>OMLO01004615.1_pt1 | contig 11526 bp, 9 predicted proteins | sample 1674811 | NCBI WGS metagenome assembly OMLO01 (sample SAMN06265003, study PRJEB25207) | coral metagenome | isolation source: Coral host | place: Mexico:La Bocana,Puerto Morelos, Mexico | collected 2008-11-13 | reverse complement strand
TATACAATTAATACAGTTGTGTTCAATTACAAAATGAGGCAAAAGTGATTTCATGGCAAATAGGCGCACGGAGAACCAATCACGATCAAGAACTGTTTTATGGGTACGATGAAAAAGAAAATCAAGAAGTCGTGGGACCAACGTAATAGGTTTGCTTTAAATTAGCTTATGATTTAAAATCCTTCTCTTATCACGTGTCTTATGAATGAGTGCATGTTGCCCAGGATTTTGTAGAGTTTATTAAAAGTCGTGTCATATCCCTGTCTAAAGCTTCATTACTTTGTCTTTAGTTCCGCAGATAGCGAGGGAGGGAAGACGCCAAAGTCCATTGATTCTGCTCTGCAGAGCGAAAAAAAGTGAGTAGACGGCGTTATTTGCCTCGTTTGTGCTCAGCCCTCAACTGATACGTTTTCATCTCTTTTTCAGAGCCGTGAGGCCTGGTGACAAGGGTTTCGTGATGCGAGCCCGCGTTCCTATGCCGTCCAACAAGGATTACGTCGTAAGACCGCAGAACAGCATTGATCGAACTGATTTTAACAGGGTAAGTATTGCCAGATAAACGTGGTTTAATGGCCCATTTAGACGGTGATATTATTGTCGCTTTCGATTTTTGTAGCTTGAACTGTGCACGCCATATCATAATCGCGAACAATAACTATGAATGCCCAGGGTTTTGAAATACTTTTCAGAATCCAAAGACATGTTCTCTCATGCGCGATTATCGGCAGCAAGTTCTAGGTTTGATTGGTATACACTTTGACACTTATCATTTGAAAACAACATCAAAAAAGAATCCGAGTGTATTTACAGTGGAAGCCCGCCTTACGGCTAGCACGTTGATACGGCCGCCTCCTTATAACAACCACTTCATTCTGGCCTAAACAAGAGCTCGGGCAGTCATTTTCCTAATTAGAGAACCCCTTGTTTAAAGAATATCGGCAGATTTTTGTGTCGCGATGGTGACCGGATTAACTGGCAACGATTCCTATAAGTGGATAAGATTTGCAATTATTAATTGCTGTAGTTCCTCTACCTGTCCAACCTCCATCCCTTGTCATAAGTCTCGCCACCCTGCTTCACAGAGACATCAAATTAATATGCGATATTGTTAACCTCAGGGGGTAGGTAACCTTTACACATACAAATCCCAGGATTTTTTGTCCGTTATTCAAGCAAACGCAAAAACTGACTCTTACACGTAAGGGAAATGTATACATGGAAATGTATAATTACCTTTCAAAACGCGTAATTTTGTACAGTTATTGGTCATGCAAACGTTTGGAGCCAAGGGTGACCCTTCAGTTTCTATCTGTTATTGAATGTTCTGGCTCGTTGGAGCACGAAATCTTCAAGAATACTGACTACTCGGAACATGGCCATCCACGTAACAGCCCCTTTCGATTTTACGAGCTGCTAGGTTTACCAAGAGTAGGTCATGTGACTCGATATGTACGTCATGTGTCGAAATAAGTACACCATATGATACGTAAGGTCATGTGACCAACTGATGGTGTGATCTGTTCCTAGTCATGCACAATCCTTTATTATAGTGTTTTCGTCATTCATTTCAGAAACCTCAAAAATCCATGAACAGATTTGAAAAACAGAAAAGAAAGTTCGAAGAGAAAAAGAAATCACTCAACAGAGGATCCCAGAGGGCTGTCGAAATCAGCATTGAAGGAAGGAAAATGGCCCTTTGATCCAAAACTGGGGATCTCTATGTACAAGTTACACGAAGTAGGATTATGAGGGAATCAGCTGACCGACAAATCTGCTGTTTTCTTGTTTCTGTTCCCTTCGCGTAAAACAAACTGCGTTGCCCTCGAGAATTACTTAAAGTGCAAAATGAAGTAAAAATTTCTTAAATTTGTAAATTTAGTGCGAATTTGGAAATTTCCTTGGCGGAAGAGGCGCTTTCAGAATGTTTTCAAGTAACCAGACGTTCTGACAAGAAATGTGAAATAAGTCACATTGTAAAACTTCTTATTCCCATATTACAATTTTGAAAGTTTGAGAGGCCGATTTGCACTGAAGAACTGAGCCAAGGAAGTGAATTTCTTAACTCGTCTCCAGATCACGTACGGCCAACTGCAAAGTAAGAACTGGTGACGAGATTGCCCAAACGTAGGTTGTTTCATGATTAGATTTTATACTTTTCATCGAGAGAGAAAGCTATTGATTTCATGAGCACTTAAAGAAGAGACCGAAAACGAAACAAAAAATATGAAGACGTGACTTCATCGGCAGATGAATTGGCCGTGGGTGTGCGAATAAATCAGTACTATCACTGGCTATCGAGTTCCTACAGAATTTTAAAAAACTTTTTGTACGTTTAATATATGGACTTGATTTAGTCCCGGTAGAGATGGTAAAATGACGGTCTTATCAATTCCACTTAACTTTAATAACAGCCAGGAAATAACAGTAATCGGGAAAATCGTTTTCATTCATTTTACCAATGACTAAGCTCGATTTCCACCGCTCTCTCGTGTCTGGTCCGCGTTCCTCCCCAGGAGCGCGGGCTCCTTTCCCGAACAGCGGCTGGTGATCGAGCCTAACCAATGAGCTGAAAGACGATGTTTGAACATTGTGTTTTATTGATATTTGTTACTCGAGAAAAATCCCTTGCGTTGCACCGCCGTGACTGCGGCGAAGCGATATCACTGATCACTATTTTGTACATGTAAATAGCTCAAGAACAAAATAAATATATCTGAATGTGAACTAACTTAGTGATGTTTTATACACAAGAGATTGTGACATTCTGTCCGAGCTGCTTACCATGAGAACATTACGGATTGGTAATTGAAGCAAAGTATGTGAGGGCTGAACGAAAGATCGTGTACGACCCTGGACCTCATGTTTATCAGACAAAACAGCATAGTGGCATCTTTGTAAGCTCGTTTGGATTTTGCCGTTCTTCATAACCATTGTCCGATATTAGCCTTACTATGCCCTGCATACCAGGAGCCTGCTACATACCCTTAACATTAAGTAAAAAATTCGGGTTATTTCGGTTCTGGGGTAAATGGTTAGTTTTTCAGTTCGCTCTAGTCAAAAATTGCCAGAGATAGCGGAACTTCTCGGGATTGCCTTTTCAGAAGTGCCGCTTTTCCAATTTTCCGATACAACCGTACAGCCGCTCGATTTCCTTTAGAAAAGAGGAATCGAAGAGGGGTGGAAGTAGGCTCGATCACCAGCCGCCGTTCGAGAAAGGAGCCCGCGCTGACGCAGACCAGGGTGGAAATTCCTTTTGAGGAGAGCGGACAGCCAAGACACTGCATCGTCCCCAGTTGCCCGCCACCAGCTCCCGCTCACGCCTTCTTTCTCACTCCCAGTCTCCCAGTCGAACTAAGACAAAAATAAGGAAAGCCTGTGGAGGTGGCAGCTATTCCCAGGCCATTTCCATTTACCTCGGAACCATAGTAGAAAATGGAAAGCGCATTACCTACTTAACGATCGGTTAAATCTGAAGATATGATTATCGCGGTTATACACACAACTTTAGCAGTTGCGAAATTCTGAAAATATATATTCAATTGCGTTCATGTACTCTTTTGCATTTTTCATCTTCTACGGGTATATTGTGAACTCACAATGTGACCAGCTCCTAGATGGCTTGATAGCTCAGTCGGTAGTGCACTGCAGAGGTCATGGGTTTGAATACAGTTCAAGCCTGATTTTTTTTTTCAGGCTTTAATTTCGCAACTGCTCAAGATGTGTGTATAACTGCGATGATCAATCATAAATTCATATCTTTCTCCGCATCTCAAATATATGATCTTACATATATTCATTTGCATCGGTTGATTTCCAATGGTGATTGGCGTCTAATTCTTCCTACAAGAACACTGTATAGCAGATAAAGGTGAAGAGAATTAAGAAGATCATCAACTCAGTTATTGCTCCGAGGTGCCTTCGACTTTAAGATAGCTTAAATTAACCAAGGTAAATGAATCAGTAATGTTAACTGCTGTCATTGAGCTAAAAAAGGACCAGTAATGGTTCGAAACCATTAATTCTGAGTGAAAATGCATTTGTTAAAGCAAAATAATTTATATATATAAATATTTCCCTAATATCAAGATGCTACCCACTACAAAACTGAAATCGGATAAAAAGGTTCAGCAGCGACAAATGAAGAAGTATCTTGGGTATGAAGAACAGGAATATCAGGTTGAAGACTGATGGCAGTTCGTGGCATTTTGAATCTTTCAGTCATTTTTTTTTCATGCTGACGTCCTTAAAAGCTGGGTGCGCTGGGAGTCTCTAAAATGGTGACTATGGCCTAGAAGTTAGTGTCGGCGCTCAACTCGGCGTTTTCTGAAGCATGTTTGTAGTCTCCCGGCCCTATAAAGGACGCTGATCAAACACGTGCAGTGTTACCCTTAATAACCTTCCCTCGCCACCCCCGTCCCTCCCCCCCCAAGCAGTTTTTCAGGTGCTCTGGCTGGTAGCCATCTATACCCCCGGGTGGCCTGGAGAGAAACACTGTGAGAGTACAAAAGGAACTTGTCTGAGATTAAATTTTAAACACAGTATCCCCAGGCTCTCAATCCCTTATTCCACACTACACGGAAAAAATCTGAAAGCGCAGCTCTATTTCAACGGTTTCGGCAGCGGCTCAGTGACGGCATTGGTAGCTGGTATGACAAGCATAAGCTTAGCAAGGGTGCAAATTTCACTCAGTTGGGGTTCACAAGCAATTCCGAGTGACTGAAAAACGTCCAGCAGATCAGCGATGTCGACCCCATGATCATTGTCTGCACCTTTTCTGGAAGCAGGGACAGCTGGGATTCTAGCTTGTACTGCTGCAAGTCAGTATCCCTGTACAGTGCCATCACTTTGACTCGCTCTTCATCGTAGTCTTCACCTGCTACCACTTTCAGAAGAAGTTCCTCTCCGCTTTGGTAGACCTTAAAGTCCTTCAGGTTAAACTGGTACGAATACATTCTGTCATCACAAAAGATACATGTGGTGAAAATGCTACTTAGGTGTAGAAGCAAAGCAGTGTGTGCCACTGTTTCCTGCCCCATGCTGCACGGGAGCTCGTCGTTTTCACAGAGGAGATCAGATTTTATTTTCAACACTTTATACACTTTGTTCAGGCACATTTTTTACGTTTGGGGTAAAAAAGCTTACGGACACCGGGCCCCCAGACCCTCCCCTTGCTACGGTACTGAATAATGAACACGCCGTCAATAGCGCCCAAAGGAATCACAGCAGACTTGCCACCGAGAACAGTTATCAACCAAAAGATTGCGTCAAGAAAACAGAACTGAAAAATGAACTGAACATACCGTGTACGTATCGCAGTAAAGGAAAAAAAACGCAAACCGGGTAAATTGAGACCAAGGTTAAAAACAAGCATGATTAGTATAAACTTGCCATGCCAAAAGCAGGTATTCTACGCACGAACAATGGAAAAGCGTTGCTTGGAAGATAGCTTTGGGTGTTCGTTATAAATTATGAAACTTTTTTGGGCCATGGTTTTTTTAAATTTTTTTTTTTCGACGCCTTTATCTTCCCACTGTACCAATTTCATTCGTTAATCTTTTACAAATGCTTCAAACATAAATCTGAAGAGCTTCAGTTTTTAGAGCGAAGCGGTTCAGTTTAACCTCGAACACGGTGAACCAGTTGAAGTTTGGCGCGTTTTGTAATAAGCATCTCTGCTGCGGTCACGACCTCGTTGATGGAAGAACATCTTCGAACATATTCTTCGCCGGACGGTACTACTTGGGTGTAAAAAAGATATAGAGAATACTGAATTTTGTAGTCTCATTTGGCGCTGCTTTCTTAATAAGCTGTATTTTATGGACTCCTAATTAGCAATAAAGGCCGGTAAATATTGATTGTAGTCACCCGCAGATAACCCGCTGGTAAAACTAAAATTTGTAAGAATATTTCCGAGTTACGTTTTTTTTTTTACATCAATAAAGGATTTGTTTATTTTACGTCTCATACTTTCTGTTTACAGAACGCGAATGTGAGGGTAGAATTGGGCAGTGCTCGCCGATTGCAGCGAAAAGCAAACATGGACCAAATTTTTTTTCTTTTGAACAAAACAATAAAAACTTTATTATTCCCTGTGAAGATGGAAAGTGCAGTCGAAATAGGAGAACAGAATATAAAACGACTAAATGGTGAAAAATAGAAAATGAGAAAAATAATTAAGGATACAAACCTATTTGGAGTTTGATTTAATATAATTCGTCGTTGAAATATCAAGTCCACAATATTAAAACAATGGAACCACATTGAACGAACTAGATTTTCGTCAATAGGATCATATAACATTCAACAAAATTTTAAAAGATTCTTCAGCAAGGAGATTGTAAAAAGAACTTTTCACTATAACTGCTCAGATTTCGAACTCAAATAATTATGTATTTCATTGCTTTATATTTTGCCGTTTTGACTGAATGAGTAACTTGAGGGGAAAACGAAAACTTCGCTCGTCATAAATAGTAAATCGACTCAAAACAAGTATCGAAAATTAGCAAGAAAAAAAATACCAACTGGTAAGTAAAAATCTTTGTATTTTTTGCAAAAACCATAGGTGGTCTTTGGAGTTGTTATATCCCGTTTGTTAGAATTATCACACTACTGGCTAATAGGATCTTCATGACGGCATTGTGAAGAAACAAATACTTATAAATATTAAAAGCGCATGGGTCGCATCGAGATTTGATCGATTTAACAGTAGTAATGTTCACTAATGCTTTTAAAGGTGGCCCTCAGAGAAAAATTTAGAATCGACTTGAAAAGATAATTATATTTATAAAGTCAGTGAGAAAAGATAAAATTTAGCTCAAGTTTCAATCCTATATTGATTGAAACATTCCGTGTAATCAGCTTTTAATACTTCATTTACCGAATTGTATCTGTTTTCTTGAAATGCAGCGCAGCCGACCAGCTTTTGCGAGGTTTTTGAGTAAACAAGATGAATTAGAAGTCGCGCGAGAACAAGTAAAGCACTAGTGAAAGGTGGAAACTTGCTTCTTGAAAGAGCAAATTAAACACCATTTCAAAGATAGCTATTAAATTTTAATCATGTACAGAGTGAATTCTAACAGTTCAAAACTACAGCTCCGCCCGATTTCACTGAAATAGAATTATCCAAGCAAAATAATTTCAAATTCACATCTTCTTCGTTCGTTTTCCATGTAGCTTTAGCGCAAGAGGATAACGTAACTTTTCCCTCAAATGCTTGACAATGCTGGCAGCTGAATTTCCCGAGGTGAGAAGGTTTGGTTTGTTAGCCTGTCGGTTCTTTTGTTTCGTCTGGTATGTGACGAAATGGATGGATGGACTTTGAAGAAGAACACCACGCACTACTTGAAATTTAGCAAGACAAAGCCAAAATTCTATAGTTACACGCTAGATTTTGTCAGTTGGTTTTTATTCATTGCTTCATTTTCAAGCGATCTTATCACGGGTGCAAAAACGACCAAAAAGCTGTAAGAAGTCATACATAAATTATGTCACTTTTATTTCCCTGTTAAAAGAGCAAGGAAAATATTTCGAGTGACAAGTCAAGATTTTGTTTGAAACTTTGACATCTTTAAACCGGGGAGAATCCCTCTGTTTTAAAGTGAGATTTAAAAATCATCGTGTCGCTCGTACTGTTGCAATGTTACCTACGGTTTACAGTGTATTTTTACTTTGTACAGTTTTTAAGGACAGCATATCACTTGCAGGCGAGCTAACAATGCTTTTGAATAATTGACAAGCTACAAGCCAATGGGAGAGCTTGTTATTCTTCGCGAACATCTCTATCGATTAGTCAACGACATTTAAGCGCTGGTTCTTTCTCTCCGGTGACAACATTTTTACGTGATCGCGAACTACACGAGTGCTAAGAAACTGCGCGTCTTGAGAGACTAATTTTCTTCTGGAAAGAATCTCGAAGAATAAAGGCAACGAGGAAACAAATCATCATTACTATGAGCGCTATACCTGAAAATGGTTCATCCAGTGTTTCACCCCGTGCGCCGAAATGCGCGCGTTGTAGAAATCACGGTGTGGTGTCTTCTCTTAAAGGTCACAAGCATTATTGCAAATGGAGGGATTGCGTCTGTCCTAAGTGTTTACTGATAGCCGAACGTCAGAGAATTACCGCGGCCAGAGTAGCTCTTTTACGCCACCAGACAAGAGTAGAGCCTTACGAGCTTAGAGGAAGCGGCCTATGTGCGAGTTACTCGCGCGCGAATGACGACAACGAAGAGAACTTTCCCGCTTCGCTCACGCACAGAATTAACTCTGTTTTCTCCGCGAATCAGCCAGCCGAGCCAGTACGACCAGCTTCTTGTCCCATCACTGAAGGTAACGAAGCAATTCTATGTTTTTTGAAGGATAATAGAGCCATTGTAACTATTTCGAAAAGATTAGTTTGTGATCACTGGGGAAAATAAAGGTGCGAATACGCTGCTGACGAAGTTGATTTCAAAAAACAAAAGCTAAACCTTTCAAACTTTCTTTTCTTCTGCTGGATGAGCTGTGTGATCCATACTTATATCAATGAACGTAATGAAATGTCCATGCTTTGTTGTGATAATTATTCCAGGAACAGAATTTTCTCTTTTCAAATAAATGAATTCAAGTGAATGGAATAACATTCCTTTTGAACACAAAAAAAGCTATGATAAAGTTACATGCATGCAAAAGAATGTTTTCTTTCTTCTATTGATCATCAGTTACTAATTTCAATGACTGTTCATTTGACATAACTCTGTAAGCAGTAATTTATAGTTTACGACACAAAGTCTCGGTCAAGAGAAATTTTCTTTCCCATCTGACTTAAATATACCAGAATCTGGCATACAAATATACCTCATTACTATCACAGCCAACGATGATATTACCCCAAAATGTTTATTATTTAGCAAGGGACGGATGGGCAAAACAATCACTTCACCTGGCATCCACTTCAACAAGTACAAAATAGATGTGAATTTTTTTGTCAAAATTTATTTACTTGCTCGGCTGAAACTGAACTTCACAAAAACCATGTATCTAAATTGGCTAATACAAATCATTGATGCGCCGGCAAAAGCCTATAGGCTACATAGCGCGCACAATTCTTCAACTTAACTTAAAACATTTTGAGGTGAAATTCAACTTTTACCTCTACAAAAGAAATTCCTTGTCTTTAATTCTGTCGTTATTTTTGCGCTTCAGAAAGAAAATATACAAATCGGCGCAGCAAAAGATTTATAGTTTAGGCTCCACGTAAGATTTAGATCACTACGCGCATGTTTCGCGGGGATTCTCAATTTGATTTATAACAAATTCGGTGCTGGGATAGGTACCATATGCTCTCGTCGTAGGGAGTGGAGTTGACAAAAAAACTACAGTTTATTCTAAGATAAACCGTTCTAATGACGCCAAGAAACTTTACTAGCTGGGTGTGCGCTGATTTGGTAATCGTTACAGGGAATAAGAAAAGCATACAAAAAATTCGTCTTCCTATAGAAATTCAGTGATATTCCAAACTGTTTCAATGTCTTATACAAAGGCGTGCAAGACAACTTTAATACTTTCATTACGTTCAATTCACAGAGAAAAACAAGCAACAGCCTGTGTTTATTAAGGAAGAGAAACACGATCCAGAGTATTCCAACACTACTTCACTTCCTGTGGATGATCAAGACGATGAACCTGCGCCAAAGAGGTTAGCAAGAAGCGCTTCTCTGCCTCATGTCAATGGTGTTTCCCGTTCGCCATCACCCCTCTTTCATGTGCACGACAACTGCCGGTCACACGTTGATCACATGGTCAAAGAAAGCGAGAGGCCTACTTTCCAGTTTCCATGGAGCTCTTCATTCCGCGATCAAGATGATTTTGATTACACTGTCAAACTTCTGCAAAAGAGCCTCGGGGAATCTGCGTTGAAGAGAAGGAAGCCTCCTCGCCCAGTCGAGGTACTTAGCAAGGTGTTTCCCTCACACAAAGAGAACGTGTTGGAGCTTGTTTTGAAAGGCTGCAGTGGTGATATAGTCCAGGCCATTGAGTGCATTCTAGCAGGGAAGAGTCATTCCATAGACTTCCCAGAAGCAATTCCTTCCCGTCTGCCTAGCGTCACTTTAAGTTCTAGCTTTCCCAGCATGCCATTTACAGGAGTAAAACCAAATATATTTTCGGCTCCAACACCGACTTTACCTCTGACGTCACTCGACGCCGTCGCCACGACAACGGCGTACCCGCTAACTTTATCTGCGCAGGCGCATGCCGAGATGCGCTTACCTCATCATTTGAGAAGCCTCCCTATACAGAATCATAGATGCGGGAAAGACGACGGATTTAATTCTACAAGCGGTATTCTTAGACCTGCGTTTTCGTCAGCCTATTCAGGATCACCGCCCCCATCAAGGGAAAGCAGCTTTGCAGAAAATGAAGTGTCGGCCTGTTTCCGATGTGAAACAAAACCTCGATCTGGCGACAGGTTCTGTGGGAAGTGCGGGACGGACCTTAAATGTTAGCTGAAAATGAACGTCAATTTGCAACTCTCTTTCTTCAAATGCCTGCAGCTAATTAACTGAAGGACATACAAGATAGAAACTAGATGGTACGAAATAATGCGCAGAGAAACATTTTTTACAATCGTTTTGCAGTGTATGATTAGTCTACGATTATAACAAAAGCTTGTTTATCGAAAATTTAAGTTGTATCAAAGAAATATATGTACCCGGAAAAGAAAAAAAATTCGCCCCAATACATGAACCATATAGGGCCTTTTCGCAATGGAAAAACATCATTTCTGAAAGCAGTCTACAACGAGTACTTATCACCAAGAATGGCAGCACGGGAAAACGTTTTTTTTTTTATTATTCAGAATTTATTAACTGTTCCAATATCACTCTCTACCACAATAACGAAGGATAGTTTTGGAGAAAAAAGATTTTCACATTAGTCCCTGAGATGAGGGCTTATTTTTGGACGTTTACAAAATTTGTATAAAAATCAGCGGAGAAGAAATTCATGTCACGATAAAGAGTTCAGCACTTGATAATGAGCGGGTGATTTGCTGGACTGGTTAAGTATCCTTATCTTCGACAACGCAATTTCCCTCTAAAGTAGGAAAGCCTTGGCCTTCATTTCCCTTTATTAAGTGTTTTAACTCGCGTTGCATTCAGGAAAGGCAACAGGCTAATATCTTATATATTTTACCAGAAGTATATGCTTCTGATTTTACTCAACAACGACTCAACGAAAGTGTAGCCAGGTTAGCGGAAGAAGAGTTGTAGAGTTTGTACAATTTATAACACGCCAGGTTCACAATAAAAACTGTGAAAGATTTGCCACGGTGTTTGCATGAGAAAATGATCAGAACATGTTGAAATATCGATTTTTACAGAACGTTGTTTTCATGCAACAATTGAAGTGGCCGTGTTAGAAATCCAAAGTACACCTTATCTGTTAAGGGTGAAAGTTTCTAAAGAAACTCTGGTGCTGCGTCGGTGGAGGTAACAAGGTAATTTGGTTATATCAACTAAGTTGAAAATGTAAATTGGCCACCGTAAC
>OMLO01004614.1_pt1 | contig 11527 bp, 12 predicted proteins | sample 1674811 | NCBI WGS metagenome assembly OMLO01 (sample SAMN06265003, study PRJEB25207) | coral metagenome | isolation source: Coral host | place: Mexico:La Bocana,Puerto Morelos, Mexico | collected 2008-11-13 | reverse complement strand
CAATTCAGAACGACTCCACCCCTCCTCAGCACATGATGATTCACAGGATGATTTACAACTTATATCAACTTATGAATACAGAAGATCACTATATCGCTCATATATTCTAAGAATATCATGTCATTTTATGTTTCAAATATATTCATCTTCCAGTCAGTGTTTCTGTTGGTGAATTGCCCAGGAGGAGCTCACAAAGCTGCGAAGCAAGGAGACGGAGGCCAAGCACAGCTATGAGATGTTGACGCAGTCCTTGCAGGACTGAAGCAGCCAAAGAATCAAAGGATTATTTGGTAGCCAATGTTCGATGCAGCATTGATGTGAGCCCATACTGGTATTTTTACTTTGGATATGCCGGATGATATGTCCCCACATATAGAATTCTTGGACCACTCCGAATGATGCATCCGCCATGCCCATTGTGCACGCAGGATCAGTTGAACTTTGCACAACAAGCATTGACAAAGACTCAGAAGACCCAGGCGCAGATGGTTATTTGTATCCCAGCCTCTTTTCCATGCAAGCCTTACCACGAGTATGTTGAAATTTCAGAGCTCAATACATCCTATTGATCGACGAAGTCCTGCACCCACTGCCTCTTTGTTATTTTGATGTTATTTTGTGGTTGCGAAATACTGAAGGTACTTCTTACCCCCGCCCAGCCAAGTTTCCTCACTCCCTCGCAAGTCACGAGGCGGAGCAATCCCGTATCAAGGCTGAAGCTGAAAAGGACTTCACAATTGTGTCGTGTAGGGCTGGTTGGCTGTGTTTTTGTTTCCTTCTGAGATAGGAAAATATGGACTGGGCTCCTAAAGCTCGGACAAGTTATCAAATCACACTGGATTCTGAACAAAGCATAGAGGACTTGCAGACTTGCAGACATCAGCCATATATGCATCCAAATACTATACAAATAAAGTATAAATAAGACTTTTGTTCACCGACCAGAACGGACGAATCGCACAGTTGTTTTGCGTGCAGAAGAACAGATGTTCTTAGTCAAAGAGGCCCTAAGCACATGATTGCAAACTACATTGCGTAAATTTCCTTTTCGGTATATTTCCAGCGTGTTGAATCCATATCACTGTACATTTGGCATCTCGCCGCCAGAATGTAGGACTTGCAAGAGACAAAGACCAGCCTCGCAGAAGATGAGAAGACTCTGAGTCTCTTGGCTGGAAGACGCGTCTAAAGTGGACGGCCCAAAGATGATCATGTTGTTCGGCGCTTCATGTCTACAGATCGTACGGGTTAGGTTTTGGAAGAAGTGTTGGGCGTGTTTCCCCCTAACAAGTAGAAAGCCCATGTGTGTATAGTCAGTATAATCTATAGAATAATCTCAGTATACAATGTTCTTCCTTCTGCATGATTACACTTTACACGAACAATCACCAACATTGCCTCGTTTCAATTGATGTGATGTTCAGCAGGTTGGGTGTCATGCTCATAGATGGCAGATGAATTGAGCTAGCAGAAGATGGCCAATGTGGCGGTTGCAAGTTGGTACCGCCAACCTATACCAATGCAACGGCTGAGGTGACGTCTCTTTAGATTGCAAGTCGGAGGCCTTTGCAGTGTCATGTATGAAAGCAGTAGAAAGTCCAGTGTTTGATCGAGACAACATTTGGGTTTTAATCCGTGATTGTTGTTTCGTCTTTTTTAGGGATTGAAACCATGCGATGAGCAATAAACCAGAAAGTTACGGCTGCACAAACCGGATGTTTTTCCCACTAATTTGCGCTATAGATTTCACAATAAGTTTCAAATCGGTCGCCAGCCACTCTGATTTTAGCGGTCTTCATGTTTTTTTTTGTTGTTCGATCATTCGATCTGTTTGATTCTTGCTGAGCGTTGCGATCAGGTGGCTGATTATGAAGAGGGCGTCAAGAGCAGGACACAGGAGTTGGAGGTTGGTCAAACTATTGGGTTCTCAAAAGTCAAAAGGTCCAAATTAATCATACCTTACTCATATGGGGCTGGGAATTTTTTGGTTATCTTGTAATTAGTAGGTTTTTGATGGGTTTTTGTGGATCTTTCCTGGATTCCTTATTTGAGGATGTTCTGTTGGTTGGTCTGAAAATACAGTTGTTTGATGTTGTTTGGTATTTCAATCTATATATATCATACAATTGGACCAGACCAGACCGGAACCCCATACTATACCAGCTTTTGTTCTTGCGTGTTCAGCAGCTGAGTATAAAGTTTTGTTTAGTATACGATATATGCAGTGTTTAGTGAAAAGAAATAGAATTAATAAATCCTTTCTTTATGCTTGATTAGTCATTGGCTAGCTAGTGATGAATTTGATAGCAATGGAGTTGTTTCAAAGATGATGTAAGCACGATCATTATTTGGGCGCATGTCAGGCCCTCAAGACAGCCAAAGCAACCTTGAAGGAGTCTTCAGGCGTTTGCAACACAGATGTTTCGCTCAAGGTGTATGTTCAATCCATGCCACTAGATCTAGTGAACATGAAAATCCCGCAATAGAAAAAAGGGAATCTCATGAGGTATCAACAAAAAACCTCCATGTTCAGGGTTCAGATTAGATTCTTCCTGGAGTATATGTTTAGTTCATTTCTGGGTTCTTCAGTTTCGAAATGTTCATGTCGTATTCTTTTGCATTTTTTGCATCGCCTCCGGCCTCCAGCTTCCTCCAGGTATGTCCTTTTTGCAGCTGGAGGAGGAACATCATAGGCCCCCTTCGGTCTTGTGGATAGGGACTGACATTGCATGCAGATTTCAAATTTATCAAAGCTGCAGGTTCTGGGGCCTTAGGTAGCCTTTCCAACTGCAGTTCTTGTTTGTTTTTGGCTTGGCCCGGCAAGACTGCAGCCAGGGGATTTGAATCACGCGAACACATGTGGCTCTCAGAACTGTCGTAAAAGCAACTCACATGATTATCAACACACTATATAATATCTATATCGCATTATTAAATATCTACGGTCAATCATTCCTTGCTGCAATTCGTGTCAAAGCTTCGCCGCCATGCGTGCGGGTAGTGGTGGCTGCATCTTCTGGGTCTGGTCCAGTAGCAACCCTGCAGCGATGGCGGCAAAAATTGTTGACGATGTTGAAGAATCTTGGAAGCGCATGAGTATTGCATGAGTCATCAATCATAAAACAGCTTTGGGAGCAGGCTGAATTTTGGCTTTGGATTGGAAAGCTCATGTTTACTAATATTGCAATCAACGAGGAGAAAGTCTTCACTCCCGGTCCCCAACTTTCAATTGGTTTTGGTGTATTTGTTGGATATCCTTGACGAGTCGGCATACCCCGGTTGGCTTTTGCTGTTGGGTACAATTGGTAATTTACAACGCTATTAGATATTGTTCATAACATTTATTATTGTTTATACTTATTTATAGATCATCATAATATATGATATACGCCATATGCTTTACATGTACTGTGTGTGGATACATGGTCTACATTTCTGCTTAGTGCCTTGAAGCTATATCGGATCCGGAGATTCTGATATTGGCAGCTATATTAACCGAGGCTGTTCTTTTCCACCATTATCATGCCACTGGATGCGGCCAAAGATGACAAGAGTACAGGCAAAGCTGGACCTGGCGGACCAGGGAGCAATGTGCGGCGCATCAATCCGGGTGGCAGCTCTCATACTCAATTTGGCTCAGGTGCAACCTGTAGTGTTCACAAGTGGCAAGTGAGGGATGTGATAAGAGATGATGATTGTGGATTTGTAAGTGATTTAAGTAGACTCTCCATGATTCTGTTTGGGGGCTCAGTGGCAGGGATTTTGGAATATGGATTATTGATTTAATCTGTTACGGCACGCTTAGTTCAGAAAGGGCTACTCATTTTCTTCGTTGCAATGCGATGCAATTTTTGGGTTCAACGCTGTGATGTCGCGTGAAGCATTGCCCCGTGGCAAGAACTTTCGCCTTGGCTTCCAATTTGGAATAGGTTACTCGGGTTACACGTACCATTCCCTGTTTTAATGGATACACAAACAGAGCACCAAGGGTGAGATAGATCAATGTAGATCATACATCGTCATAGCTGACCATGCAGAAGTCCGGGGCTGCCACGAATCCTGTCTTTGATTACTTTGTCTCATGATACCAGCCATACTCAAATCCGTAGTGGAACGTTTGTTTGATCGGAACATATATGTAAAATGTCCTGGAAGTGGATTACTGTGGGCGAGATGTCTGTAAGTGAGCCACAGCTGATCAGACCGTAGTGTTGGGCGGAATCATGACGTCTTTGCTTTGCAACAAAACTGCTTCAGGCGGTGGTGGTGATGACAACGACTTCATGCGAAGAGGGCGATTTCGGGATAATCGCTGAGTCGCTGCTGTGACCACCAGTTTGGTCTGTAGAGTTGGATGGCGACAAGCGCCAGCCGTTAGATGGTAGACATCAGAAATGACGAAGATCTCATTGAACAAATGGCGTGTGACAGGGGCAGGAATACATAAGACATCACAAGACACACACCTGTCGCTGTATGAAGTCGTTTCCACAATGTCGTACCCATAACATATCATGGTTTTGGTGGGCAATGAAGCTGCCTATCATAAATTGCCTTGGCTTCACCACGGATTCACAAAAAAAGTAATCTATATTACAGTAACACCATCCAAAAAGTATACATGTGCATCATGTGCACATGGTATTTAGATATGGGATCTGTCAATAGTTTAGATGTGGTTTCGAGGACACATGATTGATATGCATACATCAAATATCATCAAATGTATGATGTCGATACATCAGTGTAACTCCCCATTGTTCAACATGTTCGATTTACATGAAGTCAAAAAGACAGCAGATTTCAACATGTTTGTTACTCATTCTCAGTGCATGTTACCTTGTGGGCCTTGAAAGTAACACCTTTGGCTCTTCAAGAGATATGCCTGAACAGCCGAAGGTCCGTGATCCGCAGCACCCTGGACCTCAAGCATTTCGAGGTGAGGATGACACGGGATGTCAGTTCATGCAGTGTAGAGTGTGGGACTTATGGGACCTCCAACATCCCTAAACCAGCTGTAGAGATGCAAGAGTCCTATCGGTCATATCCATAGTTTCACTGTTCGTATCTAGTTTATTTGGTATAAGGTGTAAGTTGTGTTCATTGTGTCAACATGATATAATCTGCTATGTTTGCAAGGATGTTTGATCCCATCAATGTGATGCAAATGTGTTTGACTGGATTAGAGTGAGTCAGGATGGTGTGTCTCCCAAGGTCTGCGTTTGAATAGTTGAACGGCTATGTAAAAGTGATGTTTAGAAAGCCCATGAAAGCTCAACGGAATCTAATGGTTTATCATGGATGATACATAAAGTATTCCTTTCCAACCCATACGTTTTACATGGTAGTGTACCTACAATGTACTCCTAGGTTCTTTTGAAAAGAGTCATCCGTGTTGCCCATGTTGCACAAACATCCTTACATACCTTTGTTGCAATCCTACAATCCGATTTTGGCAATGCAATATCACAATATTTGGAACAGCCCATCCTACACCCATGTGGCAGAGATCTCTCGCACAGCTCATTGTGCACATATAGCTGATACATTCTATGTTGCGCAGCCTTTTTGATATTCAAAAGAGACAAACAACGGCACTTGATATCACATGTCAAGAAAAAGACATGTCATTTGTTGGGAGAAAGATGGAACCTGTATAGGCCTCTCAATTTATTCAAATGTGTTTTTAACACAAATTGGTGTTATTTCAATCAGCGAATCAATCCTTTGACCTCAATCGCCCAGGTGGTTCGCATGGTGCGAAGTTTGGGCCAGAAGTTGGAAGATCGCCAACTGGTGTTGCTTTCCAGGCAGAGTGACACCCTGTTTTGACAGATATGTTTGTTTTGTTTGTCAGTTTCTTCATGTCATTATAGACCTTATGGGTATATAATGGTATATATTTATACTTGGTAGGTTTGTGTGAATTCTTCAAGAAATGTGAACAACAAGTAGAAAGGGAACAAAAGCTTGAAAGTGGTCAATGACTTAACAACTACAGTGACATGTCCATGATGTTGCTTTGGTTCTGGCCAGTTGTGTGCTGTTAAGAACTCAACTTGAAAGTTTTGGATGTGAAGTTCCATCATGAGCTTACCAGGCGCATGGATTCCATGCTGCGTGGCGAGGCCATGGAAGGGTTCGAATTAATCAGTTAGAACAGGTTGTTGCCATTCATGGCCCTCAAGTCTTATCAGTTGCTGACTTGTCAGTTTCCGTTAAGCATCCTGTTGCAGGCGGGCTCCAGCGCCGATGTGTTTGGCAAAATCAAAACGACGCTTGATGGAAATGTGCAGTTTGAAACAGCCCACAGCTGACATCACAACAGTGCGATAGGAGAGTGCAATCAAAAGAAAACACTACAGTATCCCCTCGGAATCACCCATTTGGAGCTCTGATGAAATTATTCGACAGGTTGTGTATCCCTAAGCCTTAAACTGATCTGATGCGGAGCATTTGCAGAGAACGGGCAAGATACTATCATCCAATCCTGTTGTTGCCTGATTCACACATTCTTTGCATTCTGGTGCTCCATTGCTTGTCCACAACAGCCTTTCTATGCCTTTCTGGTCATTCCCATGTGCCAAGGATGATCTCTGAGATGATCAGCACCATGCAAGAGAACCTGCAGGAGCATCGGCTAGACTGGAATTTCTTTTTAAGGTTTTAAGACTGGAGGGTCTTCCGTAGCCTTGTTTTATAACCCAGTAGTCTGTAGATATCATAGTTTGGTGTTGTGCATTTCTGTGGATTCGTCAAAAGGTTTTATTTGGCATGGGAAAACTGGAAGACCAATGAATCCCATGAATCTGACAATATAGCACTGCTATGACCCAGAGAAAGGCCTACAGGTTTGGGTGTAGACCGATTGCAGGCAGAAGCAACGAAGAAGGCCTACTGCGATGCTGAAATGGGCACGGCGTCGGACAAGAAGGCCTGGAGCTTGTGGAAAAACGGATGGAAGTGGATTGGAACTCAGCCAAAATGTATTGAAATCAATGTCATTGAAAGTCTTGAAAGCAATTTTGCCAGTATTCGGAAAGATGGCTCAGACAGTTTCAAGTTTCAAGCCTTTATTTGACAGATCGAGAGACTTCAGGTAGGTCCTGGAAGGGAAGCCATTTTTGCAAGTCAATATTCCGTTGATTCCCATTGCTTTTGTCGATCCTTCACCCTTGCCGCCAAGGAGTCTGACTTGGACACTGTGAGTGGGGCTCCAAGCCGGTGAGTTTGCAGCGCACTTGAACGTTTCAACATGCTTTGTTGATGTTCAATGTTTTGTCCACCACCACAGTATATAAAATATCTACTTCGTGAATCATTGCGTGTGGAGTAATCGTCTAGAGGGGCAGTTGGTACTTGCCACATCCCAGCACCTGGAAGACAAGCTTTCATGGTGTCAAGGTTGTGAGTATTCACATGTTTCTCACGCAAGCACATTCCACCAAGATTTGCAATCACATGCCATCACCAGCACCCAGGCACCCGCATTGTTGCAGCAGTCTCGAAGTCTGCCACACTGAAGAAGCAAGTCGCCTGGAATCTCAGGCATGAAATGGTCTAAAGACGTTTAAAGACAAGATAAGACGCAGGATGTTGGAAGCAGCGAGATTCTGATGATCAAGTATTCATCATTATCTAATTCATCATGGATCACTGTGTATGTTCATGTTTGTGATAAGAGGCGATAATTCATTACTACACAATCGAGAACCTGAGGCTACCATCAAGTCAGAACTGTCCGAGTTGGCTGAGACGCAGGTCATGGCCAACCGGGTTGGTTCAAGAGGTTGGAAACGGAAATCACTATAATCACTGGAATAGGAGTGTAAAGATGTATAAAGTATAAAGGGTTTCTGGTATATGAGTTTCACAGTTCTGCAGTTTGATGGCTTAAGATCCGTCTTTGTTGGAAGGGGGGCTGAATGCTGCAGGCCAACATGACGACGCTGCGTCAAGAGGAGAAGGACTTGTTGCTTGACTCCGATTGTGTACCAGGGGGGGATCACGAAAGGACATGCGCTTTTCTTTCGCACTTTCAGCTATTTCCAGCTATTTACTCACCGCGATTAAAAGTAATCTTATTCAGATCTTGTTGTTGGTCCTAAAGACCTCACCCTAGAGTGCCTATCTCTAATATTTTTATTGACTTGACAGAGAGAGAGAGGCGTTTGTTGATTCGTTGTGGAAGCATACGCTTGGCTCAGAATCCATCAACCATATGACAAACCGATCAACACTGCATGGTGATTAAACATTAAAGCTGCTGTCCAGGTTTGCAAAGAAAGAGCCAGAGACCGAAAAGGGCATGGAGGGTGTGAAATCTGCCTTGAGGACATTCAGTGGCTTGTTGGTGTGATGAGAAAGCATTACGAAAGCAGTATATGATGAATAGTCATAATGTGATATTGTTCAATTTCGTCAGGATTATATATATATATATATAACTTATCATTCTATATAATACAATCGATTTTTATGATGATAACGTGATTGTACAGTACTATAGGATTATATAATGAATATGTTCATGATAAAAATATATATGATAAAATCATGTATAATACCATATTATAAATTATATTCCATAGCACATCATTGTAAGATAGTGTAGATAAATGGTAGAAACCTGGAAACCAGATCAGATAGTTTATCACCATTTGTGTGTGTGAAAGCTAGAATGTAGATGACCACCACAACTACGCTTTTGTTCCAATCTCAGTTTTGAACAGTTTTGAACAATTTGTGTTTCTTTGTATACTCATAAATATACATATACTGGCTGAGCACGTTCCTGGCCCCCACCATGGTCCCCCATCACCCCACCCCTCCCATCCACTCCCACCACAGCCAGAGGGGGGAAGATAAACTTACTGCATGCGTACTAGATTACTAGATAATATACTTTCTATACTTCATGTAGTACTTCCTTCACTTACGTACTTAAGTACATGTTAACGTATACAAGCTATTCAAGCACACCATAGCTATTGTAAACTACTTACATTCTCACTATGTTGTATATAGACCCATGACCATTGGGGGGGGGTGAGGGCGGCTGGAGAATGCTGACCCATAATGTTTGCGTTGGATGCCTGGCTTTGTTTTGGTCAGCTTGGTGGGACAGGACCCTGAGAGACTTTTACAAGACCTCCGGTGTGGAGGCACACAGGGCAGCCATTGGAGGAGATGTTTTGAATGGTTTGTCATTTTCAACCACATCCTCATGATTTTGCATATGAATCATATGATGTTCTCAAATCTGCATATGTTGGGATGCATCTTTCCTGAGCAAGCCAGGTGACCAGCGGCGAGCGCAAGGGTACCGCTGGAGGTGCCCTGTTGATCGTTTTCAGAGCTGTTAGGGACTTGCAATATTTGTTTCGGATGTAGATGAAACAAAAAGACAGTTGCATGATGTGTGAAGCAGAAAAAAATGCCGCATCCTTCCATGCAATTGCAGCCTGGCCTTCTAGAGGTGTCATTGGCCGTCTTGAGGCTGGTGCAACCGGGGTGTTGGTGGTAGACATTGCTATGAAGTGACCAGGAACGGTAGAGAGTTCACATCTTGAGGCACCAGAAGTCTGGTGGCGGCACGATTATTACATCAAGTGGTGACTATGTATCTTTTGAGAATGCAATCGATCAAATTTGATTTGAGTCAACGAACTGGTAGATAAAACTTTACTGATGCCAATTCATGAGGGTGGAATGTACAATCTCTCCCACCAGGACGTGGAGGCAGACATGGCTATGAGCTTGTCCCAGATGTCTGGGGCCTCAGATGCTATGGGCTAATCAAACCAAGGTATTTATTGAACTCCATAATTTTCTATCCGATCCAACACGGAGACCACCCTTCATTTGGGATGAACGATCATGCACGGTCCAAATTTCTATCACCAATACGCTTGGATGATAGTGCGGTGCACTTGGTACACAGTGACATGGCATATGTTTGCCAACCCATCTAAGCATCTCGTGGGTAGATCACCCACGCAATGGTTGGGAATCGGCACACCATTGACCTGCCATTAAAATCATAAAATCCAAGGAGATCTGCCGAGAAGTCTGCCAGGACCCCAGGTTTGAGGATTTCACATGATTTAACAATTTACGCAGGACACTCTCCTTCTTTTCTTGAAGCAGCATCAACTAATACCAAAGTTGCGCTAATACTACAAATGTGTTGGTGCTTGGTTGTTGTATCTGTTAAGATTGCAGTCAGGCTGAGACCAACTTCAAGAAGGATTCGCAGGATATGAATCTGGAAAAAGTCCAGAAGGACTGTGTTGGCTTCTCATATTACTTGGTGCTACAGTTGGCTTCTGAAACAGTCCTGCACGTCTACATGTCTAATAGAAGCGGGCATTCAAATTTTACCCTGAACATCCCTGAACTGTGCATATGCAGCAAGGCAATCAGTTCGTGTGAGGCAGTCTCACCAAACCTTTAACTCAACTATTCTAATTATTTCGATTGCAACAGCTTTTTCCGTGTTGCCAAAGTTTCCTGTTGAAGGAGAAGGACATCAGTTACAAGACTTCTGAAGCCCAGAGGTTGGACGGTGATGTTCATAGTTCATATAGTTTCATCGTTTTAGCCATAGAATTCTTTATCAGTTAACCCTTGCTGACATCGTCGCATATCGCCATAGATTGGACTCTGAGCTCAATAGCCTCAATTCCGATCAGGAAAGTCTCAGTCTCAGACCTTTGGGTTTTGGAAGTTGCCATGAGATGCAACTGGCATGACAAAGAGAGTTGGAGATGCTGTTATTTATTGAAGCTGAAACCACATGTTGGTAGTTTGTGTGCAATATGCAGCCTTCCAAAAAGCTCCCATGAAAACTGGATCATGATTAAGGCCTGCAAACTGAGATGGGTGCCCTGTTGGACTTAAACATGAATCGCAAACTCCCACTCCGCAGGCAAAGCAGACCAGTTGAGGGGATTGTGTCAAAGTAGAGGAGCATAGGAAGAAATTTCAGATGTCTTCTGCTGCAATGTTTCTGCATTTTTGCCTTTCAGTTCAGGTGACCTGAAACAGTGATTTCCGGAACAGTATTCGTATGGCACTCCTTGATGTTTGTCTTGAGTTCCTCGTTTCCGGGTCATTCTCTGTAAGTACTGACCTATCCCACCCTGCCACAGAATCAAAATCATGTTCATTATACATAATTACAAAACATATGTTTTTAATCTGTCTGATATCCGAATACTCATTCCTTGAGTCGCTGGCAAATGCTTGGAGGTTGCCAGGCGGCATGCAGATTTTTGTGAAGACCCTGACTGGCAAGACTATCACACTGGAGGTGGAGCCTAGAGACACCATCGACAATGTCAAGGCCAAGATTCAGGACAAGGTGGGCATTCCACCTGATCAGCAAAGGCTGATCTTTGCAGGCAAGCAGCTTGAGGATGGCCGCACCCTGTCGGAGTACAACATCCTGAAGGAGAACACCCTTCACTTGGTTCTGCGCTTGCGCGGAGGCGCAGATCGCGCCACATATGCTGGCGTGGGAGAC
>OMLO01004613.1_pt1 | contig 11528 bp, 6 predicted proteins | sample 1674811 | NCBI WGS metagenome assembly OMLO01 (sample SAMN06265003, study PRJEB25207) | coral metagenome | isolation source: Coral host | place: Mexico:La Bocana,Puerto Morelos, Mexico | collected 2008-11-13 | reverse complement strand
AATTATTCTTGTCCGGCAAGGTCTGAAAATTTTTTTGTAAGTGAAGCTTTCGACTGTATCGCACAGTCTTCATCAGCGATTAAAGTGAGCTCAGCTATTATTTGTTATTATTTGTAAATACAGAATTAAGTTCATAGTTACGTTCACTAAAACTTTCTCGTACCAAGGGCTTTTCCCTAAGAGATTGGGAGGGGCGGAAAAGTTCAGAGTCTGCTTTTATTCATTTTTACACTAAATTAATTAATGTTTGCGTCTGCTATGGGGCAGGACATTTTTTCCCCATTTTTTGTTGGATTAAGAACAATAAAACAAAATGACCATAAAATGTTTGAGCAAGCCACCACGGAGTATGATCCTGCTGAATCAATAGTGATGTAATCGGCTTCACATAGAAAATGAAGAACATAAAAGCATGCACTATGGTGTACTATATTCCGGCTGGCCAAACCAGTCTTCTTCAGGTACAGCAATAATTTTAAATTGAGCGGGGTGTAGTATATCTGTGGAATACCGGAAATTGACATGGTAAATTAAAGATAAACCTGAAGTCCTAGGTTTGCCGTTTTCCTTCCATGTCAGTGATTGATTCCCACAGGCATGCTGAAAATCGTCTTTGTTGCTAATCATTGACGCCCACGATTCTATGATCTAATGTTATTTTCGAGTCTTGCGTAAGAGAATAACTTGTCTTTTTTCGTCCAAGGGCCTCGCCGGTTAAAAATGGGCGGTGAACCAGGGAAAAGGAATGGACGCGAATGCGCACTTTCGATTCAGAACGCTATTAGCTTGGAGTTAACGTTAGCCAGATATCTAAAATGATCCCTCAAAATAGACTGAACTCGTTAACTGATAGACAAAACAAGTTGCCAAGTTTACAGAGAAGACTTAGGCATCTTCAACCAAACGGGCAATTTTGTAAGACTCTTAACAAGTAGTTCACATTTTTCCGGAAGGTTCGTTCCTATATACAAAATATTGAATAAAATTTTAAAAATAAAAAGTGGCTCATTCCCCTACGAGATTAATATCTCAAGAATTGTTCGTCTGACGAAATTTAAGAATTTTTTTAAACAAAGAGTCATACTATTTAATTTAAAAAAGAAATGTTGAGTTATAAAGGAATACCTTTTTTTATGCAGGATAATATAAACACGGGATATTTCAGTGAGTTTGTTAAAAAAAGGTTACTTGACGTTTTATTTTATTAATGGCCAAATTGTACCTTCTCCTAATATTGAGTTATTACGCAGCTGATAAATTAGAAGGAAAACGTAAGTCTTGTTCTTTTAACTTATTTTTTTACCCAAACTGCGCACACGTTTCCTATTTTTGACATGCGTATGCAGCTTGTTTTTATATTTTAGAACAAAAATGGCTGGAAGAGCGAGAAGATATGTTTTCTTCTTGCTTCGAGAACACGAAATTTACTTGCTTGATGTGCATTAACGACTTCTGTATGCGTCGTTCCGTATTTGAAAACGATGAGAGTGTAACGGGTTGGAAGGCAGGCAGGAGATATTTTTGAGAGAAAATGACAATTGAAAATAAATGTGTCTTGAAGAAACCGACGATAGAATAGAACTGTTGGACAACGAACTTTGATGTTCGTTCGAGAATAAACAATAATTGAAGGCAAACTAAATTCAAATATAGTCTAAGACTGTTTAATGCTAACTGCATCTCGAGTCGCCTTCTTCGACTTGTTTTACCCTCCTTAAAAGCACTTGAAGGCGAGCTCTTCACTTCCACAATTTGTATTTCCCACATTTTTCCTTCATTTTGCAATTGTGTATCTTTTATTTTTGCAATTAAGTTCGATGTTTGGATCAACTGCCGAACTTAATTATTTGGGTCGACCAAAATCGGTATTTTAATTTCAGCAAATTTTAAGATCAATGAGGCAGGCGCGCCGGCCTCATGGTTAAGGCGCTCGGCTCGGGGTCCGATCCGGACCGGTCCGGGTTCGAGTCCTGGCCAGGTACATTGTGTTGTGTTCATGGGCAAAACATTTTACTCCTTATAGTGCCTCTCTGTACCCAGGTGTATAAATGGGTAACGGCGAGTTTACTGCTAGAGGGCCGACCCTGGGATGGTCTTGATCCCATTCAGGGGGGAGTAGAAATACTCCTAGTCATGCTTCATGCTACTGAAACCGCGATAAGCTTCGCCCTGATGAGTCATCTGGCTCGTATGCAGATTTAACCTAACCTTACTTATGAATAGAGGGGTAAGTTTCTTAAGAAACTGTGATGCTGCGAAGGTGGGAGTATTATAAGATAGTTTGGTAGTGTTATCCTAAGGTTTTAATCAAGAGAAACCAGATTGTACTTTTATATCACCCACGTTCCCCTATTTTGATCAACCGCTTAAGAATAGTGGCTCCGCCAATTTCCCTTTCGTAAACGGTCGTTGCCATTTGAAACGGTCGATGCCATTTCTCAAGAGACCGTCATGAGAAATGGCATCGACCGTTTCAAATGGCAACGACCGTTCTGCCAAAATGGCATCGACCGTTTCAAATTGCAACGACCGTTCTGAGAAATGGCATCGACCGTTTCAAATGGCAACGACCGTATACGAAAGGGAAATTTGCAGTGGCTCCTTCTTGGTGTAGAAGACACAGTATACGTCACAATAGAACACCGCCTCACAAACCTATTGTTTTTATTGTTTTGTTCGTTGTGTTGTCCTTTTGTTCTCTATTGTTTTACACCAACTGTGTTCTACACCAAGTAAGTGCCGGAATATAGTCGGTTACAAACTAAGAAGAAAATGTTTCAGTCCATCTGTATGGCTTTGAAGGAAAATATGCTAGATAGTTTGCGCGCAATCGCAAAAGTACTTTATGCGAGCTGTGCATGCTATTATGTTAGCATAATTCACAGTTTGACAGTTGATTGATAGATCAAGTGGCTGTCCCTTTGCAAAGAACGTGTGAAGTGAATTGAGCGGTAGTAATCAGTCCAGATCAATAATGGCTAAGAATTTCTGTAAATGAAAGGATCAGTGAAAGGAGACTGAAGTAACTAGAACTGGAAACCATAGTTAGTACTAACTATGTGGAAACTAAGCGAGTGTTGAATTACAAGTTATTTCCCCAAACTTCGCGACAAAGTCATTCGTCAGTTTCGAAAGTTAATTTGGTCTCAAATGGAGTCAAGGAAAGGGAAAAATCTGCGTTGGAACCCAGATACCCAACAGGCCAGTGCTAATCTCCGGTTTTCGTAGCTTGAGGCAACTATTGGAGTATTTCGACTTCCCCCTGGAAGAGATGCTAGTCCATCGTATGGTTGTTCCCAGCATTAAACTCGGCAGTACCCATTTACACACTTTGATGGAGAGAGGCACTGCGAGAGTTAAGTGTCTAGCCTAAGAACATAACACAATGTCCCTGGCCAGGGCTCGAACCCGACGACATCCGCCCTGATTTGGAACCCAACAAGCCAACCAGGAAAAGGAAGGAAGGAAGGAAGATAATAAAAGTCAAGTTCAGTAAGCCATCTCAGGTGACACTCTTTATTTTAACCAGTCCTCTGGATATCCACCAATGCGCGGTTTACGGGAGTGTCCATAAATGATTTGATTTAATTTTTCTTTCTTTGTTTTAATTTGTAACAGTAGTAGCTAGAAGAGACTAGCAGATGTGCTACTCTGAATCAAGAGTAAATATAGTTTTATCCGTATGTATACGGTAACGGTAACAGAGAACTCTTTTCGTTACCTACGTACATTGGACCGAAATATGTTCCAGTTCCTGGGTCACACTAACATTGCATTTCACTGCGACTTTTAACGTGCAGGGTCCGGGGGTGTGCTGAAATCTGATTGACCAATCTACCTCTCCCAATCTCGATGATTGTTATTTCAGCCCATATCCTGGGTATAATTGTAAACTTTTTAGATGTCAGTCACGGCAGCTGTCGGTAAAAAATTTCAGCTAACACAGTTGAAACCCGTTTAGAGTTTAGACCCTTGGCCTAAAAGCACTACAATTAACGATGATTGACGTTATAAAAACTTGAGCCAATTTCTCAACCAATCAAACCAAACCTAAGGCAATCGTTTCCATGTGTTTTCCCACGATTCGTACAGGCGTATAACTGTTCGAGTTTTGATTGGTTCCCTGAATTGTTTGTCTGATCTCCTTTGTATATGATTGGCCAGATTAGTGGTGTGGGGCCAAGGAACGAGGGCTTACAAAACGGCTAGAAATCGAACCTAGTCCGCTTACAATGAAAATTAGTAGGACCTAATGAGCGCGCGAGAATTTCTGCGGCTACAGTTTTTTTTTATTTCAGCTTCTAGTTTTTGAAATACATTCGAAGGTGCGAGTGAACGAATAAACCAAAATTCAGCTCTACAGTGTAATACGCCGCTCAAGTTTTCCGCATTCAAAATACATGTAAAAATAATGGAATGCTATTGGGAAATTCTATGCGAATATTATTGGACTATTAGTGGAATAATTGAAAAAATACCCAATGTACCGTATCTTTGTGGTACACTACGGCAGAATATCGGGCGACATAGCCATGGCGAGACCATAGCCTGATATTTCGCGTTAGATATTTACCGTGCAGTCGAATCCAACCATGATATCACTGAATGAAAATCGCAGGACGCTAGCTACACAGTTAGACACGGGTTCTGATTGGCTTATTGCCGAATTTATTTAGGTACGGTAGCTATAGCTGCGTATTTTCTTTAGGCGGCCAACCTCGTTCCCAGGGCTTTTCCCGCTCCTCCCACTTTCAAGGGTAAGTTTTGGTGGCATGTCACTGTCAGGCGAGTTTGGTCGAAGCATAGTTCGGATTTTGGCGAGACGAAGTCATGAGGAGATTATACGAGCAGAGGCCTGATATTTAGCCGTATCGTACCATAAAAGGTACAATTAGGTATCCAAACGATCAAACCATAGACACGGCTTCTAATTGGCTAATTGCGAACGTGTTAGCAGTTCTTCCCCAGCTTCGCGCAAATTCGCATTTTACCCACAATTCGTATGGGCCAGTCTTCGTTCAAGATGTTGTTTTCTGTTGGAAATTTTATTTTGTGTTGAAAATCGCCAAAATGTGACCGTGTAATTTACGGTTACTACCCTCTAGAAGTCTCCCAGCATAGCTGAGGACGTAAATTGAACAATAAAAATAGTGGTGAGATGGATGGTCGGCAGGAAAGCGCGCTGACAGACTCGTCGGACACCGGTACGAAAGCAGGCTAAGTGTAGCGTGATTTTTCGTAGAATCCTTTCTTGGACCATTTTCTTATTAGTAACGGCCGATCTTCTGTTTATCTCTACACAGCTGATGACAACGATGGCCCGGAAGATCTCAAACCGCCCGATAGCAAGAGATTTCAACAGCAGATGGATGAAATGCAGGGAAGAATTTGGGAAGTCGAGACCAAAATTGTATCCTCTTCGCACTTGTTGCTCCATTTTTAGCCGATTTCAAAAGACATTTCGTTTTCGTTTCTTTTTCCGTCACGACTAGACAATCGTGTTTGTTCCGTGTTTTCTATTAGAAAACGTCCTTAACACTTTTTATAGAAATCACTTGAGAAACAAGTCTCCGTGTCTGGGGGGAAAATTAAAGCGGCCTCCGTTGTCGACAAGGAAAAGTTGCAGGTTGAACTTCAAGAACTTCGTAGAATGCGAGAGAAAGTCATCGAGGAGAGAAAGCAGTTTGATCTTGAGCTTAAAGGTCTAAACGTGCAAGTTCAAAAAAAGGTAAGTAGTGAAGTTAAAATCTTTAATGGGACATGCAGCTTTAGAAAAAAATTCATTGATCTCGTATCTTGGTCCATTGATCGAATGTTATTGATGAATCAGCTATTTTAGGAAAGTTATTTCATTTCCTAATCAATGAGCGTTCTGCATACAAGTTATTTTTGTTAAAATGTGATTTAAATCACTGTTTGTAGAAGGGATTTATAGAGTCAATTTTCATAGAAATAATTTTGAAATTAGATCATAATTTTTCCCAAGCGCTGTATATACAAGTACATGTAGTAGTCAGCTAGTACGTCCCTTTGTGAGCGATTTACGTTTGTACGTCATATGTTGAGATCACATGTAATTGAGCTTATGTAAGAGCAAACAAATCCTGTATGCGATACATTACGCCTACATGTGTTTGCTCTATCCCAAATATGTTGCCAAAGTAAAGTTCCTTGAAATTTATTTTGCAGAACATCCTTCTTGTAGGACATTTTCATCAACTGAAATAGAAAATAGGAATTTTTGACATATGCATGTAGATCCTTGATTTCTACATGATAAAAATAGACCCATTTATGGTGATGTTAAACACAGGATAATTGGAATAGGATGTTTTAATTATGCAATATTGTTTTGTTAAGTTTTTGGATAGTGTACAATATTATATTTAACAATAAATTGTTACATATGAGCTTGAAATTCATGTGAGGTGATAACTGATGAGGCCAAAACTACATGTTTAAGGGTGTTCTACAGTGAAACCTCAATATAAAAAAGAGCCAAGGGGCTGGTAAAATGTGTTCACTATAACAAGGTCTTGTTGTAGCGAGGTTCTTCTCCATATATTGTACTGTTATCGGGAGCAGGAAATTGCTCGTTATACCCAGGACTTTGTCATATAGAGGTTTGTTAAATCTAGGTTCCACTGTATTTGGATTTGTTTGTAGACTATGATCATGCATTTACTCGCTGGGCTGTGATTAAGGCCAGTAGCTGAACAAGAGAGCTGGCTACTGCCCAATCTTTGCTGTCTTCTTTCTTCTCACTTTACCATTCTTTTGACAAGAAACGTAAAATAATGAAAAGATTCCACAAAAATATTATAAGACATCTCTAGACGAATGCCTACATGTACATTCAAATTTGGGACATCTAATTAAAAATGTATTTTTTTTTTTGTTTAACATGTATGTACTTACATCACTATCTATATTTACAAATTCAAAATTGCAGTGCCATTTAACAATGTTTACAACAATAACAATGTAGCAACCGTTTTTGAGGAGTCAATTTTAAAGAACACAAATGTTACTAAGAGGGACAAAATAAAATGCAGCTAACAGATACAATACTACTACTGCTACTAATACACTGTTGTAACAACTGACAAAAGAAAATATGATCGAAAAGAGAAAAAAATTAGGGCTAGGAAATACTAAATTAAAGCTGTTTACATGAAAAGGAGAACCTAAATATCATTCATATAAATTGCTGGCTGGAACAAATTCAAAGTTGAGATCATAGAGTTACAATGACAGGAGTATTTTGTGCCACTTCGGTTGGAAAGGGTTGTGTCTTCCCGTAATAATTGAGACTTGTTTTTCTTTTTTTAAATTGCATCTTACCTGATTAACATATCCTGTGGTTGAACATCTTGGTACTTACAAGAGTAAATGTAAAATCTACCAAGTAGCAAACAGTGATTGAATAACAAGGTGCTTTTCTCATTTTGAGACCTAAACATTGGCAAGTGTTTTACCCCCCCCCCCCCCCCCATCCTCTTACGATTTATGGCAAAATACATGTAACAAGAGAATTCTTCTGAATTCTTCTTTGATCTACTGGCACCAAAAGTGGTTTTAAACAGAAACTTAAGACATTTTTATTCGGCAAGGCTTTTTGTTAGTACAATTAGTTTATTTTTAGATTTTTTAGATTTTTTTCTGCAATTACTTTCTTATAGTCAATTGTAAATAATGTTGTTTAGTTTCGATTCCAGTGTGATTGTAAACAGGTTCTTATTTTTGTATTTATTGTAATGCTTATAATGTGCATTTGATTATTTCTAAAGAAAATATGCAATATTAATATTAAATATTATTGTTGTTATTAAAGTTTGAACTTGTGAGGCTGGTATCAAATCAACAGGGATGAAAAATTGTTGAATGCGCAATATGCATATCCTAGGTAGCAGATAAATTGATGCCCAGTCCAAATTTTCCGCATTGTGTATTGACACTTGAAAGTGTATTGACAGCCTAGTACTTGGTGCTCAAAAAGAAATAATTTATTGTTCTTGATTTTAGGCATAATGTTAACCAAAATTGTGGATTCAACCTTGCCTGGTTGAACCATTTGCTCTCAAAGTATCTCACTAATGTTGCATGCATGTACTCAACAAAAGAGAGCTGTCCAACTAAGTATTTCAAATAATGTTCAAACTCTGCAGAATGATGCCTGTACGAAGCTTCAAGCAGGAGTGAGGTACAAAACTGAAGCCAGGATTGATGAGGCAGTGAGGTTTGTAGACATGTGTATTTGTCTTCTTGCCCATAACCAAAGAGCATTCCTAAGAGTACAGTAAAAGAAGTCAGAGGCATGTGCAAAATACATCACCAAGAAAAAAGCAAGTAACAAGTTGATCTTCACGCTTGAGGCACTATAGGTTTTCAAAGCCTCCCTTTTACTAGTACCTCCCAGAAGCAAACAAGAAATTTCAACCTGTTTCAAATCTAGTTTAAGCTTATATCCTTGTGACTGCTGTGTTAACAGGAGACTGGAACATCAGATGCAAGCCCAACAGCTGAAGCTGAGTGAAGAGAAGAGAATAGTTGCAGAAATTGACACCCTCAAGCGATCAAAAAGAAATTTAAAGTAGGCGTTCTTGACTTATGCACAGTAATCAATTTTAACTACATGTACAACTGTACAATAATGCATTTTGTTTGGAACAAAAATAAGTTTGTTTATGATAGAACTCTTCACCTGGGGGGATGCTAGACCAAATTTCGGGCTAACTTCCTCTTCACCATCCCAACTGTAAATGTAAATCTGTCATCACTCAGTGACATGTGTTCCAACCTGTATGTCGATATTAAAAGATGCATTTAGATGGAGGATAGGCTCGAACTAAATGATTAATAATCCAATTAAGTTGTATGAGAGGAAAGAGAAAATGCAGGTACTCTGTTTTATGATTTGCGAGCCCTACACAATGGTAAAATTAACTTGAAAGGTTAATAAAAGGCTAAGTACAGTGTAATGTGGACAAATATTCTTTGAACATGTTGTGCAACATTGTTACATTGTATTTAATAGTTGAAAAGTGTTATAATTGCACATGTATTTTCTAACCCCTATATTGCAAGTTGTGTCAGCATATTGCACAAAAAGTGAAATTACTGTCTGGCCTATCGGCGATAGGCTTACATGCAACACAGGTGGTAAGATTTCTAACGTTTTCAACTTGCAATGCAACAATGTTTGACAAGTTGCAAGGACAATGTTACCCGAGTTTATTACTTAGCCTTGAGAAGCACTGCAAGAGTAACAAAAGCTGGCCAACAACTCAAAACAATGTTTGAGTCTTATTTGTGGGCCACTTTACTCCACACTGTCTTGTACATGTATGTACAGTGTACATCTTATCATAAATTTAAAATGTCTAGTTAGTCTGATAATTTTTGATAGAGATCAGCAGGTCTACATCTTAATCATTGAACGTTGTAAGGGTGATCAGGATTTGTGATATGTGTATACATGTACATGTATGCATACACAAAATGCGAGGGGTTCATATATAACTATTAAATAAAAATATTATCGTTGCTGGTAAAAACATTGTGAATTCCTTTGATGACAGAGTGTTTGTTTAATTCAACAGTGATTACTTGGTTCTCAAACAGCATGTTGACCAGCTGAGAGAAAGGCAGAAACACTTACGGTCACAGAGAGATGTGAGTATATATTAGTTAGAATACTAATTTGTGTGTAAGAAAGAAAAAGTTATTAAATTCTTGCAACTTAGTGCTACAGGTAAGAACTGACAATAAAAGAGTTTATCTTTGTAACCTTTGCCTGGTAATTAAGCCATAGCCAGTAAATGCCAATAGAACGCATGCATCTACTTCAAAACAGAATGCATGCAAATCATCACATGGATCAAAAAATTTTAACTCACTTGAAGCAAGAAAATCCCACGAATATTGTTGGTAATGGTGAAGACCTGTCTATTGTCAAGGATTTCAAGCCCCACAATGTAAAAAACTAAGAAATACAAAAAATCAGAGGGTATTGAGACTGTTTGCAATTTTACATTTCTTACAGGTAATATTTAATCTGTACTGATTTGCTCATTAACCTGAACATCAATGTTGTGGTGAACAAAATATAAATATTTTTCATTCTGATCCATTTATCAGGCCTGTGTCAAAAAAATAAGCAGCTTGAAGTCAAGAGAGGAAAAACTAAAGAATCTTTTAGATTCAGAAGCCAGTGATAAGAGTGAGGAAGTTGGACTTCAGAATCTACATGTGGAACAGTTGAACGAAATAGAACTTCTCAAAACAGGTAACTATTTAAAACTACATGTTAGTAATAGTTACATGTTCAATGTAATAGTAAGTAAAACGGCCAGATCTTAAAGTAATGGTGGGACAGTGAAAGCATCAATAATAGTTGTGCTTCATGTACCCTATGTTTGAAATGAGATACTTACTGTATTTCGTATACAACAACTGCAGACATATGGTGAGAAACAAATGAATGTGGAGAATTAAAGGTGCCATAAACATGTGCGCATATTGAATGAACAAACAGTCTTGTTTTTTGTATGTAAAATACTCTTTGCAAAATACATGTACATGTACCACAAAAGATCATGATACTTGTACATGTACATGTAGATTTATTTTGATTTCTTTCAGATCTTTTTTTTTTGAAATTTGAGTTGCCAAAATCAGGGTGCAACTAATCTGTGACTGTGGCTTATCCACTGGTGTTTACAATAACTTTTTATCAAGTCCAAAAACAGTTTTTATTCCTAACTTAAATGCGCTAAAAGGCCACTTTCTTTCATCGTAAGGAAGAGCTCAATCAGTCAAAATTGATGCTGTTCTGTGCAGGCTTCACAGTAGAAGCCAGCAGGCAGTAGTTTTGAGTACCAACTTGCAGTGGAAATATTGGCAAGTGACTAAAAGACAATTGTACACCAGTCATCTACTTGTGTGTACAAATATGACAAGCTTTCTCAAAGCATAATGATGATGACGTTGCCCTTGCTTGTGGGCTGTTGGTACATGCATGACCACATTATGGTATCTGACAATTTATTGTCAGGATTGATGCTTTGACATTAGAGGCTTTAAAGGCCACTAAATAAGCAAAATATTATTTTAGGGCTTGTATGTAAAAGGACCAATATTATGTCAATCACCCTGACTCCAATGGGACTCCATGACTCAATGACTCCATGGTGTTCAAACGAAAGGGATTCCACTAGTGCCATGAAGTCATGTAAACTACATATTTGGAAAATAAATAAATAAAAATTAATTGTTAAGATTTGAAAACTTCTTGTCCTGCTGGTTTACATGTAGTTACAGATGCAAACTGTAACCTACTATAGATGTCTTTTTCATAAGAACTTTCTAGTTGGAGAAAAGCATATTTGCAGTGCACGTTTTTGACGTTAAAATTATTTTCTATCACTTTTAAGAACTTGATGATCTTCATGCAAAGAAAAGAGACTTGAGAGCAAATTTCACAAAAGAGAAGAATGATTACTATGCAGCCATCAGAGAAATCAAGG
>OMLO01004612.1_pt1 | contig 11531 bp, 7 predicted proteins | sample 1674811 | NCBI WGS metagenome assembly OMLO01 (sample SAMN06265003, study PRJEB25207) | coral metagenome | isolation source: Coral host | place: Mexico:La Bocana,Puerto Morelos, Mexico | collected 2008-11-13 | reverse complement strand
AAACTTTTTGATTTGGTTAAATCCTCGATTTTCTGTGCCCCATCGAAACTGAGTTGTAGACGGTTCGCGACCACACATGGGGAATCTGGGGAGAGTTAAAGCTGTGACGTCAAATCGAGAACGAACACTTTAGCTATGTCTGTCAGGTCTTTTAAATCGCACGAATGTCGAAGACATTTTCCAACTTAATTCTTTTGCTGGGAGTCCACAGTCTACAGATTTCTATTTTTACAAACAATGTCTTCTACTTCGCCGAATTCCGAATGGGTTTTGACTCAGAAGGCTCTGAAATTTATTATATTGCTGAAGCGGAAAACGAAGAGAATGACGAGTCACGCTTATCAATATCGCAAACTTCAAGCGATGACGACTAAGCTGATTTATATACTGACAACCCTCTGGCCAACGAAGAATGGACAGTCGAATACCAGAAGGAGGTGGATGCTGACAAAGAACTCGAATGAACTCTGAATGACAGACTCGAAGGCAATATAGAAGTCAATGAATAGCAAGAATGCAGCGCGTGGTGCGTGTTTATTATTTTCGCGCCTTCTTCGATCTCGCATTAAAATATACTTTTGTATTAACACTCAAGTCCGTTGGCTTTCTCAAATTATTTTAAGTTCATGCGTTCAGTCTATATCAAAATGATGATCCCTTGACCCAGTGTTTGTGTTCTTTAAGTGTAAGTGTGGAAATTGTATTGTAGCTTCTCTTCAAAACATCAGCGAATTTTATTATATTATTGTTGTAGTAGGTTAGATTTCGCAGTTTCCTATTCTTCACGTTCAGAAGGGCACAATTATCACATTCTTTGATGATATTTTGAGCTTCAGATGGATCGGATACATGTAAATCATTTGAGATCACTGGTGGTTCGGCCAGTGGTTCCGGTTGTACTTCGGACAAAACTCCAGTTGTGTTTGGAATTGTCGTGGAGGCCTTGGCGACCACTCCGCAAGACTGGGCTTAGTGGCTGCTCCTGCATGTGCTCGAGCGAGAATCCTTTCCTCGATGTAAAAGGTTGTTGCGTTAGTAATAAAAGAAAAATCGCGTTCGCGACAGGAATAGCCTCCAGTGTTTCACAGTAACAAACCTTTGCCATTTTCGACTGCGGTTCATCTGATGTTGGTGCTGATCCAACATTTCGCTTAACTGCCGCTTTCACAGTCTGCAAAAATACTTCTTGCTTAAGACAATTGAACAAGAAAGGAAACTAGTATATTAATGCAGAGAACATTTGCTCGGTAAAATATCTCACCATTCTTCTGTCTCTCTCGGCTCCACTGACTGACTGCTGTTTCTCAGATGCAACGGCTGCACGAATCGATGGAAAAGTGGTTATCCCAAACTCATCTCATCTTAAACCATGGAGTCAGCAAAATCCCATTCTCTTCCTGAACATCCAGGCGTCGAGCGAGATCGTCTGGTTTGAAATGCTTAGAGCAAATCACCGAACTCAGATGGCTCTCAATTTGCATGTTTCGCCTTTACGAAATCGACCCATCACTTTCTGTTTCTTCGCTCAAGACGATCATCGCCACAAAACGGTACTGTATGAAGTGCAATAGCCTTTTGTATGTTTCTTGTGTTGCTACATCCCCCTACAACACACCTAGTTGGAATTTTTATGAACTACATTCGCAGTCTTTCCCGCAAAAACAAGTAAATGTGCGAAATACAGAATCACCGTGTTCTCGATTTTATGTCACATCTGGCCTCGGCCCATGCCCCGTTGACCCTTGGTCACAAATCAGGATGGCGGCATTTTGACCTACTTTGATGACTTGTGGAAAATTGAGGATTTAACCAAAAAATTAAAAATTTTTGCGGCAAATTACTCCATAAAATAAGCTGCATCATTGTAGTGAAAAAAAATTTTTGGTGTTAGGTGCACTTTAATAAAGAACTAAGAGCTTGCTTAATTCTGGAAGTGCTTGCCCTTTGCCTTCCCTAATTCAATCAAAAGAAAGGTTATTAAGGTTACTCCAAACCCTGTGGACATCTTCCAAAAAAATAATTCATATGTGCACTGTTCAATGAAATCCCCACAAACTATATGTCAGTAGAAAGGTAGAAAATGTAGAATTCCATGTTTTGGGTTTTGCTTTCCGGCAGCAGAAGCAGTCAAATCCAAAATGACCAACTGATGTTCCAGTGAATTAATTGGGTATTAAATGCAATTGTTGATACAAATTAACTTTGCAGTGTTTACCACAAAGCAGCAATCTCTCAAAACTAGGGCTTGACATTGTGACTGTATCGATCGCACTTGCAACTAAGTTTTCTCCCTTTGTGACTAAAACTTCTTCAACAGTATTGTCAAAATTTTGTGAAGATTTGAAAAATGTAAAGGGAAAATCCTGCAAAACCTCCAAACACAACATACAAACGTTGAATGGATTCATATGACGAGATGCCATTACGGCAGTTCTGTTAAAAAGAGGTAGGTACTTCAACTATGGGGACAGATTTAAACATAAAAACTAAACCTTATTTCTGGTTTCGTGGGAATTTGATGAGGTCAGCCTGAAAACAAACATGACCGCTTTTCGATCGCATGTGCGTTCGTTCCCAACACTTCACAAGGATTCCGATATCCTACTGATTTGTCTTTATTTGGACTTCTTCAAAGTTATAAGTCACAGTCAAACATCGACTTTGCTGTTTTGAATAACAAGTGGAACAGAATCATGGTAATGTATTGAAAATGCAATTGTATAAGCTTGCACATCTGATTCTTGAAGCTTGGGCAGAGCACATTTATAAGCTCAATTAATTAAGACCTTGGTGCATATAGGGAGGGGAAACAGTACAGGGATTTTCAGATCATTAAAAGAGGATTAACAAATGTTTTGTTTATTGGATTTTAACTTACCTTAAATTATGATTTAATGGGATTGTTTGCGAGGACTGTACATTTACAAAATCTATTGAACATTGTGATATACATGTATGTCAAGGTACTTATTTAATTAATGTAATCAATTTATTTTTTGCGAACTTTGACAATTTTCTAGTCTCGAAAAAAAACTTCACTTTTATTAAATCTCAAATCCTGAAAATGTGTCAAGTTCAACTATCTAAAATTCTGTGTAACCTGTGGCATTAGAGGCAGCCACAAAAAATGTATTTCAAATAGAAGTATTGGACAAAATGCTTTTGTTCCATATCTATCAGTGAATGTTCTGACCAAATCTCATGGAAAACCATCAAATCTACATACCCTATTAATTCCTTAAAAGAGAAGGGATTCTTTCAAAAAACGAATGCCAGTTTTCACCTTATAAATATTCATAAATATGACACGCCTTCACAGAGGAATGTGTTAACTCAAAAAGCCACCGGCTAATGAAATAACAGAACCTCTGGCATTCACAGTATGGAAACTAGAGATTCATGGGAAAGCGAAGTGTTACAGTCACGTTCCAGGCACACATGTTTTAGCTGTGGTCAACAAAGGACAAAACAAAAGGAAAAAAACGTACTTCCACTGGTAATTAGCAAATATACACTATAAAAAATATAAAACCATTCTGTGTCCATGCAAAAAAGAAAAATTATAACTTACTGCCAATTCTGTAAGGACATTTGCTCCAGCACCCACTCCAAAACAAACCACATCACTCAAACTGCAACAAAAAATAAATACTACCATAAGAAGGGTAATTCAGGCAGGCAGGTCAATTATCACACTGATTAATGGATTTTCTACAACTATTCCAGAAAAAAAAAATTGACCCTAATGAATGAGACATTTTCCTGAGCTTTTTTTTTTTTACAAAAGATGAGAGGCTCTCAACAACCAGCAATGGCTTGCTCCTTTGCCACCTGATTAATAAATATAAATAAGAGGGGAAACTTGAGGACATATGAAGCTAACATGTCCTATCATTACAGCCTCTTTTCAAAGGGACTGTGATTTTGCTGAGAATTGAGTGGTTTTGTTGAGAATGCTAACAGATTCTTTGTCCAAGAAGGCAAGTTTTCACCTTTCACCCAATCTGAGGGCTCACGATCAAGCAAGAAAGTACCCGACAGGTATGTTCCATGTGGATCATGGACTGATGTTTTGCTTGTCATGCAATATTGTGATAGACCATCTTTGAAAGTCTGTGGTTGAAAAGCACCTAGACTCAGCATTACACAAGCAGAGAGCAGAGCAAAACCTGGGCATCAAACAGCAAACGCTAACAACAGTGTTAAATTGTGAAACATTAGCACAAATTGAGAAAGTGAAGATTTGCCAGGAATGGATCAGGTTTGTGCGGCTGCAAACATTCCTTCAGGGCTGCAAATAATTTTTTCACCTGAAAGGACATATGTCCTACTAAGACACCATCTTGGTCAGACTGTTAACTTCTTGTTAGTTGTTTATCAGACAGAAAGAGCTGCACTGAAGGAGGTGGCGGTTGCAAATAAGCAAATTCCCTAGATTGTAGATGAACTCAGTGACAGCAAGGGGAGGTTTATACTTGATGCTATGGCCATTTTCCTAGATTTTGACAAACTTTCCCTCAGTGGGAATTCTGTAGCGTGGCTGCTTGATTCTCACTTTTTAACAAACGGCAGAAGAGTTTCACAAGCAGTACTGAAAACTGTGCATGACTATGGCATAGAGTATGACAATGTCCCTGTTTTCAATTAAGACAACATGAGCTACATGAAAAAGGCATTTTGTGACACATAGTACTGTTTATTTCCCTACAGTATCATGAACCTGGTGATTTTAAAAAGGCATTGAAGCAAGTAACTGAGTTTGTGGAATGCTTTTGCAATCTTTTCAATGTGCCAAGCGGAAGAAATTTCTTCAGGAGACCCTAAGTCCAGGTGAGAGTACCACCATGCCACCAGTCCCAACCACTAAACACTTTAATGCCTGGTTTGATTCTTTTAGAGGTTAACCGTTGTAGAGCTTCCGCTAGCAATTCTCTTCTGCAACTGCAAGAGATTTATCAAGACAAAAGCTTAATGAAGAGGCTTCATGTTCAGCTGGGACTCCTAAAAGTAAAAGCTCCCACCCTCATGACATACTTGAATTATTTTAAGGAAAGAATTCCTCATATTACCCAGGCCCATAGAAAGGTGGAGAGACTCCTGCACTACATGCATCTTGATGTAAACAGCAAGTTAGAAGAAAAGGACCTCACCTTCTGCTTTGAAGTGGAGCACACTTTCACAGGTACTGTGAGTAAAAAGGGAGTTCCACTTTTCAGTTCAGCCTTCACTGCTGCCCATTCCAAACTGGTGAAGTATGTTGTTGATGGGACACAGCCAGCTAAGTTTGTGGACCAAGTAAGAGTTTTGATCTCGGAAATCTTATCGATGTGGACCATGACTTTAATTCCATTGACAGCATCCCTGGTTTTGATCAAGTTCTAATAGAAGAGTATGAGCTGTATGTTAACAATCATGGTCCCCTTGTTGTCAAACTAAGTATAGACACTAACATTGACTTGATGCTGTTGAGGCAAAGGCAAGCACCAACACTCACCAACAACCATTGGGTCATATGAGGCAGAGAGGTCATTTTCTGCCTACAACAAAATCCTTGACAACAAACAAAGATCTCTGGATGAAACTACAATCAGAGCTTTTCATTTCCTGGATTGAAATCTCTGTATCAAATCATCCATTGAGGAGGAAAGCAAGTGACATGTCAAGGGCTTCTGCGGATCAACACACGGAACCAGTCCCAGCCACTAAGGCAAGCAAGAGAAAAATTGATGTGGAAGATCAAGAAAGAAACGAAGCAGTGTCCAAAAGTAAGAAAGAAAAAACACACCAGGAAAGCAATTCGGGGGTTCAAACTTCAACAAATTTTTCAATGCTTCTTGATGATGAAAAATGCCAGCTCCCAACAAACACCCAACAGTAACAGTGTTCACCACTCATAAGTGTGTATTATGGAATCAATCAAACCACAGCTAGATGTTTAATAATGAAGCAGCCTACAATTTTCCAGATCACAAACAACCACTTCTGAGTTGAGCACTAAATGGAACTGTCACCTTTAAAGGAAGCAATGTTATTGATGACAATGACCTGCAGAGTTTTTATGGGCAAAAAAACACTAGATGGGAACAATTACCTCACAAACATTGTCATTGAAGCCTTTACTAATTGCAAGCAAGGGAATGTTGCAAGGAAAGAAGGTTGAATTCTTGGGGTGAAAGTCTTTTGGGGTGCAGTACAAGAGTACTTGAAAGGAAAAGCACCTTTAATGAATCAGGACATTGTTCTGGTACCTTGTAACCCTGGCCTAAGCAAGCATTGGTTCCTTCTTGTTGTTCTCCCAAAAGTAAATACAAATTCTTGTCTTGGATAGCAAGGCAGCATCCATTACAAAGCCATCCACCATTAATGCTGTTGCTAAGATGTGAAGAAATTAACAACCGCATAGATGCAAATCAGTGGTTGTTCACTACAAAAATGTTCCACAACAGCAGAATAACTACCACTGTGGTTTATTTCTCTGCTTTTTTGCAAGATCCATGATACTTCAGTCAGCAGTTCCCAGCAACAGTGTTCCTGCCTTCTGATTCCACATGATTGTAGAATTGCACAAGAAAGAGCTGATCAACTTTATGGTGTCTTCTATCCAGGCACACCAGTATTATGCTGTTTAGTTCACAAAGCCTGGTATTTTGGCCATGCACTTGGAAGTCCTGATGACAATTCTTGTGCAAGTTTTAAAAGGCCTTGCATCAAACCTTGAGCAATGGTCACAGGGTTTTTAACTGGCCAAGACGAGATGACACAGTTCATAATTCATGTGTATTTTTTGGCCCTGCTGTTATTGTTGGCATTGGTCCTTTCAACTTCCCACAGCTGAATGAAGCAAATCAAGTGTACCAGTGGTTGAAGAAAAGCAGAAAGGAAACTTAAATAACAGTAATCATGTTGACACTTCCTTCGCAGCGTGTCATAGCATCTTTATTATCCTTGTCTTGAGGGCAGCAAAAAAGTGTTTTGAAACCTTATAAAACAAGCTTAAAATTGCTCAATTTATAATATTTATTGCATAATTGGCCCTTCCAATCTCATAATCTGCCTTGCAAATTTCACATAATTTGCATCTTTTCATCATACCCTATCAGAAGGCCTGTATAGTGAATAAGCAAATAAGGGCCATTGAAAACAAAAAGGAAAGGAGTGGTCTGTTATTTCTGGCCTGAGGAGTTAACTGATGTTTACTGCTTAGTAGGCCTCTCATGTTGAGTGAACAATGAACCTCCCCTCTATCCTACTGTTCAAGGCAACATAACTGTACAAGAAGCACCACAACAACAAAAAGCACACTGCAAAAACTTACTTGAAATGATCAATCACATGGCCAACCATCTCTCCTAGTTTTTTCATACTTGGGTATTGATAACTGAAAAGAAAAGTTTCCAAAGTTTTCATCACAAGTATACCAATACATCCACACAATAGTCAAGATATATGCTAAAGATGCTGCAGCATGGTCAAATGACTTAAGTGCTTTACACAAACTGTTATAAATGTTCCATTCTGAGTCATCTAAGTTTGAGACTAGTGCTAACACTAATGCTGTTTGGTGGTAACACTTCATTTTCTGCCTATTGGGCACAATTCTTAATTTTTAAAATAGCTTATCTGTACACTTACTCAGGAGCCAGGGTTTCTGCCTTGCTTTCCTAAATAAAATAGAAAACAGAAATAGAAGTTAAACTATAAGCCCCCAAGTAACAGGAAAGAATTATTCTCATAGTAAAACAGACAAATTCATGGCCCAAAACACAAGAAACAAATTCAGGAAACTATCTAAGAAAAACTACATGTATATTGGTTCACACTATATAAATTTCCTTCTGAATACATTAAGAACAGCAAATATTTAAATTAATTCAAAACAGTTATTTGTCCTAAAAATGTTCACAATCAATATTACCCTTGGCAATTAACTATATTGGACCTACATATTATTTCCCAGCAGTAAAATATAATGTAAACAGAGGTCTAAATTTGTAAAAGCTGTTGTTCTATGTTAAAGCCATAAACTAAGACATTCATTGGTTTTCATAGCAGGTCTATTAAACTAACACAGCCCTAAAACATGGTGACATTTTTTTGTTTTGTTAGATAATGTTAAATGCACGTTTATTGCTGTATCATGTAGTTCAGATTTATGTAAAAACTATGTATCTCCCAACAATAAACAAAATTCACTGAAGCTTATATCAACAAAGCATTTCTGAAATGCAAGGTTTTTAGCAAACTACTTCAGAGTAGCTGGTGCCAGATAATCTAAATCAAGTGCTGTGAATAAGAGGGCGTTAACCCTTACCTGTCCTGGTGCATCCACATGGTAAATTACAAAGCGATCCAACAGGCCCACAATATCTTCATGTTGGAAGAACCTTTCAAAGCATGTCTTATCTAAACACAGAGATTTGTACACAAGTTTAATTCTCCAGCTTTAAGTAATGCTATTACATGTGACATCTACAGGAAGCAAATAAAAAGACACCTTACTTTAATAACAGATGTATTCCTCTGAAAACAAAAAAGTGCCTTTCTCAAGTTGCTGCATATATGTAACAGTGGTTTCCTTAGTACATATGATGACACACTAAGACCAACTAACACAAAATTGTCACTAATTACATCAACTCTCAGAGTTGGCATTTTGATAGTTTTCATGGAGAGCAGGTCATTGTCTTAAAGAGATTAAATATTTCATTGGAAAGACCTGTCCAAACTTCAAGAGGACTTCAGGAACAATAAGAGTAAAACTAGGAGGCACGGTGACCTAACAGCTATTGTGTTGAACTCCAGATCTAGCTGCTGGGTTCAAGCCTGAGTCAATCCCATCAAGGGGGAAAAAAATACTCCTAGTTGCTTCATGTTATGGAAACCAGTCAGCCCAATGTGTAGCAGAGTGTACCAGTACTCATACTCATCAAATTTCTAAAGTAACAGTAAACAATGCGCCTCCCACAAACAATGAAGAAACAATCTTCTAATTTATAAATACACCACTTTTAAGTTGAAACAATCTTTTAGATAAGCTGTTTCCAATCACCAGTTCTGACTCACAATACCTGCACATTATAAAGTTTTTATCTGTTTTTAGTACCATTGTACTTTACTTATTCACTATTATGTTCTAAATTACCATTTATTTTATATTCTAGATTTAAAGTAATTTTTTAACACCAGTTAACAGTCCTAATATATGGATCTTGATCACCTCAAGCATGGTCATTCAATATACACCTGTGTGTATTCATCTACAGATTATTTCAATAACAGTGATCTGTCAACAAGTAAGCATATTGAATTATCATGCAAGCTTGAATTGGGAACCTGTACGCAGGAAATGACCCAGCCTGCAAGACTTGCTTCTTGCAGTAGTTTTTTTCCTGAAGTTTTAACGGTTAACTAATTAAGTTACTGAAGGACCTAGCTGTTTCAAATGATAGACTACAAAGCAGCTTCTAATCCCATGTTTGTTTATGTTTTTCTGATACTGTTGAAAATACTGTGACTAACTGGATTTAATTAATGTAGCAGTCACATTCACAGAAAACTTTGGATACCTGTACAAGTGTCCATACTATATTGGCTTGTGCAAATAAATGGATATAATCATTACAAAATAATAAACTATCTTCTTTATTTTAACGTTCAGATGGTCGTTTGTTTGCAGATTTTCAATCCACATGCCACAAGAGTTGAAACCTATCAACCACTAATTAAAACCGAACTGTTAATATACTTAATACTTTAGGCTAATTCGATTCTGAAGTTTTGAACAATATTCAAAACAAATTAATAACCGCTTCTTTTATAAATAATTTAGTTGAATGTAAGCTTTTGTGTAGAGGATTGTAAAGGAACTGAAAGTAACTTCCTATCCAAGAAAACCATACGACATTTATGACATATTTCTAGGAAATTAAGAATATTTTAAGATATTTAGCAATAGATTTTCAAGAACTGGGATAAAAGGTTCCAAATATACATTGTACATGTATTGTTGTAGTGATCATCAGAGCGGTACAATATGGTGCAATATGGAGCAGCACGATATGGTGCATTACGAAAAATAGGTCATCACGATCGCAACGTACGTGAAGACATCTGAGCCCTTTCTACTCAAGATATTAGAACAATTTCCAAAAGAATTTGTTTAAATATGAATATTTGCTCTCCTAAAAGAGCTCTTGTCGATTCTTTCAACTTGACTTCATTTTTCACTAACATTGAAGAGAAGTTCACATGCTTCGTATGATGGAATACAGAGGCAAACAACAAAGAGAGAGAGTCAGAAAATCACAATATCTAGTCGAAACGTCTTTAACAGAAAAAAGCTTAAGCTCTAGACTAATATTCACTTCATCTTTGTACATAACACCAGTAAAAATAAAATGCAGCAAAACCATCCAAAACAAAAAGAAACGAAACACATGTTCGGAGCTCGTTCCCTATATTCGTTTGAGGATGAGGATCTTTGCCAATTGATCATCACAGAGTAAGCCTACGTCCCTGATGAAGGTCATCACTCTTTTTTGTTTTTGTCTCATTTCCTGAAATAGCGAAGCGTGTTGCCCTTTGTTTTCGGCATATACGATATGTTGGGTAAGGTGGCTTGCTGTTAACATATTGACTGCATGGATCATCGATGCAAATATACAAGACTAGTATGCATTCATTCAAAAGGAACCTCACTTACGATTCATTCCAACATCGTGGAAAGTTATCATGACTTCCTTCTTCTTAATATTTTCCTTCTCGTCCTGTTTATCCCTGGAGTCTTCGCCCTGGGACGGTGGAAGGTCGAAGGGAGGTCAAAACAGTAAAGCTTACTAAATGGCGCTAAGCTTACAGTTATGCAAAATTTCTAAAAAATACCCCCGATCTTTCATTAAGTGTGGAATACGTCGTGAAGTATTAGCCAATACAGCCTAAAATAACACAAAGGATAAGTTATATTTCACAAAAGCAAAACGTACCACGACATAAACGGTCAAGTCTCCGACTTTCTCCACCTACAAAATGAATCGGAAAACGACATGAGTGCAGTTGCACACCGTGCAAACTTAAAACGCTCGATGAGTCAATATTAACGTACCCTTTCCGTAGTTTTACGTTCCTCTGCCATTTCCTAGGCTTAAATGAGTGCCTTGAAGGAAAATTTATTTCAAAGTCCCTGCTTTCACTTGCGCACAGCTTGCTACTCCCTCTGCAAGGATCAATAGCAAGGAGAGAGTCAAGGGACCAACTAGAACTGACCAATCACAGCACACTACTGAAATCACTGACCAATTGGCACTGCACCCTACAGCAGCTTGTAATATACCCCAAGCGTGAAAACAGTGGAAAGTACAATGTTGCTTGGGTCAAAGTTGATGTTGATTTTCGTGAAGTGTAATTACGCGGATGCGAAGCAATCCGCGTTAGAAATTGGGACGAGTTTGTTTTTTTTTTTGTTTTTTTTTTCTTCATGGTAGTCGCAAATAGTAACGCAAGTTGTTATTGGCTACAGCTACATTGTAGCCAAT
>OMLO01004611.1_pt1 | contig 11534 bp, 4 predicted proteins | sample 1674811 | NCBI WGS metagenome assembly OMLO01 (sample SAMN06265003, study PRJEB25207) | coral metagenome | isolation source: Coral host | place: Mexico:La Bocana,Puerto Morelos, Mexico | collected 2008-11-13 | reverse complement strand
CATGTCACTTCTATGCAAATGAGCCACAAGTTTAAAAGGTTATGTCAGTGGGCTGTGATTGGTGGATTTCGATCCGTTTTGTTTGTTAAGCATGTCGAAAGATAGATGGCGGAAGATATCCGCTATGCACGTAACACTGAAAGCGGGTATAAGATAGAACTGAGTGAGGACCATTGTTGGACGCAGCGCCGAGTTGGATTCAGAGAAGGAAGAACTGGCACTTATTCCTCCAGTGCATTGTTTACCACAAAGGAAGAAGACAAAAAATGCTTGTTTTGCCTTGGAAGCCACTCACCGGAGGATTGCAAGAAGTTTACAAGCATTGCTGAACGTAAGAAATTATTACCTAAATTTGGTAGATGTTTTAGTTGTATTAACAAGTGTCAGCACACCCCAGATTGAAGGACTGTTGTTAAGTGTAAGAATGGCAAGGGCTCTCACAACACATGTTTGTGTTTGTGCCACATAAAATCACAGGAACCCTCAGGGGGGTAGTGATCAACCATCAGTTAGTGGCCCAAGTAGTTTGATTGTGGGCACAGAAAGCAGAATTGCCCTCCAGGCCACTCAAGAATTGATTAAAGAGAGTATACAGGGAAGGGTGAGAGTTTTGTTTCATTCAGGGAATCACAAGTCATCTGTAATGACTAAGGCCAAAGGTGATTATGGCTTAGAACTTGTTAAAAAAATGTAAAAAAAAATACATTTCGACAGAGAACCAAGGAATTGGTATTGAGGGAAGTTGTTCAGTTTGATGTAACGCCTCTACAGGCTGACCACTTCCTTAGACTTGAAGCTAATGTTGTGCTGGTAAATGTCTAACATAAGCAACAAGCATGTAGATGTCGTCAAAAACAATTTCCTGCACTCTGGTTTGTGGTTTTCTGATGTTTGTTGAACTAAGGATGGGCTCAAAAAAAGATTTATAATAGATTCAATTTTTTTTAAACCTTTCATTCTTTTGTACATCAATTTTTCAAAATTTCTGTTAAAAATTAAACAATAAAGATATTGGTCTGCAATTATTTGGTTCAGTTTAATCATCTGCCTTTAATATGATGACATGCCTTTAACATGATTTTTGACATTTTAAGTTAGGTTGGATATGATCCAAGTGATACAGATGAATTCAAGATTTCTGCTAAGACATAACTTCAGAGACGTTACTTGTACACTTCATACCCAAGTAGGGCAGGAGTAGGGGTTGTATAACTCATTGTTAGGAATACACAATATTTCCAGGTGAATTTCAGCTGGAATGATGGGCTAAAAAAGGAGGGATGAGATGGGTGATTTACATTTTCCTAAGAAATCAGTGAAACATTTTGGAGTTGAAGGTAATTGATTTGCTAATTTTTGTCCCACTGTTGTTAAATGCTCATTGAGAATGTTAGGTATGTGAGTCAGGTCACAGGAGACTTCATTATCTGCAACTTGCAGCAAATGTTGTTAATAATCACTATTGTCCAGAATCATAGCTTAGGGCCTATAAGTAGTAAGCCATCCAAATCTGAGAAACCCTTTTCCTAGGAGCGAGGAACTCAATTGTACAGAAAATATGATTGGAGACACAAACATGTGATGGTAAACCATTCACATGTACCATAACAAGTCAGTCATAGCAATTTTTCTTGGACAATTATGCCCAAGGGGGAAAGGTGCAATGAGGTTAACCCTATGTTAAGCAACAATCCATGAGGACCATGAGACAAGACCAGACCATAACACTGCGGACTACATGCCCTACTCTTTTTGAAAATAAGCAGCCCCTTTTGAATAAGCACCCCCTGTTAAGGTCTTTTTGCAAAAGTTTGAAAAACAGATACAATATTTAATTTTGTCAGAGTTTTGAATTCCACTGTCAGGCAACACAACCAAACTTAAAGGAAGATACAACTTGGCTTTTCATTAGTTGAACTGGTTCAACTGAAGTTAGTGTTTATAATACAAAGATGTCTGGAATTTAATCATAAAATCATATTGAACAAAACATATATGTACATTTACGTCAAAGAGTTCATCAATCAAAATGAGTGAATACAGTGCAAGTTGATGAAAGTGCACTTCACTAACCTCTATAATTACTGCTAGACAAAGTATATATTCTAGCACAAACAAACCTCTTGATTTACCTGCATTGTTCGCACTGGTGTTTGATATCCCTTTATAGGATAATGACCAACTAAAATACTTCCATTTACAAGGGAACATATAATGGTATCCGTTCCATCCTGAAATAAAAATTCAAAGTGTACAAGTTGTAATTACCATGATTTTTTCTAATAAAAATTAATAACAAATATTTTGCATTGCATAATTCCTAGTATATGACCAGTTGATGAAATATGTATCTATTCACCACACTCTTATGATATGTACAGTTGGAATATGTAACAACATTGCAGCTTTCTCAAATAGGTGAGCCCTCTTTACACTAGTTACATGTACATAACAGCTCTGTAAAAAATACCAAGAAGACTTGTTCACTCCATTCATGTTCAGTTTTCCACCTGACTTTCCAGTGGAGCTTGGATCAGAGAATGGCCCACCCTACCACCCTTGTCACATCAGTCATACTGCTTGACTTGACCTCCTCTAAGCCAACCTGTTCCATCTTCTATCTGTTGTACTTAATTTTCCCTAGCTTTTGGTGGCTATTGTCTGTTCTTACCCTTCCATGCTAGTAACATTCATCTATGTCAAATTGTTTGGTTTTTTTTTCAATGTTTTTTTCCTATTATTCCTGCAAACCAGCTACGGTCTAAAACAATGTTAAAGAGTATGCGATAAACAGCCACTACTTCAACTGTCAACTGCTGATTTTTATTTGTTACTTCTTCATTTATTTCTTCATATACTATTCCTTCCTACTCTATCCTTATTTAGACCATCTGAGGCCTCAAGTTTCATTAGATATGTATTTATGTACTATGTAACCTTTTTGAGCTGTATATGGGCTCTATCAACATACATGTCTGAGGCATAAGCAATAAAGACACTTCTTTCATGTCCCTGTGGGTATAGGGAAGGGGCTAGGAGGTGGCTGCCCTTATCAGCCAAACAGCACATATACCACTGACAGTCTGCTGACACACCACTGTCAGTCAACAGATATGCAGCTGACTGTTGATTGCCATTTAATGGTCAAGATGTCGGCCAAGTGCCAACCCATAGTGGTGACCAATGGCACACCAACTTGAAAAACATGTCAACCAAAACTTGGCTAAATATCGGTCGCCATATTGGCCGATATATTTACCAAGACTTTGTAAACATGTTGACCGTTAGTATCAACCAAAACTTGACTGACAGAAGCCTTAAATACACATGATCCAAAATATTTAGGGAAGGGAAGTTGATATCTAAAATACACATACAGAATATCAAAGAGTATCTTTTATTACCATTATGGCCTTGCGGTTAAATCCAACTGCCACCCACTTTTTATTGCTGCTCATTTCAAATGTAATGAAGGATCTTTCAGGTGTGTACGTAAGAAAGTAATCACAGTTGCCTGGCGATGAGCCACAAGAGTCTGGGATAAAGAGACAGCTTTTTGTTTTACCACAACCAGCTGTAGAGAACTGTTGAATTAGGATTCCAAATGTAAGTTCTTTTTCACTCTCACTTTCTTTTTAATTTCATACATTAATTGCAATGACTGCAATGGTATACGGTATACTAACTAACCTTTCTCTGAGTCAAATATTTGAACCTTGACATTATAAATAATGTACTCAGCAGATATTGCTGTACATGTAATTATAAGTGATTTAGATCATTACACCACGGGCCACAGTCCATTACCCTGCACGACTCTGGCACTGATAATTTGATTTTTATCTCTGGTAAGCAGCCACTAAAATGGCTTCATATGTGATAAGACTTCACTTTGGGTAATAAGACCCTTTTTATAGTGTGTATATGTTACAGGTCAAAATTAAATTCCTTTTTCTCTTAACCCTACTTATTCATTGATTATGAATAATTACGGTTAGAAGACAAAGGAAATTGAGAATCAAACTAGGTTAAAATAATTTTCACCTGAATTTAATTTTGACCTGTAACATATATATCTATGTTTATGATAACATTATATTACATTTGGAGAGGCTGTCTGTATGTAAAAAGTAATTCAGTTGAAAAATGTCTGTTTATGCAGTGTCTTATAAAACACCTTACCATCTAACATTATTAGAATGTACGTTATACAACTACCGGTATTACAAATTATTAGAGTAACTCCTACAAGATGTATTTAGATGGAGAATTTAACCCCTCCCTTTTTTAAGACATATTTAAGTCTCCAGGACCATTAGAAAACAGTATGAATATGGTATTTTATTTACAATTTTTTGCAGTTCATAAATAAACAGGTACGGTACATCATACATTTACATATGCACACCTCAATTCCTCTTAACTCTGTTTTACATCTTAATGTAATATTACTACAGCACAGCAACAATGCAAGATTCTATAGCGATCTTTAATTGTTTACCAACATACCAACAGCGGAGAAAATGGACGCTTTTGTGGTGGAATTCTACTATCACTGACTGGAACTGTTAGGAGGAACAATTTCTAAAGTTACAATAGAGTAGTAGGATTTTCAAGACCAAGAGTAATCCCCTGGTCCTCCAGGTTAGGGTTGGGCTGAGGGCTGATTACCCTCTCTCGTAAAAAAACAATTATTATAAAAACTAGAAGAAGAGAGAATTCACAGTATCAGGGAAGTGCTGAAACTGTGCCTTGAAAAAGGCATTTGATGATGCATGGGAGCGAAATCCACTGATGCACCCTAAACACATCCTGAAGGTTGGTATATACAAACGCTTTACAGATGAACAGTTGAAAAGGAACATAAAGATACACAATGGAGATCATGGGAGGAAACAAGGATGACTGCAGCAGACAGAGAACAGTGGAAGACCACTGTAAAGGCCCTGTGGTTTACCAGAACCCACAATCAACCTCTCTCAACATATCTAGGAAGTCTTTAAAGCTTAACTGGTTTAATGCAACAGGCTGGTATCAATAATGGGATCAAATCCCATTTTCAGCTCAGGGAATTAAAAAACACAGCACTTGCCCTGTAACTCCAGCCCCACAATGTAAGACCGCTCACATAGCAGGCACTGCCCACAACTCAGCCACGAGTGCCCCCCACCCCAACTGCAGAAATCCCAGGCACCATTCACACTGAAACTAGAATTCCAGTGGAAAAAGTAAAATAATAACTAGTAAATACTACTAATTCCAAAGACATTCGCCAGGGAAGGGTTGAGGGGGGGGGGGAGAAAAACAAAAAGAATGTACAAGCACCAGCCTGGTAAAACACATCACACAAGGTAAGCTGTAATATAAGCACAATGTGATGCAAGCCTGAGACCATTGACTGCTAAGACTGGGAACCCAGCAACTGAAACTGTTGACTGTTCAGAGGTGAATTGGACCCTGAAGGGACACGTCTGGATGCCTCAACTGCCAAGATGCTTTAAACGCTAAAAATTACTCAATATTGCATTGGTTTCATTTGCTATTCTGTCAATAATCAATTTTTATTAAATCTGTACTGACTTCACAATATTATTTAACACAAGTTGTCAAAAACATTTAACTTAAGTATCCGTGCTAACACACTGATAAAAAAATTCCAGGCTTAAAATTGGTTTTTAACCATGACCGCTGCAATCCTTTTTTCAGACGAGCATTCCCGACCTTTCCGGGGGTCCCCCACCCTCCCCCTGAACCACTAGCCCTTAACCCAAGGGATGAAATACCAAACGTGACCATACTTTATCTGAGCTACAGTACACTTCAAGTTCTGTTTTCCGGAAACGAAATCCAGATCAGTTTAGACTGACATCAATTTTGTAGCTCTGGTATGTACAGTCCGATACATTTATAAAGACAATTCCTCCATCATCACACATTATTACGACTTAACAACAACGCTTATTATCTACGGATAAATATAGTCGCTAGACTGTGCACAAGGGATTGCTGTAGATCGTATGTGAGCCACCCACCTTCAGACAGTAAAACTACTAATATTCCGGCGATCACTGATCTGTGAAGTACTGAGAAGAGTGCCATTCCTGCAGACAAACACGAAAAAAAAACAAACTTAAGGCGGAGACATTCTCGTCCCCAGAGTCGCCTGCCCCTCTTAGCGTTGGGGACCTGGCACGGAGTACTGGGGTTCAGTAGTAGCTGGGGCTGATCTAGCGGGGGGTCGGGGGGTTCGGTCGAGCCTCCTGAATTGGAACTGCTGACGTCAAAGAAATTGTAAAATGCAAATTTGAATACGAATACATAATTTGATCGTTTTAGCGTAGTTTTGCAATATTTTGATGCAAAGGAGTGACATTTTGGCTTAAAAAAAAACGAGACTTCAAAACACCATAACTTGGCCTCAAAACGTCGGAAATCGCATGTCCGAGGACTTGAATTTCAAAACTTTCCGGGAGAGGATGACCCCGGACCCCTCTACAGGGGACCGCGTTCGGCGTTCCTATTATCGAATCCCCTTCTGTGAAATCCTGGAGCCGCCCCAGAGTAGGGAGGAACTACCTTCCTGACATCACCTGTATGATAGAGCAAAGGCATTGAAATCGGGTCAACTTTCTCACTGGAAACCGCATTGAATATTTACGAAAACGGACTTGACCTTCCTTATTAAAACTGGATCATTGGATAATGCAATTCGAGGGTTTTCATTGGCTTAGCCATCATGGGTCATGAGCCATAATATCATATTCTACAATCAGTCAGTGAGTCAGTAAGTCAGTGAGTCAGTGAGTCAGTGAGTCAGTATAGTATATCTTTATTGCGCCTTACTCTCCAAAGGGAGGTATTGGTCTGTTTACAATAAAGGTTTAACATTAACTAGTGCAATAACAAATAACATTCACTTGATTCTTTTATAATTAATAAAAATAAAATTAAATAAAATAAAAAAATTATCCTGCTCATTTCGTTGGTAAGTTGAGAATCTCTTCTTTTTTTAAACATTAAGTTGATATATTTACCTATTATATTGGATGTAACTCTATTGTCAGCTCTAAGTAAGTACTTAGTTCTCTCGTAAACTCGAAGGCTAACACAAAAGTGAAGCAGCTAACGTAGATAACGTTCAGAGCTAATAGAGAGAACCATAACGCATAATGAACAACGCTTAAGTATTCCGAGTATAGTGACGTAATACCCAGGGGTCACAGAAAAACGTGACATCCAAGAAACAAATAGAGGAAAGTTCTAGTCGGCTACAATATGTATCAACAATTGTTCAATTATGTGCTGTCATGGACAGGTTAACTATCATTTCGAGGATCTCCTTTGGCAGCGATTCCTGTTTAACTTTCTCAGCATCTTGTTTTTTTCTTGTTGTTCTTCTTGTTTTTCTTCTTGTTGTTCACCTTGATTTTCAGACTTTCTAACGTTTTGTTCGTCGTCTGAACATACTACATCATCTTCAATACCATTTTCATAATCGTTTTGTTCATGTTCATTTACTTCGCCATCTTCAAGAATGTTTTCGTTTTGTTGTCTTTTTTCGGAGGAGTCTCTTTCTTCGTCACTTTCTTGATTAACATTATTATTAGCGACCAAGCAGACATAGTGGATACCTTCCGATCTTAGTTTCTCGATTTCTACCATTGTTCTTTAGAAAGAGGTGAGTTAGGTAGCTTACTCTATCTGTTTATGAAAGCGTTTAAGTTCTGGATAATTTTTCGCTCACAGGGTGTTTCACGGAAACGCTTTTCTCCTTGATCGTTGTCGTATCTAAAGATCAATGTAAATTCCTTTCTGAAAGATCCCACACTAAGTGGATGGTTGATATGGGTAACTGTTCTACAGACTCTCTGACAAGCATGGTAAAGGTCTAGCTTTACGGGTGTGCTATCAAATACTGACTCGTACTTGGTCCGTACCTTACAACAGTCATCAACACAAATAAGTTCAAACCTCTTATTCGCTTGCTCAATGCGTGACTTGTAATGTAGCAGCACCTCCCTTATCTCCTCAAAGGATGGAGTCTTTGTCAACCTCCAATCTACCATTTTCCCCTCTTCATTCAATACAATGTACAGATTATTAAATTGTGTCACTAACTTGTCTTTGTTCCCAGGTCTAACCATCCCAATGTTCTTACTTACCTTGAACGTGTGATCACATGGGATGAACGATCCTGTCGCTTTCTTCATTGCATTTTGTTATGCTTCTCTTTTCTTTTGTGTGATTGCCATGCGACGGTTGAAAATACCTATTTACACCTGTATACTAGATTTGGGGTTGTCCTCAAAAACTCTCCTTAACTTATCCTTTTTCTTTACTTCAACTATCAATGGAATTGTTCTCAACTTAAAAATACAAGAAAGATCAAGTAAAAAAGTTACATATTGTCAGTTCTATCACAAAAATTCATTCTAACATTTTCATCGCGGTAACCCGGCTGTAGTGTTCATATGGGAAAATTTCCAGCCCAGCTGCACACCCCATCCCCCACCCCCCCTCCCCCCCGACGAGGAGGTACAACCTTGAAAGAGCTATATAGCTATGTGCGGTTCCGCAGGTGAAGCTTACAACAAAAGGTTGTTTTCATTTTCCTGGGAGAGTGTGTTTGTCTGGTTCCTTAGGCACTATGTCAGTATCCGCGGTATAAGTCGGTTTGTGTGTCGGTTTGCGAGATGGAACTCTTTACCAGTGCGCTTTCTCGTTGTTCGCGTGTTTGAGCAATACTTGGTTTCTTGCCTTTTAATTTGAAATGCATGTATGTAGTTTGGACCTAATATCATTATTATTAGTTCATGTTTGATGACTTTAAATAATTCGCGAAGCTTATCAGATTTGTTTCCTCTCTAATGTTCTAACCCGTCAATTGTTAAATTGTATGTTCCGTTGTTGAATATAATTTTATCCACTTTGTAACATCAATTGTTAACCCACTGCTGACCCTTGCATGCAATCGTGTTATTGTATACTAGGTGTCCATTCGGCTCAAACATGGCATCTCCATTGACAATAATATATTACAGATTTTACGGTGAAATACCAATGTATATTTGTCAGGATGCTTCAATACTTTGTAAAGCCCAAAAGGCAACTGTACTCGTATCGAAAGAAAAATGTTCATTGTCTTCTTGTTTTGTAGTTCGAAAGTAGTTTGAAAAGTTTTCGTCGAGTGACCTTGTCCTCTTCCTTATTTTAAGGAAAGCCACTCAAGCTTACTGTAGTAAAATTGTTTTCTTTTCAAGAATGCAATCAATTATTCTTATCCCGAAGACTTACACCTGGGAGTCCTCCCAGGGTAAAAAAGACAGAAATGAAAGGAAAGTTTAGAACCTCCTATCCTTTAACCGCATGTACTTTGTGTTATTTCTTTTGATTTAAATTTGAAAACTTTTTTACAAAGCTGGTTTTAGACAAAATTTTTTGTCATCTCTCCAGTTCTCAATTACAGCAAGCAAAATTCGGACTGGCTGGTCATCCGAGAAATTTAACTTGCTTTAATTAAGTTGATAAAACAATTCAATTTTTCAAATACTTTCATCAATTCTTTATTTTTCACTCTTGCCTTTCATGGCAATTTATGCACACGTTGTTTTTCTCTACATTTCCATTCCACTGACCGTTATGCCCCGCTCCGTGAAAAACCTGCAAAACAAAAAGCGAAATAATTTTACATATGAACTGGATTCGTCCAGTATATTCACTTGTTCTCGTCAGAGTTAAAACTTTTCAAACGCGTGTTTTAAATTGGACGCATGGCCATAAGAATTTAGATATTTCCACTTAGAGAGAGGTGACTACTTACTTTTGGTATACGAGTTTTGATTCCATTCACCAACAACTTCATCGAAGACTGCAGTTACCGTTTCCTCTCCATTAGCAACCACTATCTGTTATACGAAAAAACAAATATTTTATAGCAATTTTTAAATGGCGTTATTGCGAGTCTACTAGTCTGCGTAGCTGGCTGGATTTCGCTGATGCTTTTGTTTTGGCGGCGGCATCAAATATCCCTTGATCGTGAATCCAGCTAGCTAGACAGACAATATCACGGCGTAAAAGTCAGGTTAGTGCTAGTACATTACTTTTGCACAGAAACAACAACTTGATGTATTTCCCGAAATTGATAGCCTGATAGGCTGTTTCTGCTTGAGCTACTACAGATAGCAGTGTCTATATTTTCTACAATATACGTAACTAAAAAGAAAGTTTTATAATATCACATTACCTTATTAATAGTCCAATCAACGCTTGGCTGTGGTCGAATCCAAACGCTAGCCATAGTTCCCACGTTTTTATCCATGAAACTGCCTTTGATGACAAGCTGGTTTCTAAAGACGAATAACAATCAGCAATCGTTGGAAAATGTTGTGCAAAATATAAAATTAGAATTAAAGTCCAAATATAATTATCTCTGCAGGTAATTTTTCAGTCCTTTACCGAGAGTATAACACTGAAAAATGACTACCTGACATATGGTAGCGAGCGTTCACCTGCTGTTCTTATCATGGATAACGTGGATAAATAAAGACCAGTTGCCTATAAGAGGTATCATTACTTTCAAAAATGTTTTTGCAGAAGTATTTTGCCTCCCGTTTTAAACACATTTTACATTTGAACACACTAGGTTGTGTTAAACAAAAGAATGTTATCCATTAATTAAAACGATCTTGTATCGGAATCGAATATTCTCCCGGTCCCCCGCCCGCCTGTCAGCTCGACCGAATGCTGTATGTATGATAACGAAGAAATCAGGACCTAGGGGAGTATAGAAATCTGAGCGCATTTTCATTTTTCCACGATTTCTTGCCTCTGTTTTCTCCTTTCTCCTTGTTTCTTCGTTTTCCCCTTACTTTATTTTCGATTGCAAAAATATATCAAACAATCGAGGAAGTGTTTCACCACATTCCCAAACACCTTGAAATGTAACAAAAATACTCCGCTGCGCGCCATATTGTTAATTTCCTTCTCGGTGTTTGGAAACGTGATAAAACACAGTCTCTGGTGTTGGATATTTTGCATACCCTTGCACTTCTGTTTCTGGTGTAGTTGCTGCATCGACTAAAGTGCGTCTTTTGGTTTCCAAATAACCCTCTCCTTTAATATAAACTTCCAGCTTGAGCACATTTTTAACGTTAGTGTCTGGCGTGTAAATTTTGACGGAGTATGTAACCGTTGAAATAACCAAATAATTATGAAGGAGTATGAATATTTTATTATTTGAGAACACATGTTTTGTGCTGTTTACGACAGAAAGCTATCAGAGGAGCATTTCTTGCCTAAGACAAAATCGAGTGCACATTCAATGGGAGGCGCGGTGGCCTCATGGTTAATGAGCCCGACTCCGGATCGAGCGGTCTGGGTTCGATCCCTGGCCGGGGACATTGTGTTGTGTTCTTTGGCAAGACACTTCACTCTCACAGTGCCTCTCTCCACCCAGGAGTATAAATGGGTACCGGCAAATTTAATGCTGGGGGTAACCCTGCGATGGACTAGCATCCCATCCAGGGGGGAGTAGC
>OMLO01004610.1_pt1 | contig 11537 bp, 8 predicted proteins | sample 1674811 | NCBI WGS metagenome assembly OMLO01 (sample SAMN06265003, study PRJEB25207) | coral metagenome | isolation source: Coral host | place: Mexico:La Bocana,Puerto Morelos, Mexico | collected 2008-11-13 | reverse complement strand
GTGGTGATGACGTCAATCGTGTATCTGTCCTATGGTAGATCTTCGGAGAGAACCAATCAAAATGCGAGAATAACTTGGGCTATTGTATAAAACTAGATAGAAACATGGTACAGTGTACATGTTTTCTTTTTCTTCCCACTTGCTTTGGTGGTTTTTAGTGCGGCCCTGCAAATCATAATAAAATGTTTTACCTATAAACAAAGAAAAACTAAAAAAGGCTTAAAATTGTATTCAACAAAATATGTTATCTAGTTAAATAATTAAACATTTTAAACTCTGTTAATGTCGTTGTTCCTAGCGAGAGTAACTTAACTGTGGCAACTTGCAATTGAGCCGGAGCTATTATTCAAATGCAAACAACTCGTGGTGGTGTTAATGGGGGAACACTGCCTTGCGTTTGGTTAGTCCATGCAACTTCCGGCGATAGCGTGACAAAACAACCTCACATATCTCCCCAGCACTACGAGCTGAATGCCAAACAGCATGTGCTGGATCGGACAAGAGTATCGGTTAGCAAGCGATGTTCAAAGGCGATGAAAAAACAACAAGCTTGGGGGAAGTCGCTTCGCAGATTTAACCGCACCACACAGGAGTGACCCTTTGTTTATTCTGCAGTAATACATGACCAACCTTGTCTCCAAAGGGAGGGAGGGAGGGAGGGAAAATTAACGCTAGATTTACAAGAAGTAATAGCTACGTTGCTTAGACGAACTCAGAATGGACTCTGAACAGTTGTCTGAGCTTTTATATGGAGGCGTTTGTCTGCTTGTAAGCCAGTAGAAAAGGCTGTACTACCAAACATCTTACCCTAGCATGTGTAACATCTTAAACATGAATAGTGCTTTAATGCTTTACACCAATGCTATGGTACGTTATAACGTTCAGAAGGTAACAAAGCTACAATGTTTTAGGTTTAGCTACAATAAAACTTACAATTTGCTGACCTTTGGAACATACACCACTGTAACTGCTCAATAGCTCTATAGAAAGTGATGCCGCCATGAATGGCTCTTTCGGAATGTACGTCATGCTCCATTAACTATATTTTACTGGCGTGACAGTAAAATCTCATTTAATTACTACTGTAATTAGCAGAGAGAACAGAGCCATCAGTACTTCAGGGTGACGAATTCCCACGTAGACTCTGTGACCCCCTACCCCTTGTGACTGCTGTTTTATATTACTGCTGGCTGGCTGCAGGCTTACATGATAAAATAATATCACAGGGGGTAGGGGGTCACAGTCTATGTGGGAATTCGTCACCCAGTTCTTCATTTAGTGGCCATTAAGTCCTTTCAGTTCAAGTCTGCTTTAGTCTTTCTTAACTCTAAATGATTTGTTTCAACTGTCTGATAATGGGGGATGCAAGTGAGAGCAAGAAGTAAATAAACATTAAATTGAATCATTTTCCTTTAAGCCCCAAATATCCCACACTTAAGTCTCAAATTCAATCCAACTTACCCCAGTCCCCAGTGTCCCCCTCCCCCCAAATATCCAGTACACTTTCAGTGGGTTGATAAACCTCAAGGACATCACCATGATCTCACATGGGGCTATGCCAGCAGAAATTATCACTAGAGTTACACATCCCATGGACAGTGTAACGAAGGATGTGTAAAGTGTACTTTGTTACATTTTAATTGTATTGTTTGGGACTTTCCACTTTTTTGTTTATGTCTTCTAACTTAATTGTATGTTACTTTTTTGTTTCCATTGAAAAGGAAGAAAAACCTAATAGTATACTTTGTCAAAATGTAATGCTGATGTTGAGATTTGATTTTTTTTCCAGGCGTAAGGAATCAGATAGTGAACCTGTAATAATAGAGGGGAATGAGAATTACTCTTTACCATCCAAGTGTGCTTGGCTTATTGAGACAGATTTGTAAGGAACAAATCAGACTTAGTCTATTTACTTTGTTTATTTTATTACATGGTTGTATGTACATGTATTAGATTATTTTTTGTGTTGTTTTAAAAATGCTCATTCTGTCAAACAGTTACCTCTATTTTCAACTTTTTTTCAGACCCAGAAATAACCGATCAGTCATACTCAATATAAATGCATTTTCTGGTACTTGTGGTAAAAGAAGGTTGATTATCTATGATGGAAGTTCTGTTCGGTCACCACTACTGGCTATCATCAGGTAAGATTTTTCGCTGTCAGTAGAATTTACAATGATAATATCCATAATATTGAGGTCTCCCTGTTGGATATAAGAGGGTGCCTGTAAAAAAAGAATATCTGGTAACCTATTTAACTGTACAGTTTTTTCAAGTGCTTAATAGGTATTATCAATAAAGTAAAGTAAAGTACATGTATTTGGTTGACATACATATTATTATAAACTTTAGTGACATCCTTACAGCTGGAACTAGAGCAAAGACTGAACCACTTCTTCATCTAAGAGCAAATTCTGGCTCAGCCTTCATTGTTCTCATAGGACAAGAAGAGAAGTCAAATAGTGGAAAATGCTTGTTTAACATTACGTACAGGTATATAATAAAGTAACCAAAGATTGTTATCTTTGTGTTTATTGTGTTATCTTTAAATTTCATGATCAATTATTTTCCTTGAGTCAAATTTCACTTCTCCAGAAAGTAATTTTAATAGTTTAATTGATTGTTGTAGAAGTTACATCAACTTACAAAAATTCCCATTATCAGAAGAACCTGTTACCGGTAATAAGAAAAAAAGTTTTGCAAATATATCCTCTTCATGATCATGATTGTTATAATTTAATTTGTAGCTTTGAGAAAGAGTGTTCCATAGAATGTGGTAGCCATGGTTTCTGTTCTGAACAGTGGGGTCAGATGTGCGAGTGTGATGCCGGGTGGACATCCAGTAACTGCAGTGTACCAACCTGTAGTGCTGAGTGTGATAACAACTCTTGTGATGCAAAGACAAGGAAGTGTTCCTGCACCAATGGGTACACAGGTTTGTGTTATTGCTTTTTTTCATATATGGGAGACATGGTGGTCTGGCACTAGTTGTTTGAAAGGTGGAGAATTCTATCCACCAGATAAATCACTATCGAGCTCATTGCATGGTTTGTTTTATTAACATTTATCCACTGGGTAGCGATTTATACAGTGGGGTCATTGAGTTGCGTTCTTGAGCAAGACTGTCATTGCAGTTATTTGCTCTGTGTGAGCCAAATGCTGGGTTGCATGTTGTTGTGTTTAAAGGATTGTTTAATTATGCTTACGTTCACTGGAGATAAAAGAATTAATTTGGTGGCATGTGACTTCTAGAACTACTCTCAGCAGCAATTTTTGTTGCGTTGCCTTGACAATGTATCAATTCACCATCATATTCTTGGGGTAAACAAAACATCAGAGGAGTGAAGTGTCTTTACTGAGAACATGACACAGGCGAAGACTTGAACTCAAACATCTTCAATAACTTCTTTCTTTTTTGCTTTTCTCAATGGCTGTTATGCACAGATTGTAGGACTAAATAAATATATTTATTTTTTTCCAGGTGGGCATGGTAATGAATCCTATCATCTGATTGGTTCTTAGCATGGTCCAGATTTTCCTATCTCTGACCATGGTCACAGTAATGCTTGCATGAGTTTTCTTTCGTTTTAGAGAATGGAAAAAAATAAATAATTTATTTACCGGCCTGGGGTCAGTCCGTCTTGTGAAAAACTGTGACTTTGGACTTCAGTCACAGTTTTTTACTGTATGGACCTCCCAGCCGGCAAATAACATATATTTATAACAACAAAAACTGGTATAATCTAATATTTGTGATCATTTGCGCATCACTTGAACTTGACTGAATTAAGTCAAATGCACATTAAAGAGAGATACATGTACTGTGCAGCTATTTTCATGACATGTTTTATGTGTCTCAAGTTTTTTTAATTGTATATGTACAATTTTTTTGCATGTTGCAGGTGAATCTTGTAACATCTCTGACAAAAGGAGCTTTTGGAGCTCACCAGTAGCAAATAACCAAGGTACAGTATATGCTTGTTACATAAACAGTGATCATATTCTACATGTAGTTGTAAGTATGCATGCTTTTGATAAGGGGAACAAATGATCTAAGTGTACTCTGATCAGTTGAGACTATTCTAGAAAATGCGTGCAGTACATTTATGGGATACAAGCTTGCCATATATGTACTTTGATAATCACTGTTTTTCAATTTTTAAATTATTTTAAAGACATTTTAGATGGTGTTGCTTCTCATGCAATGGTGGTCATTGGAAATTATTTATGGTTGTATGGTGGATTATCTTTGTCAAAAGGACCCATGGATACACTAGCAAGGTATTTTCAACAGTGAAACATTTCACTTATTATATTACAGGAGCATACAGTAAGTAGATAAATGTATAATTATATAAATTATTCTTGGTACATTTCTTTGCCATCCTCTGCAAAACAACAATGTGAAATGACTAAATTCTGCAGTATCTGGAAAAGTAAACCACAACAACTATTGTTTTATTTTTTTTTCGAATGTTTGGCCCTGTCTTAGATTCATTCTCATGATAGATTTGACACTGAGTAAAAAAGTAAATGACTTTAGAGTATTGGGAGATTGGTAGATAGAATATAAATACCGGTAATTTTTTATTTGTTGTTGTCCTTTTCATCACTTTAAGGTTTCTTAAACTCCCTATTACCGGTACGTGATACTTTAGGACTGCAGGCCAGTACAATTTGCCAGTCAGAGGAATTTTTTTTAATTCAAATTGGACTTGGATGCAGTTGTATTGCCTGTTAACTACCGGTACTCTATATTACATAAAATTATGAAAGTGTGTAAATTACTTGTCATGAATGTTAATTTATAGAAAACATAATAATTATGCATTTATTGAGAATTAATTTTAAGAATTTGCAAAATTTACAAATAATAATAATTTGTAAATTTTGCAAATTCTTAAAATCAATTCTTAATTTGCATAATAATAATTATTATTGTGTGCATGTTTGTATGGGATCTTAGGCTGACAATATAATAAGAGCCTTAAAAAAAATTTGTGTTCATAACTTTATTATTGTTTGTTGAAAATGACTGGTTTGCAAGCAATGCTGAAACTAGGTTTTGGAATGTTTAAGTACATACGCTTTGAAGGGGTGTGGTGAACTTTTAAATCAGCATGTTTGGATTTAAAAATGGCATTGACTCAGGTCATTTCCAATAGCTGCTGCAATATAATATGCATCTGTACACTTTTGAACTTTTGACGGACATTGTACATTTACAGTACGGAAACCAGGAAAGTCCACCTGAATGAGTGCTTCTGAATATGAATGGCTTTCCGTCATTCTCATTGCTTCTCATTTTCAGGGCATGAGTTCTTAACAACTGTCTAACATAAAAATAACACACATTTTAAAAACTCAGTGTTGTTCTTTTAGATATAACATCAAAGAGAATCTGTGGGAAGTTATTCAAGCTTCTAGCGAAAAACACCAAGGACCATCTGCAAGATATGGCCATTCATTAGTGGCATATGAGGTAAGAAGCAAAATAATGTCCTTTATTTCTGCCAGCTGTAGTACTAGTATATACTGTTGTCAATATCAGTGATTATTTTTTTTTCTTTATTTTTTTTATTTTGCCACACACTTATAATATTTACAACAAATATACCTACATTACTTACAATACTAATACGACTACTTACACTACTTACAATATTACATTTACTTACACTTTATATCAGTGATTATTATATGACTAGCTCTGCGAGCAGGCAAGATGGACCAAATCTCGCACTGTGATTGGCTACCCAAGCGGGCAAGATGGAGCTATTTTGCCTGCTCGGGATATGGGCTTTGTCCCGCAAGGAAAATTTATCATGTTTTGGCGTTTTATCCCATATACAGCTGTAATAAATCCTTTATTGACCAAGCTTGTTTGGTCAAGATAGCTGGATATTGGCCAAGTTCTTTTTTTGCGTGCTTATGGACCTCAACTTCGTCTCGGTCCATAAACATGCAAAAAAAGAACTTGGCCAATATCCAGCCATCGTGACCTCACGCTTGGTCAATAACCCATATATATTGTGCAGCCAAGGCAGTGTTGGCTGCTTCATTGAGTTGTTTCTGGGTGTGAATGGGATGTGCATACCCAGTAGTCAGAATGTGGCTCAGCTGATTTCATGTTTTGTTACTGACAGAAATTATTTGTGTATTACTTTTTGGTTTTCGTTTATTACATTTATAATAAATAATGCTGATACTGCGTAGTAGTACTAACAATTGGCTGAACTGAACTTAGCTAGCTGTCACTGTCAAAACTGCTACCAGTACTTATAATTATTCACTGGTCTCCAGTTCAACTATTTGCTCACTTGAATTGTGCAAGATTGAATTCTAACATACAATTTACCATGCTAAATGTGGAATGTACATGCAATTGCATTTACTGAACTACAATGCACCATTTTACATGTAGGCCAGGAAAGCATCATCAGAAACTGTAGAAGAATTCAAGATGTTTCTGGGAGTTAACCTTAACCTATACTGGTTGCTTTCAGAATTGTTTAATCCTGTTTGGTGGAACATGCAATAAAGGAGTTGTTTCCAATGAGACATGGACATTCAACATAACATTGAGACAGTGGACTCTTTTGAGAAATGGTGTTGACAAACCAGTGGGTGTCACAGGACACACAGCTACTGTTGTTGGAAAAGACATGATTGTTTTATTTGGATATAGTCCTGACAGGGGAATTACAAACTTAATCCAGGTTTTTGGGCTAGGTAAGTGCTGCAGCCGTTTTCAGGTATGGCTCTCTTTGTATCAGGCAACTTTTCTTTCTGAAAAGAATACTGTTACTACACTTGAGCATGAGGGTGAAATGCCAAGGTACATGTACAAGGCCATTGCAATTTTCCTTTAGTTATTAAGTTGAAAAGCAACCTTTTAGATCCTACTGTAAATGTTCCATGCTGGTGTGACAGTTTCAGATTTTGTCTTCCTCTAGTTTTTGATTGGTTAAAATAATTATAAACTTGAAGTGATTGTTATAGTGAATCATATTTCCCCAAAATAATGAAACCTACTGGGTCTAAGATTACATTTCGTTCAAGTGTGTATCAGCCTATTGCTTTGTTTGGACAACTTAATGAAATATTTTTGTCGTCTTTTTTCAGTGGACAAGATGTGGAGAACAGCTGAGATTGCACCAAGTCACATAAAACCAATGTATGGACACAGCAGCATGCTTCACCCAGATACAGGACGTATCTACATCCATGGAGGATACAGAATGCTCAACAGTACTTGCTTCAAAACATCTGACAAAACTATTTATTATCAGCCAAACTGGAAAGAATGGTACTTTAGACATTCCAGTGGTGTTCCGAGGTATCTCCATTCCACAGTTCTTGTTGGTGGCACAATGATTGTGTTAGGTGGCAGAGGAGACAGTGCATTGGTGTCTCATCAGCTGATGGTGTTTGATATTGGTAAGTCTGTCACTGATTGCATTCTTGATAGCTCTAGAATTAGCACATTCTCTCTACTACTAACAGTAATGTACTACATGTAAATACCATAATTATGTGGAAGAAAGCCAATTGGTTTTTTTGACCTTGTTGTTGGTGTCTCCAGTGTTTCACTTCTTATAGCTGGCATTACATACCGGGTATGTGCCTACATGCAGAGCAGGCTGGAAGAAGAGAAATACTACATGTACATGTAGGAACGACCTGATAATAGTTTAATAGTCCACATTTACTAAATACCTTACCTGGCGATGTTTTCATTGTTAGAGGGCAATAATTGGAAGATTCCAACAGATTCCTTTGTACCAAAGACAGCATCGCGTTATGGACACTCAGCTGTTGTTGTGGACAGGTAAAGCATGTACTGAGATGTATTCATTGTGGTGGTGTAAGATCTTCATATGGCTAATTTACAAATTTTATAAAATAAAAATGTACATGTAAATAATATGAATTCCATATTTTTTTGTAGTATCATGCATGCCTTTGGTGGATTTCAAGGAGAAATGTTGAAAACGTTTCTTCATTATACTCTTGGTAAGTCTGTTTTGTAAGTTTCTAATGCAGTCAAACATCACACTTACCTCTACATACATCTCTCATTTACAGACTCCTGTAAGGGTAAGTGAATATTCATTGTGTTCCCAGCCACAGATAATCTCTCTTGAGCAGTTATGTTTCCTGGTCCAGTGGTGTCTACTTAAAGAATATAAACACTTAGTCTGTTGAGTGTGATATGACAAAGTCTTAAGAAGAAAATATCTGTGCAACATCTTATGGTGAGAAAGTGCACAACTTTTTGGGCCCCCTCGCAGCAGAATTCAAATCAATCACCTCCAGCAGATATGGCATTGCTGTATGATCAGCTCAAGACCAGTCAAGCCAGGATACTGTATGTCATTTTGAATTTTTTCTAGGAGACTGCCTGACACCAGGCTCTTCACTTGACTGCTTTAAGCCAGCCCCTACACAAATTACTCCTATGGCACCAAAAGGTATGTATTTACAGTAAAAGAATAAGATACATTTGTGATAGCCTTTAAATCTTTACATTAATTGATTTTTACAACAGTAATTAAGGAAGAAAATCCCGACAATCCAGAAGGTAAGGAAAAATATGATACTAGTGGGAACATGGAAGAAGTTTAGTCCTATCCCGGAACTCCCCATCCCTCTCCATTTTCCCCAACAGGGGAAAACAAAGGGGGGGGGGGGGGGGGAGAGTCATGGATAATGTACCATCACATGCACATGCTCATAACACTATCATATTGTCACCCCCAAAAAAGGTGGAGAGAGTGGGTGAAAACATACACATGGGAGAACTTTTAAGAATTTACTCGGGAACCCATCACCATTTGCTAATTCCAAGCAGGAATACCAAAACACTTAATAAATTTGTTTGTTTTAATTCAATATGGTATGTTTCTTACTTGCATTTAGACATTTGCTCATCTCACAACCCTAAAGTGGACCTATGCCATCTACGGCAGACCTGTACAGATTGTTTAGGAGCAGGTATCGATGACAGTTGCATTTGGTGTGAATCTCACAATCAGTGTGTGTCAAAGGCCACTTTTGATGTCACTTTTCCATACCTACAGTGTATGCAGCTGCTGGAGCGTGGAACTGGAACATGTTCTGGTCAGTAGATCCCTGTTCATAAGTACGTGTACATGTTAAGTAAGGGAGTGGTTGACTACAAAAGAATTTAAGGGGGCTGGAATCTTGCTAACAAATTTCAATTTGTACTAAAGTAAAATTGCAATCTCCAAAATTGAATTTCATGCCTTGTTTTATTGCAGACACAGTTACGGTGAATGCCCCAGTTCACTCTGCTGTTCACATGTAAATTCCATTCCACATTTCCTATTTTACGTAATTATATGTAATGATCTGTAATTGTCAGCTTCATTTGAGGAATGTTTCAGAGGTCAGGATAAAATCAGCTCCTTCTTGGTGTACATGACACAGGACACGTCACAATATAACACCACCTCACAAAGCTATTGTTTTTATTGTTTTCCTCATCCTTTTGTCCTTTTGTTCCCTATTGTTTTACATCAACTGTGTCTTCCACACCAAGTAAGAGCCATAAAATCTTAGCTCCTCTAACCAGGCTGAAATTTCAACCAGGATGTAATCTTATCACCTCTTTCAAAAGATTATGTGGTAAATTCAGAGTGGTCAGTGAATTTAAAAAAAAAAAATTCAAAAGATTTCATTACATTTTCTCCTTTTGTGATGCTGATGTAAAACCCAATGAAAAAGATGAATGTTGGCTCAGAAGTTGAAGTGGATTACTTTCTGGGTATGCTGTTTCCATAGGTATTCTTGGTGTATGGGGCTCTATCCTCTAGTTTTTGTTTCTTTTTCTTGGATCAATGTTCCTTGGCCATATGTCTTTCTTTTTAATACACTTCATGGTGAAATAGAGGGTGTAGTGTATGACAATGCAGAAGAACCGAACAGAATATTATGCTTCTGAAAGACATTAGAGACAGATGGTTCCTGACCGTTTATCTGTGTTGGACGAATAAAATTAATTATACAGCAAGATTAATTCAAACAGTCCGGACAAACTAAAATGGCAAATTTTACCCTACTGCCCTTAATCTGTAAGCTCTCAACCAAAGCTACATATAGGTACTTCTCATTGTACTTGTTAACTAATAGTTCAGGTGAAATTTAAATCATGAAAGAAAATGCAGAAAGTACAGCTTTGATGTTGTAAGAAAAATTGATTTTGGAAAGACTCCAAAGAAAGAAGAGAAAGCAAGGAACCCAAGGCAAAGTTTGGTTTTGTTGCTCTTTACATTCAGGCGGAGAGCTCGGAGCAGGAGTTACACCTTAGCATCATGCATGCAGTGCGTGTTCAAACCAGACTTATAACACAACCCCCTAAATTTTGTAGATTTACAGTGCTCAGAAATGAAGTCATGTGGTGACTGTCATATGCTTCCTGGGTGTGGCTGGTGCGATGACGGGTCTGGTACTGGCTTGGGAAAGTGCCTGCAAGGTGGCAAAGATGGGCCATTCCCAGGGAGTGGAAATCCTACTGACAGCTGTTCTAAGCCAAACTGGAATTTCATAGACTGTCCAGGTAAGTATTTAATTGTGAAGGACCAGCATCCCATCCAGGGGGGGGGGTGGAGGGAAGAGAAATACTCTTATTCGCTTCATACTACAGGTACTGGAGTTAAGTGCCAGCCTAATGGGCCACTTGCCTCTTTTATAGACCTTACCTTTTATCTCGATAGCCTCACAATGGCTTACTTGCATTATTGTTACGAGAGGTACTCAGTTATTTGCATTGTGGGCTTCAGTAGTGGGTTGCCTTTACTTGTGACTGTCGCGCAATTACTGGCCATAGTGGTCACGTAATCGTTTGTCATGGAAACGACTGTGGTCATCCTTGGATACTGTAGTGTGCATGTAGCGATAATTTTGCTTAATCCTGGTTTTTCAGTTTGCCAGTGTAATGGACATAGTAAATGCACAGAGGGAAATAGATGTCGAAAATGCAAGGATAACACTGATGGTGAGAGTAGAATTTTTTTTTTTCTTAGGAAATTAAGCTATACGCGTTGCCAGTTAGTAAAACGTAGTTAAACTTACCGTGTTTATTTCCCCCCTACTGTTCCAACTTCAAGATAATCTGGAAGGTAGTTGTCACTGATTAAGGGAAAAGTGCACGCGATTACCTAATGATGTATCTTTATAAAGCTACATTGTAGGTGATTCTGAAAAAAACAGCATATCATGCATGTAGAAAATAAGTTTCTAATTTCAAGCCAAAACCAAAAAAAATCACCCAAATCCAGTCGCATCACTGAATCACAAATAACGCAACATGTAAAGAAAGAAATCCAGCCTTACCTGCACAAATCGTAGGTCCTGATTGGTTACAGAAAGAGTGTGCTGGTTGTGATTAGTCAGAGTCCTTGTGTGTTGCTTTTTTGCAAAGCGGCTTGATATATGTTCATCATCATCATCATCATCATTTATTTGCCACTTTTAAATTAAAAACTACAGCATTAACAATTAAGTGAGGGCGA
>OMLO01004609.1_pt1 | contig 11537 bp, 5 predicted proteins | sample 1674811 | NCBI WGS metagenome assembly OMLO01 (sample SAMN06265003, study PRJEB25207) | coral metagenome | isolation source: Coral host | place: Mexico:La Bocana,Puerto Morelos, Mexico | collected 2008-11-13 | reverse complement strand
TGAGCCTCAGCAAAATCTACCATGTTGGTAAACAATCCCTTTCTTGGCAATCTCAAGGCCCATTCAGCGTCGTGACATCCAAAAATCGGATTTCACGGTTAAAAAACGGCATTTTTGTGAAAAATATGGTAGTGAAAGGGTTAAAATGTTATCAAAATGGCGGATCGTTTCTTTCATGTTCTTAACCTCGGAAATCCCGAAAACAGTTCAAACAATTTTAGTTTTTATAATGAGATGTGAAAGTTTCAGAAGTTCATTTTCTTACGAAATTTACCAAAATCTTGAAACTTTTGCTCACAGCTGTTTTGCGTTTGTTATTTCAAAAAATGTTAGGTAAGGTCACAGGAACACTGCAACATAAAGACAGCAAGAAATGCGTCAACTTTGGAGTAATGAGTAATCCTCCAAGTGGGACTTGCAAGACCGCCAGAGGGCTGTTTACACGGTGCTATAATAATTTAATGAAACTGGACACCTCTAATTGTGCTACGGTGTCCTTGGAAACAAACGGAAGGATCGGAGTGTCCGGCTGGTGTGTTCACATGTACCAAGACCGTGATGTTTTTAAGGTATGCTGTAGATTTTTCCCTCGGCAGAGTGCAGGTCAAAACACATCCACTTCAATAAGTATCATCTTTTTCGAACAGACACTGTTGCTGTCGCCGCGTGGTACTAAAGATAACCCAGTAATCTAGACCACCAATTCACGTTATGATGGGTGAATACTTCCGTAAATTTGGAATGTGTGTCGCGAAGGGTCTAAACCCTGAACCTATTTAGGATTTCGGATCTGTGAAATTATTGCTCTATTTAGGGCCCAAACCCGAACAGAGACAAACAGCAACTGCCATTACCGTAAACTGGTCAACTTTATTTCGTTTCTGTGATATTGGAAGTTAACGAATAATTCGGTTCTATTATATATTATCTCACGGCACACACCATTATAGCACATTTAGTATAATTACTCAGGTGATTATAGAAATTCTCGCGCTCTCATTGGCCGAAAATGGCGTCATATTCTGCTATAGTCACCTTCTTTCGCTCTGACGAAGGGCTAACGTTCGAAAGGTCAACTTTTTAACTCGTTACGGTGGCCAATTTACATTTTCATTTTAGTTGAAATAACCAAATTAATAGCCTCCGCCGAGGTGATTATGGCGGAACCAGACAATTTTTTCAAAATGGCCACCTCGCGCCTCGCCTCGTTTTGTCGATGTGTCGGAAGAGGAAATTAACTTCGTGAAAGAAAATGCTATTCCCAGAAAACCCAAACACGCCACAAAGTTCGGAATGACACTCCTCAAAGATAAGATGTGAAAGTTGTGCTAAATGTAGCAAATGTAGCAAAGAAACCATTTAAATTCCCGTGAAAATTTCGCTATGTCGATATGCATGAGTAAATAAAAACAAATATTAAATTCTCGCTTTATTTGTCTAACAGAATGGGAATATTTACAAGAGAAATAGTCTGTTGTCCTTGCGAACTGCTTTCGATCGCCATCTGAAATCGCCGCCTTCCAACAAAAAAAATTCCATCTGCGAGGTATTTCTATGATCACCTGAGTAATTATACTAAAACAATTATTCACCTCAGGCTCGTGAATATTGGTGAATATCCCCCTCGACCCCGAGACGAATATTCACCAATATTCACGAGCCTGAGGCGAATAATTGTTAAATATGGGAGTAATACCCTCGGGGAGGGGGGGTGCTGCTACATAGAATGCATCGATAGCTAAAAGTGAGCTAAACAAAGTTTTTGAGTCTCCTAGCAGCTAAATGGACTAATGGCTTTGTGATCACCCACCCTTGTAGCTTTTCAGATTTTCCGACGAGCATCCCCGACTTTTTCACATGAAATTTTACCACTTCCTTCACCTTCACTTCCATGCACCGGTTTTAGGAGACCTTTAACAGATTTGAATGACGGTAAGGTTTCTCTACTTTGAATTCAAGTTACAGACGTCAAGCACCGTTCGGTTCCACGGCGAACAGACACAGTTATCTCCGTTATAGTTGTCATAATAAGGGAGCTGGCTTATTAATCAAGCTATACTGAGATTAATTTCCATTCCAATAACAGATGGAAACCGACGTTAAAACTAAATGGGGAATAGCTAGAGTCGTGATTAGGGACCATATTCCAGGGGCTTGTCTTGTTCCAAATTTCAATCTTTCAGTGAGGGGCAATCATTTAGGGGGTTGGCCCATATTTGGCTTCGAAGGGCACTTGTTCGAGGATACAAGCCACTGACTAGTGCTTCTGTTATTATGTGCTCACATCGTTTTCTACTGCAATTATTTCGACAGTCTCCCTGTGGTACATGGCCACACGGTCCAAACTTTGAAAACGTTATCAGAGCTTCCGTACAACCTAATGGGGAGATTCTCATTAACAACGTGGCACACTGTCTAACTATACAAACAGGCAACAAGTTAAGAGCTTTGGGAAATTCAAACGCGGCGTGCCGGGAAAGCAGAAGTCGTTTTCGTGTAGTTGGTTAGTATGATACAATAGACTACAATAGAATAGTGTGTGGTTATTGTTTGTGTTGTTGTTATTGTTGTTTGTACTTACCGTTACTGTCAGCTTTATCATTGTTGTCGCTGATGGTGTTCTTCGTTATAATTAACAATTATTCACCAAAGTGGAGGTGAATAGTGGTGGATATTTACCGAGCCGCGAAAGGGCAAGGTGAATATCCACCACTTTTACCGACACTAATGTGAATAATTGTTTTCGTATATACCACACAAGCTGAATAACTAGCGGACCAAAGAGCAACTTTACTTGTTTAAGAGTAACTTTATTTGAAACGGAAAGCCATTTTGTTTTTCTTCGGCTGCTCAGAGGTGAATAGTACTTGGCTGAATCACCTCCGAGCTAGCCAATCAGCGTGCGCGAAAAGCACTATTCACTTGTGTGGTATATACTAATATGGGGATATATATAAATACTTTTTTTTCACATTGGCTACCATGGTGATTGTCATAGAATCCTATCAGATCACTGTTTCCTGCTTTAGCTTCTTCACGTTTAGAGTCTTCAGAGCTTCAACCCTCAGGTCGTTTTTCTCGAGATGGTCAGCGTTGTGTCATAGAATCTGGGGCCTTAATACCACAGCCATGCAATTCCTGCTGCAAAATCGAAAACAATGAGTAACAAATGAAAACATCCTTTGTACGATAGGTACTGAACTGGAACTTGGTAATTTCTAACATCATTTTGGTGATAAGTGAAGAAACAACATTTCGCTCTCAATTTGCTCATAAATGTCAGAGCTCCTTGTGTTTCTGTAAATTTAGACACGGAATATAATAAATCAGTAAGCTGTCAATTAACAACATTCTCCGAGACTAGATAGATAATTAATGAGAAGGTTCATTTCCATTTACAAGCCACGACCCTCTTTACCTGTCAACCAACTACTTTTCCGTTTTGCAGGCACAGGCACATCATGGTTTGCTAGTGACGCTTCCACTCAAGCTTCCAGTGTCGACACAAACACAGATCACTGTGATTATTCAAACAGAAGGCTCTGCACAGCAGCCGAAGTTTGTCCCACAAGCCCTGGGGGTCAGAGTGTTGCCGGCGTTACCGGTGAAAGTTCGAGTAAATCTCTTTTCGTAGTAGGAAACTCTTTCTTGGACGCTGCGACATGCGAGCCACTTTCGCAACTTTCTGGCTATACTGTTGATGGATTTCTTTGCTGCCCTGAAGATACCTTGCCAAAGCCCAAAGACTATGTCCAGGACGGTGAGTAATGGCTCTCTATAATGAGCCTCATCTCTAGTCAATGTTTTTCCTGAATTGTTTTTATATTATCAAATTTTAATAAGAATGATAACACGCAACTTTTTAAAAAAACTCTTCACAGAGTTTTGAAAATTTAATTTTTCTGTAACAGGTTACGGTTACTTTATGCACAAAAGTGGAAAATGTGCTCATTATGTCAACCAAAGGCTGGTTCTCAAAAGTGATTGCAAAAGCGAAACTGCTCTCCTGAGCTGGTCCGCACTTGATGGGAGTATCAAGCAAGGCACAACCTGTATAGTTGCTCAGTCGCTCGGACACTGCCCTCCGTAAGTGGTGTGATAGTCTTGATAAAGGCAATAACATATATTTATTACATGACTAGCTCCGTGAGCAGAGCGGGCAAGATAAACCGAATCTCGCGCTGTGATTGGCTACCCAAGCGGGCAAGATGGAGCTATCTTTCCCGCTCGGGCTTGTCCCGCACGCCAAGGAAAATTACTGAAACATGTTTTGGTGTTTTATCCCATATAATAAATCCTTAATTGCCCAAGCTTGTTGGGTCAAGATGGCTGATGTCAAGATAGCAAAAAAGAACCTGGCCAATATCCAGCCATCTTGACTTCACGCTTGGTCAATAACCCATATTTGTAATTCTGTGCTTAATGATGGGGCCTTTGAACAGAAGGGAGGCTAGAGTTGAGATCGTTGTGATACAAACCTTGCTACTTTTCAATTGTAAATTATTCTGTTATGATACTAGCTAGTTTTTTATCTCTCACATCACAATTTTAACACTAGCTTTGCTTTCGTATAGAGGCTAGCTAGATTACAATCATATCTACTTAGAAAGTCTCTTTAGAAACGAGAACAAACGTGGAGAAAATCTCTTCTCACAGTCGCATTTGGGACTGTTACTGGGGACAAAACAAGAGACGAGAAGCTATATTTTCTCAAGCTGTTTGACACAATACAGATATGAGACCTACATGGCCATTCCAAAATTGCGTCGGAAACTTAGTCTAAAGATTACTTTCATTTGGTGGTGTCAGTTCATCGATTGATTAAAATTTAAAACTCGCCCCAGTTTCCTGCGCAACTTCGGAATGGCCTATTAGAGGCTTTTGGTCGCAAGAATTATTCTTTAGAACTTGGATTTGAACAACTGAGGTTCTGAACTAGTCTGGAGTTTGGTCTGTATCTTTGATAAACTTCTATACTTACTTTGCCTATGCCTCAAATTCTAAGGGAGGGTTTAATTTTAAAATTAAATTAAATTAGATCTGTATTTAAAATCTTAAATTCAAGTTTTAATATAAAATTTTAAAGATTTCAGTTCACGAACGTAAACTCTCTGCAAGACGTATTCACCAGTAAGTGCCTGGTTCCAGATGCGGGAGAGTTGACCCCCGCTGAGGATACTCAGTTAGTTGAATGGGCTGCGTGTGATGAAGCTTATTCCAGCTTTGCATTAAAAAGTAAGTGAACGAATACAAAAAAAAAATAGACAGACAGATAGAGAAACGATCAAGGCTGGCAGAAAGAAGAAAGATAGAAACGTGCAATGAAATGTTCAAACACACAGATACCAGCACACAGACATCCACATACTGATAGGTCAGATAGACGGAGGTCTCAGCTGCTTATTTAGAAGTTGATTTTAAAAGAATATCTGTTTGCAGCGGAGGGAGGGAAGAAGTATATTCGTCCGCAGGGCTTCTAAAAGGAAAGCCAACGAAGCGAAGGGATGAAAACCAAAGTAAGGCGAAGCAATGTAAGTAAAGCAAAGTTGAGGAAAACGAGGTAAAGCGAAGCAAAGTAATAAAAATTGATTAGTGGTTTAATTAATTGTAATTCATACTTGGTGCACAATTTCCGAAACAATAGTGAACATGTTGATGTATGAAGAAGGAAAGCGAGCCAGACAGACAGACAAACTATGTACAGAAATATAGTCATATATTTTGTCTAGCTATTTAATGGCGTTAATAAAACGTCCAGCTGCTTTGTATCGTTATTGTTACCTTAATCGAAAAGACAGCCGTCATTTGTGTTATGGCGTTTGATCTTCCCCCAGTACCTCTGTAATTCAAAGACCAATGCCCTAGCCTTCAGCAAAGTGTGATAGCTACAGCATCTACTTGAATCAGTGAAGAAAGGGTAAAAATCTAAAAATCTAAAGATACAGTGTGGAATTGTTTTTTTTACCAGGGATCCAGGGATACTTGAAACATTCAAGCAATAAATGTGTTGGTGTGAAAGAAGGAAAGTTGGTATTCCAGGGTTCGTGTACCTCTGCCGAGCAAGTCTTCTACAAAGAAAAATTCTCCTCAAAACTGGTTCATGTAGCTAGTGGAAAATGTATCGCCGATCCCAGCTCAGATGGCACGGTATGATACGATGTTGCTGTTATAGTCAAATTTCGTTTGAGCTGAAAAAGTGTCGTTTGTATTGCATAGTTATTCCATCGTCTAGGTTACCTTTGACTAATGAAACGCACAACATATGTCCTTTTCGACCAAAAAAGGAGTGCTAAAAAGTACAGTCTTATTTGCATTTAAATGTTATTACATTCTATTATCAAATACTATAACAGTGCGCAACTTGTCTTTTCTGATTTAATGGTCTCCAGACTGGCTTTACGGCGTTGAATGGTCTTCAGACCGTTCTATTAGGCTAAACACTAGTGCCTCGCGTTGCATCAAATTCGCATTGCATTTGATTTGCAATGACTCTTTTCTACCAAGCGAAATTGACCGACTATTAGTTTTTTTTTGCCCATGTCATTGTGCTCAGTAGCATCGCGCCTGAAATCACAAATTAATCAGTCGCGCGATTTGACGGCACAAACTTGCCAAGGTTGGTCAGTCTATTGTAGTTTAAAATATCCAACACTGTTTAGCCCCTCGATCCTAAGAAAGGCTACTTCGGTAACGTACCTCTATGAGTAAAAATCGAGGAACATAGCTTCGTGACAAATCCTGTGTACAATCTACTCCTGTTCTGTTCTTGTCTTATGGCACCAGGCGTTGACTCTAACGGCATGTGCATCAAGTGGAACGGCAACATTGACCTACGACGGCACAACTATTGGTTATAGTGGAGGAAAGTGCGTGAAGCCACTAGGAGGTGGAAGTACCCCTTCCGATGACGAGGAGTTAGTGATCCAAACAGGGTGTTCTGGCGCAGCTTCAACATTCCATTTCGCTGGTAGGTTTTGCTAAAGTTTTAACCTATCGAACAGCTACTATTCCGCATTTAGTTCTTTGACATCTACTGATGCTGTGGCCTTAAGTCTCAAAGCCCAAGCTTAGATTTTGAGTAACACTGACTCTAGTATGAGCTTCTTTTTCTTTAAATTGCAGATGCTATATTCTGCGGAGATGACCCTTGTACATGCGTAGAGGGCTACGAGAAGCATGGCGAGAACTGTTTTCCTATCAACAATTGCGAGACAAATGATGGTGGCTGTCTAGGTAACTCCAATTGTGTCTACACGGGACCCGCTACGAGCATGTGTGTTTGTCCACCCGGGTACAAGCTGAATTCAGATGGAACAAATTGCGAGCTGTGCACCAATAACAACTGTTACACCCATTGCCAGTTTGTAGATGATAATGAACTAAAGAGTGTGACCAGTCTTCAGACCCATGTTGAGGTTCGATTCCTGAATATCAAGACCTCTGATTTGGGACCGTATATAGGAGATAGCACTACTGAACTCGTTGTTTATGCACATCAAATAACTATGTCTGGGACTCTGTCGCTTCCAAACGGCCTTGAAAAAGTTGCTTTTTTTGCCAATGAGATCCTAAAAGAAAACGGAGCAGAAATTGTGCTGTGGAATAATGCCCAGCACGTGTCATCATCATCAGGGCGCCGGGCAACTGTCAAAGTTGAAAATGACAAGCTCTTGTGTAAAAACCGCTATTCAGATAATAACCCATGGCCAGGTTATGTAAAAGGAACAGTTCTAAATATCTACACGTCTAAATCATCAGCACCTTTCTCGTGCTCTGGAAACTACAACACAAAGGATATTTCCATACAAGCTGCGATCAAATCCAAATTAAATCCAAAGAAATCTCTCGATGCTGAACTCTATTCAATGATGTTAAATTGTGCTAAGGTCGTTGCACAGGGAAACACGTTTGGCAAGGACGGCAAGCTACTCAGAGGAAGTCTTCCAGTTTCATTGACTCAATATGTTTTAGATGAAATTCGGGCTGTTAAGGAGGCAGAGCAAGACACAAGCGCTGTAGATCCTCTAAGACTGAGTGCAAAGAATTTGATGGAGGATCTTTCCCTTCGGGCAAAGGGATATTACAAGGTACCTTACCTGTCACTGAAAGCTCATGAGGAGATTCTTATCCTCATAAAGGATGACGCTAAAATGGCCATACAGAAATACGAAAGGTTTGAGAGAATATCCCAAGATTTTGAAGCAGGTATTGAGGCCACAGACTCTATGACGGAACTTATGACAACTATCGTGAGGAAAAATGACCTGGATGTTGAAGCTCTCAAAACGGAACTTCAGGCAGCAAGATCGGACGTACAAGCAATGAAAGCCAAACTTGACGAAGCAACAACTGCATTAGATGCTGCCCAAAAGAAGTTCGAGGAAGGAGTGCGAGCATACTCAAGACAGCAGATTGCTAATGCGGTGTTCTCTGTGCTTGGAGGTATTACAACTATATTTGCTGGTGGGGCTGGTGCAGTCATGGGTTTTACAATTGAACTGGGTTCATTAGCGGCAGACATAAGCAAAATTCAGAAGACCCTTTTCAAGATTAACATTATCATGGACTCTGTTTCCAAGATTACTGAGGCGGCAACTGCGTTCACTACACTTCACTACGATGTCCTACCCTATGCTGGCACTGGCGTTTCAGACTACTATTCAAAATCGATGCCCGAACAAAAGGACCAGAGTTTGGCTGTGATGGTGAAAGAGTGGGATGTGTTTGAAAAGGAAGCAGACGCATTTCTTGGAGTTGGAACTGCCAGCGGGATCTCTGGGGCATCAGATTACCTAGCAGCGCTTAGGACAGTGGCCGTTTGGGGAAGGGGATACCACGAGAAGTCTATCACAGTTCAAGAGCTTCTAGCAACGTTGACAAAGCTAAAGACACTTAAGAATGAACAACATGAAGCACAGCAGAAGATAAAAACATCTCGTGACACTGCACTAACTGCAAGAAAAGTGAACGGAGAGCTACTCATGGAAATGGCATTACAAAAACAACGACTTCGTAACATAATGGTTGAAAAACTGATGTCCTTCTGCGATTCCTATTTCTACAACTGGTTGTCGATATGTCCGGTGATGCCTACCATATCAGATGACTTGTATGCTTTACACGAGAAAGTCAATCAGGGTCTCAGCGCTGTGATCAACGCTGTTGAAAACTTTGCACCTTTCATTCCGCAGGAATTTGAAGCAACCAAAGTTATCGTGGACGAAGGTGGATGCAGTGCCCTTCAAGAGAGTTTACAGCAGTCTGCTGGTGGAGCGAACCAGTTGGCACTTAACACGCTCAAATGTCCAATTTCAGAGCTCATGCGCACTAAAAGCTTTCTATTTAGGCTTGATGAGAACGACCCAGACATTTTTCAAGGACACGAGCGGGTTCACGTGGACGAGTTTGAAATTTACTTGGAAGGTGCTCAGTTTGCTACCGGTGTAACAAAGAAAACCATTACTTCGTGGATTTCCTTTACAGGAATGATGACAGATATATTTAGAGGGGATCGATATGACTTTCTTGCTCCTTCTCGTATAACAGAATTCTCTTACAAGGTCAAACAAGATGGCAGCTACGAGGTGATACAATTTGGTAAAGTTAGCAGCAAATACGAACAATACTACGATGGAGTTGCCGCCCTAACCACTTGGAGTGTCAGCTTTCCTGCCACACTCAATCCGAGTCTGCTTTTGACAAGTGTAAGCCAGGTTAAATTGAAACTCAAAGGAACTCGAGTGCCTGTGCAGCCAGACCAGCAAAATGGGGGTCAAGGCGATTGGGATTCAGGCCAGGATCAGAGAGCTGCAAAGAAAGCCAAGCCAAGACGCAAAAGTAGACGAAAACATCGAAAAGTTTGAATCCATGCAATAAAGAGGCTCAATGTATAACAGTAGAAGCTTAAGGGGTTTTAAGAAATGTGGCGTGTATCCACAACTACTGTAAAATGAAGAGAATTTAGAATTAGTTTTAGTTTCAGCAAATAACGTGCAAGCAAAGCAACCGTCGAGCTGCATTGCAATAAAAATCCACTTTTTAAAGGGTAGAAAGTCGGTGTATCTTGTGTAACGTAGCTAAATGACGATGATTTCCTTCCCCTGTATCCGTCTTAAATCTCACAGAACTCAGATTTGCCTTTTAAAACTTGATAGAACTGCCTGTAATTTCAACCACGAAACAAAATATAAACACTGAATAAAAAGCTCGATCTCAGCACGGACAGGTTGTTCGTACAACGATTACGTAAAAATCCCGAAAATACAGAACTTTTAATTCTAATCAGTAAAATACAATTTGAAGCTTTCGAAGCTTCGTAAAGCTTTCGTAAAGCAAAATTTCCTACTGTGTGTAAATCAAGTAATGAACAGAATATCAGCGTAACGCTAACCATTTACTGTTAACGGCTTCCAGCTGGAAAACTAGCTGTTATCTGTCGAAATTTGTACTGAAATCCAAATGTGCAGATGGCGTACGCGTGGTGCGCGCACAAAACATGTGTAGCGAGGCCCAAATATTTTTTAGGTCGGTGACAGGAAAAATGTAACGGGCACCGTAAAAATTTTCAAAAAAGGTAAATAACTTAAAATAAGCGTGGTTACCCCTCCATTTAGTTTCTGGTTGCGAGGAAAAGCTATTTAGACTGTATTTTTGCTGAACCGGAGGAAGGCTTTTCAGAGACGCTAGAAGCGCTGTTGTAACGATTTTGTCATTGAAAAGATACCATAAAAACACGCCTTTCTGTAAGTAAAGAAAATTTTACGAACATTTGTGAAGAAATATGCTCTCCTTTTTTCAGAAAAATGCTGATGTCAGCATTTTTGTTAAGATTCTAGGCTAGGCTAATTAACTCAAAAAAATTGTTACTCCCTATTTTTTGTGGATTCCAATAGCCCTTGCAAAGATCTTCTTTTTCCGAACATTTGACAGACAGTAGCGAAAAACGCATTTGTCAACTGAGCTTTTGAATTTGTGCTCCGCATATTATTGAAAGTAAAATTTCTGTGTAATCGAGCATATTGTGTGCATCATGAGTCCAAATCACACAAAACATGTCCATCTCTTGTTCTTTAATTCATTGTCCACGGAGCTAAGAGTCCGGCCGAACCGATATCAGTCACTGCCGAACTGGCATTGGGCGAATTGGTTTTCGGGCGAAACAACCGCCTTTCAAATCAGGGAGATTTTACAACTCCCATTGAAGATAAGCTTACCTTTTCTCGCTGAAGTCGTTCGGTATAACTTCGTCTGCTTGGCTGAAGTTTTGACTCGTTGTACAATAGTACCTCTCACGGCATTGCTCAGTACGGTTTCGCCTCCTTTTGCGATATCTTCTTGGCTTCTTCTTTACCTGTTAATTCTCTCTTTCTGCCATTTTCTTACACGTTCTTCTTGTAGACATAATATCGACTCCGCTATCGTTTGTAGGAAGAAGTTTTACTTTCTTAAATAAAAAAAGTTTTGTTTTCAGGAACAATCCAAAATGTTCAATGCAGTTTTCAAGCTATTTCCCGCCAGAAAAACGCGGGCAGCCCAAA
>OMLO01004607.1_pt1 | contig 11538 bp, 9 predicted proteins | sample 1674811 | NCBI WGS metagenome assembly OMLO01 (sample SAMN06265003, study PRJEB25207) | coral metagenome | isolation source: Coral host | place: Mexico:La Bocana,Puerto Morelos, Mexico | collected 2008-11-13 | reverse complement strand
CCGAAAACAAAAGCAACCAAGAAGCCCAGCCCCAAGTTGAAGCGTAAGAGAAAGGTACTAAAAGGCACAGGTCTCAGTCCCCAGTTTGATCAAGCTGCTAAAGATGATGGCTGGTCTGCCAAGGGAGGTGATGGCAGTTTGTGGGATGAACTTGAACGAGAAGAAGACAACAGGGAACCGGAGAAGAAGGAAAAGGTTAAGGCAAAAGCAAAGGCAAAGTCAGCAGGACCTAAGGGGAAGGCGAAGGCGAAAGCTGAGGTGAAGGCAAAAACTCAGGAGAAGAAAAGGAAAGGTGATGACCAAAACCCAGACGGTGAAAACAAGGAGCAGGGGAAGAGGAAGAAACGAGAGGGGATTGACACACCAACTTTCAAACATTGCGTTGCGGTTCCCTATTGGAGTCGCAATGCCTGCGCTTTGAAGATGCCTTTTGGGGACGGAAGCGGCAAACTCACCCAGGCTCTTGTGTCAAGTCAGTTCAATTGTTCTGAGAAATCTTGCAACTTAAAAGGATAGAAATATTATCGGGGGGGGCGTAATTTCTTTGCTGGACTTGATAGGCGTTCTACATATCTCATCCCTCCCGAAGTGTGGAAGAACTTATTGGCCTCCTTGCCGCGATTGCTACTCGGTATTGGGATCAAATTCATGACTTGTTGCTTAAAGTTTTCTACTCCACTCCCCCCCTTTAGCCTCTTTCACTTCCAAGAAATCAAGTAAACCTTTTAGATATGAGGTGTTGGGACCATCCTTTATTTATGGGGGCCCATCTGTTTTTTTAGTTTGAGGCTTGCATGATCGACCAGAACGATGGCAAGTACGACACCCCTGCCATCGCCAAGAAGTTTACAGAGACCAAGACGTGGTTGAAGAACAACTAGGATTGACTATAGTCTTTTGTCCTCTCTGCGGTTAGCCCTTTTTGAAGGAATTTATTGAACTCATTACCTAGTGATCCTAGTGTTTCACCCCAATGTTCAGTGATTCAGTGATGTATCCCAGGGATAGTGATGCAAAATGAATCAAAATGATACCAAGGGCTTATCGCGACGACAGGGAGATTTTGAAAAGGGCTCTTAAAGCCTTCACCTCTTAGCATTTTACCGCAGCATTCGGGGTGATAGGGCTTGGGGGCCCAAGGTTTGCTTTGGGTTAGATGATCACATATGCTGATCAATGAAGCTTTGGAACGAAAGGAAAATACGCTGTTTACTGCTCTTGCCTTGTTGCTCGCAACATGTTGGGAGTAGACCCTGGGGTCGTGATGATGTTTTGAACCTTTCCCCAACCCTCTTCTCGGACCAAGACCTCGATCAATGTTGCAGTTCATTTGTTTTTTTTGATGTTCTTCGTCTATGGACTGCTGTCTGAGGCCTCTTTGTTTGCTCGCTTTGGCCTTGTCAAGGACAAACGCCAACCCATCCTGTTTTAGCCCATCAAGGGAGGTTCCCAGAGTTGCCAGTGTATAAACGTGAGAATAGTAACTTACCTACAGTGTGTTCTTTGCAAGTTAGATTGTAACCAATGTGGCAACAATAGAATGGTGGAAAGCTGCTTTGGTCAAAAGGCTGATCAACAAGATGGTTCCAGAAACAAATCTTTTTTGTTGCCTACCTTGACAATGTTTGCGTCATGCTACTTTACGGGGTCGGCGTTTGAAAGTCTAGCGTTTGGCTCTGGCACATGCAGGTCATCTTAGAGCTTATCATGATATGATACACAGTGTTTGTTTGAACCACGTAGGTGTTCTTTCTACTTTGCCTTGTTCAGAATGGTTTCTAGCAAAGAGTTTGCCATGGTGGTACATCGTTTGATCGCGGCGAGGGCCCCCAAGGCTTCAAGTTGTTTGGAATTAGTTTTTCTCAAACTTGTTTCAAAAAAAGGGGTATACGGTATAAGTTTTTTCCTGGGTACTATTCCAGCGCTGTGTTCCACGAGCAGGTGATGATTGCATGTGTGTTAATGGTCACTTTCTTGGATGACTTTGAGTTCCTCAACCACTACGACCTGCTGGATTTTTTTGCGGGCGCTGGTCGGATGGCACGTGGAGGGCGGGTTCTGGGCTACCATGGGGCGGCCTTTGACATTTCTTACCACCCCAATTCCAGGGTCTTTGACATTAACTCGGATGCAGGGTTTGCGTGTCTTTGACCTTTGAGATTTTTAAGTTTTTCTTTACCCGAAATGTACCTGGAAGGTTGTGGGACTTTTTTGAACATCACCATCCTGAACCGATCCACCTTGCAAACTAGGCCAGTATTAAATTGAACTTCTGAAAGTAATGGCAACAATAGGGATGATCCACAACATCTAATTTAGATCAGGTTCCGTTTGTTGAAGTATTGGCGTTCGAATGAAACTTAGGTTGTGCATTGTTGCGATCTTACAAGGAAAATTCCAAGAGCTCTTCACTTCTTTCGGAGTGTGTTGTTCCTCATGGATCGTCACCTCCCGTGGTTCCACGGGAAGGTGCTTCATTTGCCCTATGGGCAACCAAGCTTATCCCAGGGTCATTTCTTCCAATGTCATGGTTGCTAGGACAGGGTGATAAAAGAAACTGTTTTCCTCAAAAAATCAGTTTTGATTTATAGTATAATGACAGGTTCCAAACATTACCCGTTGAGCCGCCATTGGCCTCCACCGCCTGATCAGGACGGTCCTTTTGATTCAATTGATCCACGCCGTGTGCGGGGTCTTTGTTATTGAGCAGCCGGGGACAAGTTTGCTTCCCAAACATGACCGGTTCGTATGGCTGGTTCGTATTTGGGAAACCCTTGGGATTAAGGCATTTTGTCATGTTTGGATTATTGGTTTCTTTTTTTTAAACTTTGTGGAGGTATCCAATGGCATTCAATAGATGATGGGGCGCACCACAACTACTATAGATATAAATAGGGGACTTCAATATCTTAGCAGTTGCCACAGAAAGCTTCTATACCAATATTTTTCCAACATGTGGGATTTAAGTGAGCTAACTAAGGTATACTGCCAGCGCTTCTTCATGAAGGTCTGGGGTCACACAACGCCAAAACCAACCTTTGTGCTGTCTAACACTCCCCAGATTGGTATCCTGCATCATGGCAAGTGCAAACGCAAAGACTTGGAGCCCCAGATCAAAACCACAACCCGCTACGAATCTCGCGATGGTAAGACAAGATTTAAAGGAAATCAATATTTGAAAGGCACGCAGTTCCTTGTTTAAAAAGAAGTGTCGACAATTTGTTCCACTGGTCCCTAGTAGAATCAAAGGGTTTCACTACTAAGTGGTTGTTATTCATGGGTAGTTTGTGGTGTCAATTTCCCTTTAATTTTTTGCCCAGTCCAACTTCCCAGCGCGCTTGCCGAGGCTCTATCCATGGCCTTACATTTCAAAGCTTCTGGAGATGGCCTCGGACACAAAAGCTCGGGGCAGCCAAGAGATTCCAGAGGCATCCTGGAGGAATAGTGAGTTGGTTTGACAAATGCTTTTTGTCTTTTTTGTTTTTGGGAGCGCCTTAACTTGACCCCCAAAGCTCAAACCAGTTGATTCAATAGGATGGTATCATGTTAAGTTTGAATGGCCACTACTTTCCCAAATTGCGGTGTCTTTTGTTTTAGTTCTTGCCTATCTAATTACTTTCATATTTCAGCTTTCAAAAAACATGTGATCTTTCGGAAACGCGACTGTCGATACTTGTAGACTTCATGTCATTAGATAATATATAATATAAGGTATGGCACTACACAACAACGACTTAATGTACAGGATCTGAGAGACAGAGTTGTGCAGTAATGTATTTGAAGGGTTTTAGGTGGGTTACCATTAGTAGGTAAATAATTCCTGAAACCACCCAAAAAAGGACCCGGTACGAGGTGCAATTTGATATGTCAAAATCTCAACGGAAAACTGTTTGTCTTGGCAATACTTGGTGGCAAACATGCCCCTTTCACCCTCCAAAATTTCATGCTTCAAGATGTACAAATATCATATATGAAGCAAAGTTTTGGGACAACCCCAAAATTGAAAAGAAATATGCCCCACAGTTTGGGATATCAATACCCCAAGTCCCACAAGTTAGGTTCTGCCTTCTTAACATATGGTTGATGGAAAAAACCCTGCACCGCAGCTATAAGAACTCTATGGGCACCCCAACTGGTGCAGGATGTTTTCCATCAACAGTAGGATTGTAGGTTTCTGTTGGGAAGGGGTATGTGAATGTAGCAGGTTGGTGATGGCTCTATCATGGAGGCCTACACCAACTTGCCATGGGACGATCTATGGCCTGACGCAAACATGTTGAGTGTTGTGAGGTATCTCCGGGGGTCAAAGAAAATAACCATCCCATGCCATTGGCGACCAGTAATACTCAAGGGGTTGGAGTGAGGGCATGTCCTAAGATTCCTAAAGTATACATTATATATCACTATATCATTTTGGTGGGTCAATTGACAACGTCCGGAAAGGGCTGCGCCTTTTTTTGATTTTGGTATGCTTTAGTGGTGCGTCCGGGCGTCCAAAAAGCGTCTTTTAGCGTCCAAAAGGCGTCTTTTGGCGTCCTGTCCGGACACATTTTAGCCTGCGCCTTTTTTTGAAAAATCCGGGTATTTTAGACCCTTCACCCCAACCCTGCTAGGCTAAGTGCCCGTTCGTTTGGGGCCCTGGGAAACCTTGCGATGGCAATGAAATTACCCACCTGTGAAAGTGTTTTCTTACTTCTGAGGTCTAAGTTCCAATTGTGTTTTTCTTACTTCCCAGGACCTCTCCTGGTTTTCCCTGTTTGTATTAACAGCAGGGATGCTCCAGTACTTTATGTGCACAAGATTGCACAAGTGCAATTAAACAATGAGTTTCTAGGGGTTGAATGCGATACTTGATGCCCCAATTCATGAAAACACCGCCATTTTTGCAAAGGTCGCGGAAAAGCTTAGTTTGTCGATTCCTTGAGGGTTAAATTGCTGGAAATGGAATTTTGAAAGCACCACCCATTGAAATACCATAGGATTTTGGTTTACCAGCACCTCTATAGTGTTTATGGATCGTTTCGAAAGCCGTGTCTTCTCCACAGAGACTTTGGGAGCTGGCATGACAGCACTTGCTAGTCAGCAAGTCAAGAGCGAGCTCCCAGAGGACAAGGATGCTATGCTACGAGAGTTGAAGGATTTCAAGGGTTTTTTTTGAAGGTGGCAAACAGGAATTTGTTTTGGTATTCCCCCTATTGCTCCAAATCTGTTTGGTTAAAGATCATGTAGGGTAGATAGAGGAGATAAACAAAGGAGCATTCCTAAGGAGGGATTTGTATAGTGTACTTCTAGAAAAGGGCCGTGGGTTCAGTAAAAAAACCTTGACCTTTTGAAAGGGGCTCGGATTCTTATATAAGGTGGCTTTTGATGCCAAGATTTCATGGTTGGATATTCGTAATGCCAAAACTGTACCATAAAGACCTTGGGTTGAATTGTTTGCATCAAACACGATCCAAAATCACCATCACGATTACGCATTGCAACCGTAACGGATTCACATGTTTTGTTCGGATTACGGATTGGATACCCCATAATGAAACCCATAGAAACTTCGCACAAATCATAAAGTCTTAGACAAGTACCTAAATCATCTGAGGAACCTTGTCTCAGAAGTCCACTTTTTAGGCTTGCGTTCCCATTGAATGGGGTTTGGAAGTCACCCTGCAAAACCATTCTCCGTTGCAGGAGCTACAACAGCGGAAGGCTGCCATAGCTGCTGCTTCCACCGAGTCACCGGGAAAGGTCATCAAGAAGACCAGGGTCTTCCTTGAAACACCTGGCAAAGCGAGTACCGGTGAAGGGAATGATACCGGAGGTGAAAACGATGGTGGTGGTAATGGTGAACGGAGAAACATTCTTAGTGCCCTGAATGCTACAGTCACTCTGGTACAATACATTCACTTTTTTTTTGAGATTTGATCTTACGAAGTTTTCCACAGGGACTTGGGCGCTGTATAGCTAGCTGGTTTGATACATTCCATTCTGGTGTACGCTGTGGCCCCCAAAAAATCTTATGCGAATAATATAATATAATATATATATATACCCCAGGATCCTGGTGGGGCCCCAGACCGTGAACAACAGCTGGTGGCTGAAAACGGGCAACTAAAAGAAGAACTTCGTCGTCTTCGGGGAGAGAATGAAACTTTGACACGGCAAAGGGATGATTTGTCAATGGAGATTCATAACATGAAGGCTAGTGACAAGGCAGGTCCGAGTGATGATGACAATGACATTGCGTTGCCTCCTGGAGTTTCTTCAGAAGCGGCTCGCAAACGCTTGTGGCGGGCCTGCAAGAAAGCTGCAGATGGGTAGCCCGGAAAAACACCTTAATGGATTTAATGGGTTTCATGTTTCCTTTGTTTTTGACTTGTAGGTTAGGGCCCAAGATGTATTTTAGCTTTTTTCCAACACAATCCTTCAGTATGATTTTCCTTCGTTTTGAAAAAGGTGCCGTATTTGTTGAACCCATATGGGTGTTTCCTTAAATGGTGGTACCCCCAAATTAAATACCCCAAAATGTTCATTTTTAGTAGGAAAACCATGGTTGTTGGGTACCACCATTTTAGGAAACCCCCATATCTGCTAAGATGTGTTTTTTGGTAAGTTACCCCCCAAAAAAATGGTAAAATTGTCTGTTTAGTTCCACTCCAGGTCATTAACGGTGCCAGAGGAGATTCACAAACAATACATGACCGGGGGCAAGGCAGAAAAAGCCAAGCTTTTGAAGATGTTTGTTGAAGCCGGTTTTGACAAGGATCCGGGCTTTCAGTTGGGACACCTTTCAAAAAATCTGAAAAGGATTGGGCTAATAAACCCCAAAATGATATTGAGAAAACTTCCCTTGGACCCTTCATAAACTGGGGGACCTATTCTTTCAGGGTCTTTTGGCAAGTCCCACTGTTTTTTTTGTGGCATGTTTTAGAAGTTCGGAAACCATAATCGAACCGTAACCTGGTATTGGATGTTAACCATCCAAAATCCCATTTAAGGAAACCTCAGTGCTTATATAGTAGATCTTAGTAGCTGAGGTTTTGCAATGATATTTGGAATGCTGAAGCATAGTCATACATGTACACTATAGGATGTTAATTTAACATCCAAGTAAAGGGTTGGCCCCTGCCACAGGAGACATTCGTGCAGAATGTCATGATATCCCACGAGGAATCGGAATCAGTCAAAATCAAGGTTATGGCCGGGTTCATGTCTGAGGATGGCATGCGTGATGCAGGGATGAAAGAGCCCCTAGAAGTTGATCACTTGATACTTTTTTTTGTGGTGGGCACCTCCTAAAAATCAGAGTTGTAATTGGGTTTCTTTTCCCGATTTATTTTTTCCAATGATATGCCTCCTCACCATCAAAGGCCGCGCATCAAAGCCATCATGCTTTACTGCTCTAAGAACCCGAAGCTCTTAAAGTTCTTCGGCTGAAGGTTTCAAGTTTGGTAAAGGTTGTTTTCTTCATCGCTTTTTGGGAATGTACTACTTTGAAAAAAAACTGCAAATTTGATAATCAACTGGGGAGGAACTGGGAGATACTGACCTGACTAGAAAGGTTTATGACAATGACAAACCATCATATACGATTCTCAAATATTTGCATGGATTTATTTTTAGTGGATTCCAACCCCCAACTTCGGATCTTGTTAGGTGGGACCGCTATGAGAACAAGCAGCTCTACTGGGTCGAAGAGGACATGAAGGCGGAATGGGAGAAGAAAACATCAAAGGCCCGGCATTCTCAGGCCGAATATGAATCCAAAGTTTCTGCTTCTTCCGTGTTGGGAGATTCCATGGACGGGTTGGAGTTTGGCCCCCCTGTGGAAGGCCAGGGTTTTTCCAAAGACGGGATTGGCCCAGTCAAAGTTTTAAAGTTCCCCCATACTCTGTTTGTTAACATTGCTACTTGAAAAATCAAGCCTCCTTTCTTTTGGGGATCGACGTGTTAAAAGCCTTCTACAATTTCAAGTTTGGTAAATGCTTTAAGTTTGGGGGGCTCTCACTCTAGGTTGAAAAACAAGTACGCACAACAAAAAGATAATGAATTTTCTATTGTTCCCCCTTTTCAGGAGCCAATGAGCCTGGATCTGGTGGCCCTCGTGCCGATGGTAGACCACCTCAAGTTCCAACTGTACTCCCACAAGTGCTTAAGGATGAACTCCCTTCTGATGTTATCTTGAAGTATATCGATGGGGTGGGTAAAAGGTCCACGAAGCTGATTGAAACTTTGGTTCAACATTTGTAATTCAACTGTTTTTGTCTAAAACATGTTTGAATCAAAAAGATGTAAGGTAATCAATAGTTGCTGGGATCCCCGGGGAATCTCAGGAAATGAAAGCCAAGTATGACAACATCCCGTCGGATGAGCAGAACACATTGCACAAGCAGTTGCTCAGCTACCGGTAATAATTTTAAAAAGGGGTTTGTTAAATCCTGCAACTATCAAATTTGGGGTTCAAACGCCACAGCCCAACCCAGGATGGCCACCAAGCTGCAAGAGACCATCGACGGCCTTGACGCCAACCTGAAGGCGTTGAACGAGGCTTACGTTCCGGGGCTGTTGAAGGTTTTGATGATCAGACCCTTGTCTAAAAACATTCTCACGATATGGTCTACTTTGTATATGTACTGTGTATGAAGGGCCTTTCATTCATCTGTGGGCTTTTCATGTCTTTGAATCCTGACAATCCTTAGGGGCATACCTCCGAATCCCAAACTTTTACCTAAGGATGGAAAAGACCATCCGTGGCATTTACAAAGAGTCGCAGAAACTGCACTTACCTCAGCCGTTATTTGCCACGATGTCAACGAGCCAAACAATTTGATGGGAGAAATAGTTTTTTTCACACAGGAAAAGGAAGATTGGAATCAACATGTTTTTGTTCTATGCCGTAGATTTGCTAAAGCCAAGTAATTCTTTGTCACCTTATCCCAAAATCAGTGTCCATTCTTTTTTTAATCAGCCACTGAGGGTGCAATCATCTATCACAATGGAGTCGAGGGCGAAGTCCATTCCGTTGCCCAGACCAAAAATCAGTGGTGCGCCAAAGGCCACGGCGAGTTCTAAGGCGAAGGCAAAGGCGAAGGCCAAGGCTTTGGCGGAGCAGCCTCCTCCTTCCTCACCTGTTGCCCCAAAGCGGCGTGCAGGGAAGGGAAAATAAGTTAGGTTTTGCACCTTTAATTTTGGGACCACCCCATCCTTCATCTACGTCAGGTGAGGGCGTGAGTGGCTAGCTTTTTGACAACTTGTTTTTCAGCGGCATGTGGCTGAGAGATGGGATTAAATTTCAACAGGGGACAAGTGTAAAGGTCACACCATGTGGCTCTTGCGGTGAAAAACAGTTACTTGGAGGTTCAGGGGACTTAGTAGATCGATAGCAACTATGGATTTGTAAACTATTGAGACATATTACTAAGTATACCTTGGATCTCCAAGTGGTGCTGATCGCTAGCCTGATTTCTTTTAGAGTAAAAAAGCATACCCCAAAGTACCTCAAAACTATGTGTATACATCTTGCCAGGTCCTGAGGAACCTGGCTTCATGCTTAAGAATTTGGCCCTTTCTCTTGGCGAAGGAGTGATTTGTCTCAATATAAACTTTTATTGTGGCAACTGGGTTGATGAAGTTGTGATTTATCTTGCTGATGATGTTTCCTGTATATACTACAAAGCCGATAGGTCCGTATAGTATGTATATAACCTTAATCATGTTTTTACTTAATTAGTGATGATTGGTGCAAACTAGATTGCTGATACAGATCCATATTATAACCTCAAATAACCTTCGTGTGACCCATCCTGAATGTCACCTCTCTTGCAGAGGCACCTGCAAGCCGATGCAAGCGTTTTGCAAAGAGCGCTGTAGATGAGTGTGGCAAGGGGCACCTTGGGGCAGCTGCGCTGCACCGGGCGGCCAACACGAAGCACATCAAGAATGCTGAACGAGATTTACACCGACTTTTCCGAAGTTTGGGGTTAGCGCTTCCTCTCAATATCTCTTGCAGGAAGCAACTCGTTTGAAAGAGATAAAAAAATATTATAGTGACCGCGCCAAAAAAAAAATGCGCAGGTAGATTTTCATGAATTGCCCGGGTACTCCCCTGAAAGGTTTGGATTGTTCTTCATCCACTTCATCCGCTTAGCTACATGGTTTGGGTTTCTGCTACGCCGATATTCGAAGATTCTTTTGGGGGGATTTGACTTGGAGACTGACCCCGGAAAAGCGTCTCTTCTCTTAGAGACCTTCTGGTGGAACTATCGGAAGTCCAACAAGGAGCACATGGTCTTTCAAGTTCATGGAGGTTGGTGGTTGAAAAAACGTTTCAAAAGAGAATGACTCGTCCTAGTGTTGGGATGTGAAATGCTCTAATGATCATGAATGCAACACCATCCCATCAGGTCATCTCAATCGATGCATCCCATATTATTTACACATGGACGAGGGAACTGGGCTTCGCAAAACGGGTGTGATGGTGATTTCTGCCCAAACTGTTTTTGGAGAAGAGACTGCAAAGAAATTCGAAAACGCTTTTCAGAAGGCAATCTCCAAAAACTCTGACAGCGCTAGGCGTTGCATGACAGAAGCTCAACAACACAATGCAAGGGGGTCGACTTACAGAAGCCGCTATCTTTATGCTGCCATCCCAAAACGCTATTACAGTAGAAAGAACAGTCAGATCTATGGTAAGATGTTGGACTTGTTAGCAACAGAAGCCGTGGATCTTTTTTCTGATGGTTTGACAGTGCAGGGTTCGCAATACTATTTCATATGCCTTGGCCTTAAGGCGGACCAACCCGCACAGGCTAAAGCTGGATCATTCAAGCGAAGTTTTTTGAACATGGGATTCAACAAAGGTTGCTGCTTCCAGTGCCTAGCTGGCCTTAGCCAGTATCCCTTTGAAGATATGCGGGCAAATCCCTCCTGGTTGCCGACAGTGGGTCAAGTTCTTCCTTGGTCTGCTGATGCGAGTCAGCAAAGTCCTTTGCTCCAAATCCCGTTTTTGCCTGTGCAATCTGAGAAGTTTTTTCGGAAAGACCCATTCCATGTCTTTAAGCAGTCTTTGGGTGGACATTTCGTGGCTTCAACAGTGGTCCTTTTGATGGATTTGGGGTACTATACTGTGGCAGGGGCTAGCAATTCAGTGGAGGAATTGTTTGAGCGCGCATACTTTGACTTTGCATTTTTTGCTAAACACGAATGGCACCGCAGAACGATCCCGTACTTGAAGCACTTCACCCGTTTGCTTTTCCACTTTACAAGGCATACATCATTTCCTTTTGGGCGTTTCAAAGGATCCGACACCATGTTGATGATCCGATGGCTAGTGCATGTTGTCCAGCATGGGCCTATTTTCGAGGGCAATTTGCTGAGAGCTGACCGGAGCCTTCGTCAGAACCCACTGCAAGCGTGGCACGCTGAAGTGTTCAGTTGGATCACACTTGCTGGATCAAGTGCTGTGAATTTTTTTCACATCCTTCATACATCTGGCATTTGGATTGATTCCAACACATCTTCTAGAATGGCGAATGCGAGTGGTGC
>OMLO01004606.1_pt1 | contig 11540 bp, 3 predicted proteins | sample 1674811 | NCBI WGS metagenome assembly OMLO01 (sample SAMN06265003, study PRJEB25207) | coral metagenome | isolation source: Coral host | place: Mexico:La Bocana,Puerto Morelos, Mexico | collected 2008-11-13 | reverse complement strand
TTTCATTTTGTATCCCATTTTGTACCCCTTTCACATACAACTAAATAATGACAGATTTCCCCACCATTTCATATTCCTCATCTTATGAAATCACTACCCTATTAAATACCATCAGCCTGCGAAAAGTGTCCTTTTCGGGCGGGGGCTTCCCGTATAGGCCATTACAGGGAGCTCCCCCGACGAGGTTTCTGTTGGCAAAGATGGTGACTTGTAAACTGCGTTTGGAATAGGGCATTAAAACTTTACTGGTCCGAACAAAGTTACAACTTCATCAAAAATGTTAAAGTAGCCATGTTAGTGCCTCTGTTGCTTAATATTTGGGTGTCCACAACTAGACATCTAAGCTTAAAGCCTATGTCAAACGGCCCAGGATAGTAAATGATACTGAGTCGATGATAGTTGAAGAGCGCGCTTCCGTTTGACCACAAACTATCATGCACTATCACCAACTATCATCAACTATCATTCATTTTGAGCTTGTTCAAATGCTTATGATAGTCGATGATAGTTTTTGCCGTTTGACCACGCGCATGATAGTTGATGATAGTTAGGAAAGAATCGGCTATCATCGACTATCATGCGCCGTTTGACCAGGGCCTAATACTCAGACACTTACATAAAGTTCATTCATTCATTCATTCAACATACAACACTGAGTCAAACTGCGGGATTTCAACCTGAAGAAACTGAATCGGTTGAGGTGCGACACACCAGCTGTAAGGACAGTTACTTTTTACGCCAGCCAACGAAACGATCTTTGCTTTCCGGTTGAGTTCAGATGAACCCACAAGGTAGCGTGTAGTTATTAATTTAAGACCATTCAACACAGCTGGTGAAACAAGATCTGGGGACGTTAGAGTGAAGAGGTTGTCGCTGACATATTGATACTTCGCAACTCAAGCTCTTCTGAAAAGTAGGTCGATCGTAATTGATTGTTTAGTTAAGTTAACCTGTTTTTTGACGTTTTTAAGTCATTACTTGCTCTTTAATTTCTGAAGTCGACGTCATGTTAAAAGAAAGCAAAAAAGTTTGCTAGTGCGCTCTGTGATTATTGAAGTTTGATCTCTAACGCTTAATCACTTCATGATTGCCTGTTTGGTTGATTTGCTTCAATCCAATAGCAAAAACTGACTAAACGTTTTCCTTTTTTAGGCCGCCCGCTACGCGAATACCATTGACTTGTAATGAAGCATGTTTGTTCGTTTGTGCTGTTCCTTGCTGTGTTCTTTGATTTTACCTGCTCCTCCCCGTGGCGGCAAGCTGTTAATGAAAATGGTAAATATTTCCATTTTATTGTATAAATGATCTTATTTTTGTTATGTTGACATAGCGTAATAATTGCTTTGTGTGCCGTGATGGCCTCATCTGCTTGTGGCCAGAAACCTATTTGGTACCGGTTTCTTTTGACCTACTGGAGTACTGATCGGTGAAATGTTGGTACAAATATGGGTTTTGCTTTTGGTAGTTCTCGTTTCGCGTAAAATTGCTTTTCATACGCGGATGCATTAAATAAACGCGGGCGGGAACGTCGCCTTAATTCCTTTTCTTGCCACGGACAGTGGTTGGATTTTAAATAAATGTGAAACAGCCAGGTTGGTCGTTACTTTATTTTCAGATAAGTTGTAGGAAAACCTACTCGTACCCTGAGCAAAAATAAGCCCCTCGGTGAGCAGAATTTTGTCACTTTTACATCCATGACCCGTTAAAAACATGGATTGATATTTCTCTGCCCTTTTAAGGTTTATGCCGATGTCGTTCAAACTACTTTTGTTTGTAAATAATATTGTGTCCTCATGGTGTCCTTGGAAAGTCCATCTGTTGGTCGAAATCGATGTCCGAGAATTGTCCCAGCCCGAATGTTAGTTTGTCATTCCCCGACAAAAAAAACCCTAGGGAGAATGGGCAAAAGTTTGGGATACAGTCCGTACGGCAAGTGGCAGACAACCTTTTAGACCAAATTACGGCCGGGTTCAGAGATGCAAATTTCCGATCGAAAAACTACTTTTTTCCTCTTAGTTTGCTTGAGATACATTTTGAAATGATTGTAATATTTCCCCTTGGTTAAATGTAAACTAAATTTCTTCGCATTAGTTGTTAACGTTGCCGGTTTTCATTGCAGATAATCCAAGTGGCCTTAAAGACAACACTGTCATAGATCGTATCGAGCAAGCAAATAAAGGTAAGTCTTTCCTTTTTTCACATTCAAAGTCCGGTTTCTAAAGTACTGACGCTGTTGTCAAAGTCTGGCAATTCGTGGATGAAACGTTTACCAATCGTAGTTTGTATGAGTAATCAAATGGCGACAAATGAAGTTAGGAAATCATTTCTCGCGCGTTTTTACAAAATTCTAAGAATTTCGCACCAAACGTTGCCATGGCAATTTTGTAATTTCACATGTGAAATTATAAATCAACGCTGTTAATTCACGCCAAAATTAAGGAGTATTTTGTCACCCATGATATTAATTAAGGAACATCTCAGATCAGTGTTATTTTATCAATTTAACAATAATCCTCTGTAAGTTTCTACTAATTGCAGGGGCCCCCGTTTTGATTCAATCAATCAAGCAATCAATCAATCAATCATTCAATCAGTTAATCAACCAATCAATAGACCGGGCAACCAATCAACCGAATGACTAGTCCACCGTCCCAACCGCTCACCAATCAACCATTAAATCAATCAATCAATCAATCAATCAATCAATCAGTCAATCAATGATATATCAATCACTTGATCAATCAATCAATCAATCTATCAATCTATCAATCAATCAGTCAATCACTCAATCCAGGATGATTATCTTTTACATTTCCGACCACGTTACTATCACAACTGCCAGTACTGATTAGTTTGATTGACAGGGACACATCAGTGTGATTGAAAGCAACACGTGACCATCAATTGTCAATCAGCGACACGCGACAATCATCAAAAAGAGGCTTATTGTTTGACGTTTTCTCTCACCTCTCTCTAGAGGACCACACGGATCAGAAGGTCAAGAATATTTTCGAAAGTGACATTCAACTAACCAAAAGCGACAGGGAGGGAGTGGACACTAAAAATTTTGACTCTCACGATACAGCTAATGTTGATGTGGACAGTGTGGTTTCCAAGCGCAAAGCTATTAGCTCCCGACGGCATTTCTGGGTAACTAAAGAAGTACCGGTTGAACTTGAGACAACGGCAAGTAAGATGTCACGAAGTGTGCTGTTCTTCTGAAATATTCACATTAGATACAGTCTTTTTTATAAGAATATATTTTTTAGGAATATCGAGGCTGCCATTTGCGAAATTTGAATAATGTTTTAAAAATAAACCCGAGGTTGAGATTGTAAGAATCTCATAATTTTATGTCTCTAAAATTTGTAAATTCAGTTCTATGTTTTTAACTAAGGCGTGTAAAATGTGAAAATATTCACAAGGATATTTTCAGCCTAAAATCTGCAGAAAAATAAGAATATTCAGCCTCGAACGGTAAATCAATATTCAGGGTGCTGGGTACGCACCTCTGCCTTATAATTCTCTGATAGTTTGCATTTACTATTAAAATTCGACATACAAATTCCAAGACAATAGATATGCCGCCACTTGAAAATTCAAGATTCAAGGCTTTTCAGTATGATGCTATAATTCGTTTTTCTTAAAAAATGTTTTAATATGTTATTGGTAATCCTTTATTCTATAAGATGACAAAGGCTCAAAACATGATAAATAGATTTAAACCCAGAATTTATGCTAGAAATTCTTATGATTTCATGATGTCAAAGGAAAAGATTTTTAGAAAATGCCTATCATTTGTATCCTCCTTCTTATTTGTATTGACGCTCTTTGGAGAAGTGAGATGTATGATCTTAACATACTCCACTTATGTCTTTCCTTTTCACAACAGAAGACGCATGGAACAACATTCTAGCAGCTGTATATGAGATTCAGAAGAAGTCGTGCATTGTATTTAGAATGAAAAAGCACGGCGATAGGAATTGGATACGCTTCGTAAAGAAAAACGGGTAAGAACAGAGTGGTTTTCTCTCAAAATTCAGCGCGGGTTATGGGCGAGATTCTTTAGCCTTCTTTCCTACTCGACCACACCGCCCTTGTCTCGTCTTCTTCCCTACTCGGCCATACCGCCCTTGTCTCGCCTTCTTCCCTACCCGGTCACACCGCCCTTGTCTCGCTCTCTTCCCTACTCGGCCACCGCCATACAAACGCTCGTCTACGTAACCCTTGGGGAAACCTCCGGCTGCCAGCAGACTAGGTAAGAGCGCTGATGTATACTTCCCAGGGGGAGGCGCGAAATTCCTATATTGAAAGGTTGGGGATGTTCATCGTCTCGCTTAAAGTGGTATACATCAAGGACTGCGGTCTCACTAAGGGTTCTCAGGTCGAAACGCCACTGTTTTTCACCGTTTTTAAAATTATCTTTGAGGGTTGCTCTCATAAAGTTATAGCAAACGCTGTCATGTCCTTTTTTAATTACCATCATTTAAGGGTCAAATAAATAGGGAGTGCTCCCCCCCGGATATAGTCACATGGAGAAAGAGAGGAAATTCTAGATACCCCCACTGCATCCGTCTCAAACTATTTGTAGTCCTTATTATTATGAAGTATATAGGAATTGTGTGTACCATATCATATCTTTTACATTTAGAAGTCTTTCGAAATCAGAACCCAGAACTTCAATGAAGCAAATCTTTATATATCGGTACGCACTCAAGCTAGTGCACATCGGAATCTTTCAAAATGGTGAAGTAAGATGCAATCGCATTTCGTGTTGGTATCTTTTTGCGCTTTTATTTTATTATTACATTTTGCGTTTTCACAACAGTTTTGGTTAAAAACTGTTTTTGCATAACTCTTTTTAATTACTCTTTAGTGTGCAATTTTTGTTTTGTTAAAGAACAAATTATTTCAATGTCTTATATCCCTTGTATCTGAGACGCGGAAAAACGAAAACTGCTTTTGAATTGTAGTTACATTTCTTATAAGACTTTTTTTCCGGGAGGGAGAGGAACCCTGTAAATGCGAGACAAAGTACAATCTGCCTTTTGTGTTATTTTAGCTGCTATTCACCAGTTGGTCGTCAGTATCTCAAGCCTGGAATGCAAGAGTTATCCATAGGTGAAGGCTGTAACAGCAAAGGAATCATTATGCACGAACTGATGCATGCGCTCGGCTTCTGGCATGAGCAAGCTAGGTCAGACAGGGACGACTACCTGGAAGTACTCTGGGAAAATATCAAAAAGGGTACGTTATGTCTCACTGATTAAAGATGTTCACGTGGTTTATCTGTTCTGGACATCCCTAATGCGGCGTGACAATATTCTAGAAGGAGCGACATGTTGAAATGCGGGTGTTCATTAGGCAATGAAAGGACTCAAGCATTTTACTGGTGACAAGAGGCGTTGATCTAGATCATCGTATCTTGCTGGCCACCATATCAGTGGATGGGAATTCTTTTTAAGCATCAAATGAGGTTTAACTATTATTTGTAAACATAAAAATGCAAGATTCAAACGCCTTATTCCTCAATCTCGTCTCCAGAGCACGCGCGTTTTCGATCAGCGGTGACCGAACGCGCGACGCTCTTGACGAAATCAAAAACAGGAACCATAAAATCCTGGTTCCGGTTTGATTGTGCGAAAGTTCGAGATCGGCTTCGCAACGTGCGTAAAGAGAGTAACCGCTGTAAATAATGCTGGCTTAGCTGCCAATTTCTCCCAGGGGCTTCGATTTTTTGCTGTTAACCAAAAGGACCGCAACCTCTGACATCGAGATTACTTATACCTTCCTTAGCAATTTTTTCTTCATTTGCAAACGACCATGAAGGACTGAAGATATTGTTTTGTTACACCACCAAGTCTTAGAACTATCTGCAAGTGAAATGCACTTTGATCATTAAGGAGAATTTAGATTTTGATCCGATCCATGTAGGACAAGAACATAACTTCAACCGCTACAAACCCAAACAGATGGACTCCCAAGGAGGCTCATACGACTTCGAAAGTATCATGCATTATGGAAATTACGCATTCTCCAAGAACAGCAAGCCAACCATGGTGTCTGTGAAGAATCCATTGCTTCAGTTTGGACAAATCGCAAAACTGAGTGACAATGATATTGTACAACTTAACAGAGTTTACGACTGTAAATGTGAGTATGATATTAATCCATTTTGTGACCTGCAGTGTGTTTATCATGATGCTGTCTTTGGCCATCTTGCACTAGGCTTTTTCATCCCGCATGCCGACATTTAAAATTTAAATCAGTCATCCCAAATCCCACATCCCGCAAAAATGTTGGACGTAACTGTGTGAATGAGTTCAAACTGTGGAGCCTTCTTTGCCACTGGTTTGCGGTAAAGAGCTTATCGCTGATCAGTGGTTGCAAGGTCTCTCAAACTAGTATTGACCTTCTAACTTGCAAAACGTCACGTTTGTTGGTTTTATTAAAAGACTGTGATTTTTTCTTTGTAAGATGACAAAAGTCGTGGCTGGAGTAATTGGGGTCACTGGAGTCCTTGTGACAGAAAGTGCACAAGGGAAAGACAGAGATTTTGCTCCTCGGAAGACGTAAAGCGGTGTCCAGGAGCAACGGAAAGTAACAGAGTGGAAGTAAAAAAGGGCCAATGTCGATCCGAAGAGTGCTATGGTGAGTTTGATATGATAAATGAAATTGGTACAAAGACGAACTTGACCTGTTTTAGTGCGAATTGGTGAATGGTTTGGCCAGCCTGTCAACGTTCTAAGAATAAATAACCTGGCTCTAATAGGGCCAGAATTCTTATCCAGGGACTCAGAGGCCATAACCCTTTCAGTGCAGCTCGTATTTTTTGTAATAATATATCACGCATTTGACAACATTTCCCAGCATCTAGGGAAGAGTTCAAAAGACAGTGTGCGAGGAGCAGCGGAGTATTTTTTGAAATGTGGTGAAACACTGTCTTGAGTGTTTGATATATCCTCTCACTCGAAACTAAAACTAAAGAGGAAATGGGAAATAAAATAGTAGAATCAGGAGATAGTAAGATAAGATATCCAAACACATGGTTTCCTTTGTTTTAGTTTAAGAAGCAATGCAGATCCATATACTAGTGCAATACCAACGGGCTGAGCATGGTAGCGCTCATATTGATTGTAACAATCTCACTCGATCTAACAATAGGTGCTGAACCTGTTTTGTTTAATTTGTTTCAGTTAAAAATTCCACCAGTTAAGTGGTATTCAGTTCTGTTGCATAATCGTTTCCCGTTATTTAATTAATTTTCTACCGACTTTAGTTAGTATGTTTGCGTAGAGCTTGCACAGAAACGAAGAAGTACTCAAAGAGTTTTCATCACTTATGTTAACGTTTCATTGAAGAAATAAGGAACTTTCGGCTCCTACCTGGTGTAGAAGGCACAGATAAAACAATAGGGAACAAAAGGACAAAAGAACGAGGAAACAATACTAACAATAGGTTCGTGAGGCGATGTTCTATTGTGACGTATCCTGTGTCTTCTACACTAAGAAGGAGCGAACTGTCCTTTTGGCTCAGTTGCTAAGCAACCTTCTGAGAATTACATGTGTTGTCAGGGTTGTCACAAGTCAGGAAAAATGATCAGGGAAAAAAGAAAATCTTCAAGCTCAGGGAAAAGTCAGGAAATTTTATTTTGAGTCAAGGAAAATAGAAATTTGACCAAAAGTTAAGGAAAAAGTTAAGGAAATAATTTAACATGGATGATTTAATACCGTTAAAGAAACATTTGGAGTCACTGTGATCTCAACGATATTTTTACTTAATGAGAAAGAAAATTTGTTGCAAAACGTAGTGAACGAGTAGAAAGGACGGCTGTAAGTTGAGGCTAGAAACTGCTACTAGATCTCACATCAGTTTGTATTTATTTGGTCAGGGAAATATTAATTTTATCAGAGGAAAAGTCGGGGAAAAGTCAATGAAATTTTAAAACGTGATGTTCGTGGTAACCGTGGTTGTACCATAGGCGCGCAATGCGTGTAGATAACTAAATAACTGTGAGTCGGAAAAGAGACCTACCAACAGACAGGGATATTGTTACAGCATCATGGTGCCCCCCCCCCCTCCCCTCGTAAGAGCCCATATCGTAATCTTGTAAGTTTTTTGCTGTTAACACAGTTCCTGTTAAAGGCCACTGGGGGAGGTGGGGACCGTGGACGAAATGCTCTCGGACATGTGGCCAAGGTTACAGGACCAGGTCTCGGGAGTGCGATGATCCGCCACCTCTTTATGGAGGAACGTTTTGCGCGGGAATACTCGTTCAAATGGAGCCTTGTCAATTAAGGAAAACATGTAAGTCAAGACGTTCACATCTTAGTCTTGATTATATTTCATCATCAATACAGCGGTTTTAAATTGAGTGTTGAAAGTAATCAAGCAATTGCTTTGGGTGTGGTTTTGGTCTTACTATGGTTTGAGATTGGCTAAGTAGTGTAGTTAATTACTATTATTCATTTTGACATGCGTCTTATTGAAATAAATTGCTTTGGAAGAAAGATCGACAATTTGTGCACACAAATTTAATCAAACTTGCCAGATTTTCTTCGTGATTAGAACGAAGCATCGAAAAATTTCCGTATCGTATAAGCCCGATCTCTTGCGACTGGTCAGCCGATTTTGAAAACAAGGTCAAGGAGTAGTATAACCGGTTATTCCGGAAATGACAAGCTCCTTGTTAAGAATCAATAAAGTTGTTACCGTTAAAGAGTTTTTGGTAGAGATAAATCGTTATGCATATCAAAAGTGTACCAGACAAAGGCCCTCGTCGACACTAGCTTGGAGTAATTTAAAGACGAAGGTTTTACTCTAAAAACGCATCAAATGTTTTCCTTAACACCACGCCGGAGAATTTTCGCTTTTCGTGATGGATTAGTGTGGAAGGGTTGCCCGACCGTAGAAATAAAGCTGGCTTTTTAAATTCCCCTGGCATAGTATGGACGGTGCCTTAGCTTCTTCCTTATAACAGACATCACTTTACTAAATTGTTACTGATGGTGAATTTTTTTCCTTAGGTGGATGGTGATGAGATAGTCGCTATGGTTACTAAGAGAACACGTTACAAGCGGCCTCAAAGCCAAGAAGTATCTCTCGCGAAAAAAAAATGATAAAAAAGAGGAAGAATTTCTACAGAGAAACAATATCGTTCTTATATATTGGAACAAACAAAACAATAACTGAAGCAAATCTTGATCACAAATTAGCAAAGGAGAATCAATTATTTGATATGATTGTAAGAAAGGCTTGCAAAATCCAGTAACTGGGCCATTTAAAAAGACGACTGATATTGCGAAAAACTTGTTGCAATTTCAGCCAAAACTGTGAAATCTTTTCACCTTCGTCAAGTAAATTTCTGTTTGTTCTGTTAGTAGAACTGCGAGCTTTTAGAGACGCAAATTCTGCTTTAATAAATAGTAAAGTCTAAGATAAAGCTGATCGGAGAAGCAGGGCAATAAATTGTTTTAGAAAATAAACTTACTTTTAAATAGAAGAATGGAATGGTTGTCACTAAATAATTCCTTTTTTTATCGTGTGAAACCTATTTGCCGGGTAAATATGGAAATTACGCCGTAATGTCGACTGTTGAATTCTGAGCTTCGGAAAGGAGAAAATCATATTTATCATTGGCCATTTTCGACATTTCCGACTGAGATAAAAATGAAGATTCGGTTGGGAACAATGATAGACCAACGAATACTTCCGAGCGTTTCCCGAAAATCTTCCGATGACAGTTAGACGAAAGAACAATCAAACGTCTCCTTATCCGATCACTACTTGACCACGCCGTATTCAAACTCCCTACGGATAAACATTTCCGAACACTTTCCGATCACTTTCATGGTCATTGACAAACAAGCACTTCCGAACGTTTCACGATCATAACTCGATCACTTTCGTGATTATGAGTAGCCGAGCAGACACTTCCGAAGTTCCCCGATCTCTTTCTAATCATGAAAGAACAATCAAACTCGAGAGTTTTCCGAAGGTTACCCGATCACTTTTCCTTTAGGAACAGAACACATCCGAACGGTTCCTGATCGCTACCAGTAACAAAATCGGCTTTCAAATCGTAATGATCGAATGATTAGACCACCCGCGACCACCAGTAAAAAAACACAGATACTTGGAATAATCGGCCGTCATTATATCAATAATTTCATTACAGTAAATAGCCTAAAGCCTGCAACTTTTAAGAAATTAAGAAAGGAAATTTGTTCTCATATTTCAAAGGTGAGAATTTTATAATTCTAAGTAATATGATATTTACGTGCCGCTCGATGCAGTATTTGAAAATTTCGTCTTAAGTGTGAAACATATCACCCTGCGTGCATCAACGCGAATTATAACCGTGATTTTTTTAAAATATCTACCTTGATTTGTTTATTTATTTTTCCGTATGACCAATATATCTTTTCATATACATGTAATATGCTCTACAAAAAGTACCAGGGTAGAGAAAATAAATATCTCTGTGAGCAAACAGCGAGAAACTTGATTTAATATGGGTTATTGACTTGGCATGAAGGCCATGCGGTTGTATTTGTCTACCTGTAGGTCAAGACATACGGACCAAGAGCAGCTAGGTGAGATCAGGCCGTCTTTCCTGATGTTATACCTTGCTTGTTAACATGTATTGCGACTCACCACCTCTACGCGACACAGGGAATATTGACCTACTTTTGGCCATTCTGTAACCTACGGTACGCCGCCCATACACTGGTGGTCACTAGTTCGATTGAATTCCAATGAAATACCCGCCAAGTTCTGTTACTGAGTTTTACGTGCACTGTTGTTTGACTTCATGAAATAAGTTAGTTTATGTTAAATTTTCGAAAGTGTGGGTTCTACACTGTAGTCAGAACTTGGCATCAGTTTCACCGCCTGTAATTGGCTTTCCTTCATCGTTCGTAATTTAATGGTTAATGTGTCCATATTTATATAAAAAAAACAATTGTTATTTGTATATTTTAGAAAAACAAAGACGTTCAATTTAAAATTCATCGTAGAAATATAGCTGTCCTGAGAACTACCTTGCAGCTGAGGAAAGGATACAGCACCTTCAGTACGAAATGTTTTCACACGAAGGCTCTGCTCTGAAGACCAAATGCGTTTCCTGTCAAGACTCCTGAAGGCTTGATAAATTCCAGTGCTGATCAATTAACAGATGTTGTTAGTGACATATCTACTCTGGGTTGCGCTTTGCTATTCGCATCCTTTGAATGGTGAGTTGTATATTAGCCTTTGCATATCTGTCCACTCTCCTCACAAAAAAATCCTAAAAAAAAATCGATTTTTTGAGGGAGGGGGGCGGCTGTACAAAGGCTAATTGTCTATATATTTAAGTGCGCCGTTGTTAACGATCCTGTTTCATGCAAGATTGGTTGTCAATTAGGAACGGTTTTCAATGTCGTATCGTAAGGCTAAAAGCAAAATAATCGCTCGAGCCAACCAAAAAGAGTACAACAAAATTCAAAATAATTACATGTAACTGACGCGAAGCACGTGAAAACGTGTGCGAACGAGTTACG
>OMLO01004605.1_pt1 | contig 11541 bp, 11 predicted proteins | sample 1674811 | NCBI WGS metagenome assembly OMLO01 (sample SAMN06265003, study PRJEB25207) | coral metagenome | isolation source: Coral host | place: Mexico:La Bocana,Puerto Morelos, Mexico | collected 2008-11-13 | reverse complement strand
TTATTAGAATTTTGACAAAACGCGCGTGAAATTATTTCCTAATTTCACTCGTCACCATTTGATTACCCATACTAATTTTGTTTTCACCTGAGCGTTGCCCGGCGTTTACCGTTTACAATAACCATTACAAACACCGAAGCGCGCGTACATCATTACACTTTTTCTCTACGTATAGGTAATTTAGGTAACAAGAAAGCTGGAAATGCCATGCATACAAGTTGGCGATATGTATTCTTTAGCTTGTATGCATTGGCTTTTCCCGCCATTATGTACAGCGTGTAACAGTTACCAATCGTTTCGCGCGCCTTTCACAGCAACCAGTGGTTTTTGTTGCTCTAAGTAATTTTATACATTGAATGAAAAATTGCCCCATGTAATACACCTCGAAATGAACATCTCGCAATGATGTTGTACAGCTCCGCAAATGATCCTCACAGTTGACCGTAAATGATGTTCTTTTTAAATGAAACGAAAGGATAAACGGGTGAATATAGTGAAATACCGTGGTAACATTTCCCACCTAATTTTCTAACATCATGTTGCGTTCTTTGCGGGTTTCGTTTTTCGTTCACAAAAATGTTAAAATAAAACAAGGAAAGCTTTACTCCGGGTCACAAGCACGTACAAGATGAAGTTTACATGGTGGAGATGACTTTACTAACTTTTGATTTCATCCTGAAGTCTCGCCAACGACGAACGACGTTTACTGAGGCACTTCCAGTATCCAAGCTTCAATTAACTTTTTAGCCGATCTTGTGTTCATTACTTGTTTTAAAGCTACTCCTGTGTATATACAAATTATGTTTCATTCCTCTTCCTCTATTACACTTCTTCATTTATTTATTGACTTGTTTAATATTTCGTGTCATGAATTAGTTGTTTGAACAGCTTGACAAACCAAACCCATGTCATTCTTTAACGGTATCATTTGCCGTCTGGGATCATTTCCAGGGCTGCACAATTTAGCAACAGCAAGTGTTGCACGAAAGAAACTTACTCAAATTGTTCTTTTCAAAAGCATTTCGGTAACTCTGCAACGAAATGCGTTACCCACAGGTGCTAGAACAAGCAGTCTTGTGCGGCTTGTCTGGTAACGGCGAAACAAGATAACGAGATCAAGCAGCCGCCATGTTTGTCATGGTAGTAGATTAAAAGCTCTCACATTTTGAAAATCGAAATCGCTCGTGCCACATTTCAAGGAATTCCACGGCAAACCCATTGCATAACTTGTTGGTTGGATTCCATCACCACTTTGGGTATGTCCTTAAAGGTTTGGTTCAATAACAGAAGGTAAAATATCAGGAACATTCTTTATCCTAAAGTCTAGAAGCATCTGGCCGAGAGCTTTACCCTGCAAAATACAAAACCCAGATTTAACGGAACTATTGATCATTGTTAAGTTTTTGCGCGCTCTTGATTTAATCAAGTATTCCAAAAAGTTTGGTTGGGTGGGGTCCTCGGGAAATCTTCAAATGGAACATGATTCGTTCTACTCGCCATCTGTGTTAATCGCATTTACTATATGGCTAGCTCTGTGAGCGGCCAAAATGAATTGGCTACCCGAGCGGGCAAGATGGAGCTCTCTTGCCAGCTCGGGATTACCCGCCGTGTCCCGCAAGAAAAACTTCCCCGAAAGCCATACAATGAATCCTTTCTTGACAAAGCTTGTTTGGGCTCGTTCTTTCAGTTTTGCGAGTTTGAGCACCGAGACGGAATCGAGGTCCATAAAGACGCAAAAAAAGAACTTGGCCAATATCCAGCCATCTCGACCTCACACTTGGTCAATAAGCCATAAAAAAGAAACTGTGCAGCTTTGATAAGACATGTGCAATAAGATTTACAAGACTTACCAGTTGGGATTCTCAACAATTTTCCGTTCTATTTGTAATATTTGTTTGCTTATTTACAGTGTCCACAATTAGCACAACAGTGCTAAATACCCTTTCCCTTACCATTCCAGGTAGTATTCAGAAAGCAACGTATCTTAAGCTATTCTAGCAGTCTTTTTGTTTTTTTTTTCTACAACATTGTACGAGAAACTATGGGTGTGAACATAGAATGCAAGAACGAGGTCGGGAAGAATCAGATTTCACATCAGCCACAAGGAGTGGGTATCTCTTTCGCCGGCAATGGCGAGAAATGAACAATGCAGTTGAACAACCTTCTTTGTACACAATGTTGTTGTATGGTAAGCTGGTCCAAGATTAAATGGAGAATTCTAATTGGATCCTGAGCGCTCCCAATGTTGAAATACGGACCACTAAGACAAACCGCTCAACAAGAGGATTAGTTTCAGTTTTGCCTTTTTCAAAACATTGCACAAGGAAAATCAATTTGCTGTTGAGGAGGAATATTTTTTCCTTCGCATTTGTAGCGACCTGAAACACTGAAATAAATGCATAACTTACGCTCGCACGTTTACCGAGAATAGATCGCGGGAACGCATTACCATAAAAACTTTATTGGAGATGGCTTGTTTGGTCCGTATTGGGAAACAATGGTCTCGTTAATGGTTATATTTGGTAAGTTTATGGATGTCGCCTGCTGTGTGTCTTGAGCTTTACCTGTGGATCACTGCGTAGTGAAGTTACCCCACCCCCTCCTAATGCGTCCTCTAAGACAAAGTTGAATGCGTTGATTCCAGGAAGCTCGTATCTAAAACAAACAACAAAGAGAATGTGGGTTTACTTACAGGAACTGTGATACGACGTAATCTAAAGAAACTTACATACTGAAAGGAAAACAGTAAGGGACAACAATAAACTAAGAAGAACAACACTGGATGGCACAGAGTGTGGAGAACAGGTTACCAACAACAATCATCCAACTATGTGCGCTGAATTCCGCAAGATGCACATTCCGCGATGTAGCTCGTTGAAAAATGCAACTATTTACTAAGAAAATTCTCTCCATTTACAGAATTTACACGCCATGAACTAGCATAGTAAATGTAATAGCGGTCTATCTAAACGAATTGTATCATATTGAGTAAATCTTACACCTTAAATATTTAGAAACTAGGTCGTGTTTAGGAATCCGGATGTCTCCTTGCTATGGTCATCGAAACCTCAGTAATAGTTTCTCTGATATTTGTCGAGCATTGTTCGAGAGACCCTGGAAACGAGGTTGGAACTCCAGCTCTACTCCTTCTACTCTACCTTGTCGGTCCGAATAGCAAGTTGATCAAAACGTCATACTGCTAAATAAGAGACGTGTGTACCTTTTAACTCTACAGCGTCCTTCCTCTGGCGGGGAGGGAAATAAGTGCTTGAAATACTTCTCTACAGACTCCTCAGTCAGTGCAGCACGTATAAAGGGAACATAAGATGGGTGGCGAGCAATGACACCTGTGAAAAACGTTAGCCAAGTGAAACACCCAGAGTGATGAAGGAGGGGCAAAGTTTATTCATACGGGCCAAAGTGATGAACATCTAGGATAAACACTTCCGGCGCTTATGAAGCGACTGTCGGCAATATTAGTCTTCCCGGATGGACCACTACAGCTAATCTGAATTTCGTTTGCAATCACTTTGGTTATGACTGTCTCTTGTCAGTCAAATTACTTTCTGCAGAAGGAGAAGAGAAAAAAGCCTGCCGTAATAATGGAGGTTATGAGGCCCTTCTCGAATTGTTGTGCGGTCATTTTCCCTGTTTATTCTTTTCTCTTACATTCTGGTTTAATTTGACTTGCTCTGTTTCAAAGGCTTGAAAAAAAAAAAGATCATATATATTGTACAATGTAGTAGTACCTATATTCACATTATTTCCTTTGTCGCCGCTCCTTGTAAGTGCCAGTGAACTTAGCGGAAATGTACAGCGGCCCTTTGGCATTCCTAACGAAATCAATACAAGAATGAGCAGTGCCAGCGTCGGTAGAGAATTGCAGGTAATTAAGTCTGCCTCAGATTATACATGTGCGTCAAAATGTAATTCTTTCTCCTAACTGACTCACCTGTTACTTACCATTTTGACTAGAAAATAAACAACAAATAATTTATTCACAGCTTATTTATGAACAGATAATTATGTATATAATTCGCTAAATCAGGAGCCCCCTGCTGTTAAGCAATTATTGTACATGTACGAGGTTTTTGTGATATCTAGAATAATCAATGTCGAGGTAGGGGTTATTAATAATAACAACAACCGTTATCGAGACCTTGGTTATTCTGGATATAACAAAAACCGAATCTAATAAATTGTTTTATTAGACATTGAACGAAACAAAAAAAGTCTTGTTCTTGTGCTTCTTCACTGACGGCTAGCAAGACAAAGCGAGCGAACTTGACATGACTACCCATAGAAATCATGCACCGTTGTCATACATGACATGATTACCCGTGACCTTGAGTGTCCTTGACATGATTATTGTATTATCTGTAGTTATGATGTCACAGGCGCTGATCGCGAAAATTCACTGTAAGCTTTCGGCCAATCAGAAAAGAGATGGTGAGTGCAATGTGTAACAAATATGATTATTATGTATATAATTCGCTGCCCGTACTTATCCTAGGCGTGGCTTCATGTGTCCTCATCTCTCTTTCTCTCTTGGCTTGTGGCTTATCTGTTACAGACGGCGACATTGTCTCAACGTATTCACCATTAATGTGAATATCAACCTGTTGACAAGAAAGAATAATTTCAAAACAAACTATCTCTGCTAACCAACCTGTAGTTCATAATTTGTCTACTAGAGGCGAGAAAGAAATAACGGTATCTAGCAACTAGGCAATTTATATTGATTGATATTATACAATAATCTATATACAAATACATTTAGATCTTGGTTAATTTATGCATACAAAAGTATCAACATAAATAAAGTAGATATAATTGAAGCATCAATAACTTGCAAACACAATGGACCATTTTGGTGATATGGCGGCCATTTTGAAATCTATTGTTTCCAATAGCTATTATGGGATAAACACTAATTTGCCCCCTGAGCATCCCATAATAGGTATCTGAAACAATAGAATTCAAAATGGCCACTGTATCACCAAAAGGTCCATTTACACACTCCCTACAGGTAACTGTATAATTTGAAAACTTAAACTTCATTGCCATGAACTGCCTTATTTCAATTAGTAATGAAACAATGAACAGAATTCCCAAACAAGCTGTGACGTTCTACTAGTTAATGCAAATTGTTGTTCTACTCTTCTTTAACAAGGATAAACTGGCCACGGTTCCACAGAAAAAGTTGTGGTAACTTATATCTATACCTTGACTTTGTCTTTAGGATACAAGAAGGAATACAGTCTCAGAAGTGGAGATCTGGCCAAAATGAACAAAAACATTGTTTAATTTAAAACAATATGACAAAGTAAATTTTTCAAAGGAAAATAAAATGGCCACATGAGAATTTTATTCTTACACTCTAGGTCTTCCTCCCACTATAGCAGTCAATCCAGGAGCTGTAACCAAACATATTCTTCATCAAATACCTCCTGAAGCAAAAGTAGCCTGGGGGGAGGGGGTAGGGGAAGGGGGAGGGTAAATATTCATGAAAGGGGTTCTTAGCTATGTAATCAGCCTGCCTGTAAATTTATTTTCCCATAATGATATCTACACAGTCGCTTCTATTCCAGCTCAGTAGAGGTGTTCAGTGTTTTGCAGTCTCTTGAGTAAAAAAAAATAACACCAGCCTGAACAAAACCTGAAAAGATCAGTTTTCTGTTTTACCAAAAACTAGGAAACCCAGTCTAAAGAACTTGCTTTAAAACTATGTGATTATAAAAATGATGTAATGGAAAGTTCATCAGCATTTTTGTTTAGTACGTACCCATGCTTGTTCCTGCAGAAGCAATCTCCATTGCAAACAGTTCTAGTGCTTTTCTCTGTTGATGATGAACTGCTAGCCATAACACTGCTTCTCTCGGATTCTTCAATGGAAGAAAAATAGTGTCACATAAAAACTAGATAATAATTATTTTATTTACAATTCTATCAATGTACATCAGGTTACTAAAGCAAGTTTGCATGAATTTTCTACAATTTTTGTATTTTCATTACTTACTGCTGTTAATACTCCTGGAAAGGCATGTTTTCCATAAGTCTGCTCAGAGCCTAATACCTAAAAAGATGTGATAAATATGTAATTATTGAATTGTTCTTGTGAAGTGTAAATTAGAGAATTTAAGAGAAACCATCAAATTATGAAGCAGCTTAGTTTAATCATTTCTTAAGGCTCAACAAAAGTCATGGTCCCTCTGAATTTCCAAACTCTCAATGGTTGTGTCTTAGAATGTACAGTACACAGAGCCAGACATAAGTAATCAATTAAATCAAAGAGCAATCAGTAGGTAATCAATGAAGTAACAGAGCCTTAGAATATTTAAGGTAAAGGTACTTGTTAGTTAACAATTGTTGTAATCGGTTGACAACTTCACGATAACAAAACAATGAATGACTTCAAATGTTCTTTAATACGTATTTTCGGCTTGATTACGGAATTACACAACAATCTCTTTACGATTTGATTTTCTCAAAAACTAATGTTCAAATGACTAGTGTCTCAAATAAGCGGTAGTTAATATTCAGCAGGTAGCGTAAAGCAAACATGTGACGGTTATAGTCCAGTACACGTTATAATCTAATTATCTCTTCAACAACAATAAAGAAGTCTTTTTCATACAGCTAAAGGTTGCTAAATAACAAATCACAGTACTATAGATAGAGGTGACACTGTTACCTGGACATGAGTGCTTGTGTAATCATCCAACTTCAGTTCTTCAAACATTCTTCTTGTCCTTTGAAATTGTACAATATAATATCAAGTGGGCGATGTTTAGGGTTCAATACAGAGATGCATACTATAATAAAGCTGAAGACAAGAGCCAGGCTCAAACTTAAGGTAGGGGTAGACATGTATTTAGGTGAAATTTTGCAAAGTTTAAGGAAGGGTTAAAAGGAAAAAAAAGTTTTGGAACACCACCAGACAGTTGAACGCCCCTCAAACGGCACCCCTAGTTGGTGGACAACTGTTTGGTGTATGTCTACCAATTTTTAACTTCAAATTCTAATTTTAAAACAATATCAAATCTTCAAAATTTCCTATTTCCATAAATTTCACTTACTCTTTGAGAAAAACTATTTATCCCCAAATATACCCAAAAATCACCAAAAACTTTACACAAAAGCCCGAAAATGTAGATATGTGAAATGAGCATAGAGATTTTTGATTGCATGAAACTTGAACAAGATATTTGCATTAAAACCATAATACCCAGCCAAAATATGGCCTATGGGTGTACCCCTGCCTTAAACTTGTCATTCCCAAATCCAATGGTCCAATAGTGGAGGGAGGGGAGAGGACAAAATGTTCACAACATTTACTGTTTTTTTGTTGCAATTATATATTCAGTTCACCTTTCTTTTGCAAGTTTGCTTTGTTGCCTTCAATAAAGAACAGGCATGATCATAATGCCGTTGAAATAGACATTTTTGGACTATGCATTCATTTACACTTATTTGCCCACCCCCCACCCCGAGAAATTAATCAGGGGCGAATGACGTCATTTCCATTGATCGCATGCTTTGTTTCCAGCAGGAGTCAAGTTTCACATTTTGTCTCACAAGTTGGTGTGCTTGCTTGTTGCAGTGGAATTTCAATAGATCATTTGAACGTTGTGATATATGTCCACAAACATAACTTAGAATCGCCTTGGCCTTATGATGTTAACTGTGGTAAAAGTTTTCATTGTCTGTATTTTGATTGCAATTGTTAACTGGTTCCATACTGATGTGAAGTTTATATGAAATAATATACTCATACTCATACATTTGGGCGCATCACTTCCCTATGTACATGTAATTCAGTGGGGCAGATCATTACCTTTTTAAGAGAGCTTCACCAGTTTTCTTTGCTTTCAGCGATGCAAATGGTCCCCCAACAGGACACACTGCAGTGGCTCGGAAACCATCAGCATAAGTAGCACACACCTGAATGTACCCCAAGACAAACATCATCAGCATTGGCTTACAACAATTATTAACTGATATCCAGTATCCAGTCATTTGATGCTAAGTGGTGCATTTTTGTGAAAGAACAAGTCATGCTATTTATTATCAAACTAACAATAGTTGGTCATTTTGATTGATCTTACAGCCGTATATGACTTTTCTTGTGTTCACCTATGAAGCATGCAAAATAAGCACTTTATCATGTATCCAACAAGTTCATGCTCAGTTGGAAACACATCAGATCCTCTTGTACATGCTGAGAGCTAGGTGGACACAAAAGCCAAAAACATGACTTGAAGAAGTTCCGACCACAACTGTCCAGAATATGCACTTTCTTAAAAGATTTTAAGAGATTAGCCATCAGTAACCTATTGGTAGCCTGTCAGGTATTTGTTGGCCAACAGTTGGCCAGCAGTCAACTGATGGTTTATTTCTGGTTTATTATTTCTACAGTAATTTACCACACATTGTCTGCTTAATTATACAGCTCTCTAGTAAAAAGGATGATACCTTATAGGAATCTGTGGCTGGCTCTCCCATTGCTCCTTGCACAAGAACTGCTCCACCATCATATCCTAACCAAGGAATACAATTGCTCCGTTGGTCGTAATATCTAATGGGACATGACTGCTTACTGTTGACAACAATGTACATAACAAGGACTAACAGCTACATGTAATCATTGTCATCAATCAACAGATCAGATATTTTCCTGATGAACTGTACTACTATACCTATTATTGGCACTAAAATTTAGAAGAGTACGGCAATCAGTATAAAGAATTTATTAATTCAATAATTTGTCCAGTGACTGTTATCACTCACCAATGAGCCCTTGAAGCCTAACTTGTGTAAAGTCACAAGTAACATCAGGAAGAATGTACTGAGATGGATCTCCTAGTTCATAAACAAGCTACCAAAAAACCACAAAATAAAATGTTAACTAAGAAGTAAGTAAAATTGTAGCCTAGAAAAACAGCCACGCAGAGGTGGACACCCTTAGGACCAAACAAAGTAGCCACTTAGTCTTAAGAGAGGTGTCTGCCTATAAAAAGTTGAAAATTAAGTGTTAAGACATGGCCAGGAACATGACTTAATGTCCACTAAGGGGATGCTGCACCCTGTGTCCATTAGCAAAGATTCAACTGTGAAGTGAAAGTATACAATACACGTGGACTAAATATCTAACTTTGACCTGTTTTATTCTAACCTGTTCAGCTACAGTAGATGGAGAGACAAGGCCACCAGTATTAGGAGGCTTTGAAAGAATAAATTTTCCATCTGCATCACACTCTGCTATTGGGTAACCAATATTATCCCTGTTGAAACAACAACAAAGAAATACTACGATCTTAAAACATAAATACATAATTACTATTTAAAATAAACAACTTCCCTAGCTAGCATTCTACACCATGTATATTATGAACTAACAATGTGGTCAGCTCCCAGTTGACTTGATAGCTCAGTTGGCAGAGCACTGCACCGTTATCGCAGAGGTTATGGGTTTGAATTCAGGCCTGAATGTATTTGAGGCTTTAGTTCCACAGCTGCTTAGTTACTAAATAGGTCTTTAGGCCTATTGGAATCCGCAAAGAAAAATGGGGTTAGCCATGCATTTTTTCAGGATAACTAGCCATCGTGAGTAGTGGCCCGGCCAGGGCTGAAACCTGGAACGCTTGATCCGGAGTCGAGCTCACTAACCACGAGACCACCATGCCTCGCACATAAGTGAATAAAGATGATGAATTTCCATTACCTGAACATAAAATTCACAATCTTTATTCACTTATCACTATGCACGGTGACTTTGACAGTGCTGATCCTATCAGAATGCAGGACGCCTGTCACATATGAACTCAGTTAAATGACCTTGCTCTCCATGATTTCTCATAGTTCAGTGGACAGAATGTCTGCAATGTGTTGGGGAGGTCATAGGTTCATGGAACATCAATGTCAACATGCACTTATTAAATAAGTTTAAAAATTTCTAAAAAAAGAGTAACAGTTCCCAACAATATTATCAGTTCTATGTGGGCTAACTGTCAGCTAAATACTAATTGTTTATTGAGTGCCAGTTGACTGACTGTCTGTCTGTTGGCCATTTGCAGTAAGACTGTTGGCTGTTCTCTGGCCATCTGTCAGCTGACTGTTTGTTGGCCTGAGCCATTGTTCCCAATTACTAAACTATCACTTACCAGTCTTGAACTGTCTGCCAGTCAGTGAAGATGCCACCAGTACATTGAGCCCCACATTCAATCAAATGACCAATCAAACTACAAGCAAAACAAAACAATACTAACCACTTTATGTATATATGATTAAACTTCAACATCCTACAAAACACAGTACCATGGGTGTCAAGTTAGGCAGGTTGAATGGTTGATTGAAGTCAGCCAATCATTAAATAATTTAATTTAAATAATGAGTATACTTATATTTTTGCAATTTTCTTCTGGCTTCACCTTAGTGATAGTCATAGTTGAGCCAATATAGCAAAAACTTTAAAGACTAATTTACCGTATCAGTTCCCAAACAATTTGCAATTAGTCAGAAACTGTGCTCTGTTGTACCTCATTTTTTTCAACTTTCTTTTTAGTGTTCAAGAATGCAGAAAAACACGATCTATTAATTTGATATGTTACACCAGTGTAAATTTAAATCAAGAAGATAAGACAGGCAGCTGGGTGACAAGATACTTGGCTCCTGTTTACTAAGATACCAAGACCTCAAGCTAAATAATCCTTTATCCTTTCTGGATTACCTCTAAGTCAATAATAAGTTAATATTGGTTGTTCTATTTTTTCCTAGAGAATAGTTTGATATTAAGTTATTAAAAAGTAATGTCTGATGATTGAGGGATGAATTAGTTAGAACTTATTAATCTGATGGCACAATGGAGAAGCTTGAGTCATGGGATCTTTAGGAACCGGTATTTGCACTGAAGACATTTGGTGGGACATTCATAATCGGTTAGTCATGCTTTGTGTTCATCCTCTTTTTTATTAAGCTTTTATTACATCACAGCTTGTATGTATAATAGTAATTGTTCTTTGCTACTCATTTTGTACCCTTTCCTCGGGGTCTCCTAGGCCTGCTGCTGCATTAGATGAGAATGCATTTCCCTATATTTTGGCCACATCTGAAATGTGTTTTTAGTGGTTTTTTTTTGTATCTAGCATAGTACAGGTTCTAATTGTTAGAACCAATAGTTCTAATTTGCAAGGATACAGATTATATTGCAAATTAATATATGAAAGATCTTATATTTGAACTGCAGAGAAACAATTATTGATTGATCATTGCAGTTATACACACAACTTAAGCAGTTGTGAAATTAAAGCCTGAAAAAATTCAGGCCTGGATTCATAGAGCACTACACCAGTATTGCAGAGGTCATGGGTTTGAATCTCATTCAGGCCTGAATTTTTTTCAGGCTTTAATTTCACAACTGTTAAAGTTGTGTGTATAACTGAGATGATCATCAATGAATAACAGATTTTATTTTTTTCTTGGCTTGTGAGCGGGCGGAATTCTCTAAATCCTGCAATCTGATTGGTTCCGGGAGCGGGCGGA
>OMLO01004604.1_pt1 | contig 11541 bp, 6 predicted proteins | sample 1674811 | NCBI WGS metagenome assembly OMLO01 (sample SAMN06265003, study PRJEB25207) | coral metagenome | isolation source: Coral host | place: Mexico:La Bocana,Puerto Morelos, Mexico | collected 2008-11-13 | reverse complement strand
ATAAATACCGGCTCGTGATATTTCAAAACTCCCCAAATATCACTCGCCGCGGCGGCTCGTGATATTTTGGTGAATTTCGAAATATCACTCGCGGTATTTATCCCAAATACCCCTAGAAACCGTGCTATTTCTTATACTAATTATTATTTATTAATTATTCTTTATTTATGAATTATCCGCATCGATAAGATTTATTCATAAATCGCCCTATTTTTTGCTCCAAATCGCAACTTTTTCTCAGCCAATGAGAAAAATCTTGTAGTTCTTGATTCCGTATTTAGACTATTAAATTATATATGCAATTTCAAAATGGATGTAATTAAGTGGCAACCTCGGGTCGTGCAATTTTGGTCCGAAGTCATAAATTGCACTCCACTTTTTTCAATTACTATTATTTATCAAAAACATGTATCATTATATTTTTGATATTATTTTGTAAGTAAGTGTTGGTATAAAAAGTCCTGTTGAGCGTAATAGCATCAAACCGAATTCCGTGGAAAATTGAGCATAATATAAGTATCTGACAATTTATGACATTCCTGTACTCTATCTTACTCTGTATGTAATAATTACGGGAAGTTTATATAAACCGTTTGTTTTATAAAGCTGTCTAATTTAGGCAAACCGATAAAACGACAAACTCTCGAGTGCAGCTCCTCGTTATCACAGATATGTCCAGGATTGAACGCTAATGAGATTCAAATTCCTTATGATAAGCATCACAAAGTGTCCTCATTGGTAAAAAGGCACCAAAACACACAGAATTCTGTCAAATATGAAGTAATATGAAAATGTCAGACAACCCTACCAAATATGAAGTACTAACTGAACAATATTTGCGTTCAATCCTGGACATAAGTGGAAGAAAAAGATTATTGGTATAAATTACCTCCAATACTGGCATTGAATGACACTCCTACTCCGCAAATGCCGTTATCAGCTTGAGCCGCTACTTCACCTGCACATTTCGTGCCGTGGCTGCGACAAGAAAAAAAGTGATTTGTAGAAAGACTGACTTGGACTAGTGTATAAAATGTTCAAAACTACCACTCTTCTTAGAACTCAAAGACACCTTTTAGAAGTGAAGTCGCATATCTTTGGCCTCCTCTCCTTACAAGCTCTAGAGACTTCTGTCCAAATTCTACCCTAATTAAGCTGTTTATAGCTGTGCTTTGTTAATAATAGAAAGCATGTCTCGTATCAATGAAAACAATAAGCTACGTTTCTAGAATTTGTCAGTAAAATGAAAAATTAATAAGCTCCATTGTTACCAGTTTTCAGGGTTTTCGTCATGCGGTTTTGGATCTCCATCAAAATCAGTAAAGTCGAAGCTTGCGTCAGGATCCTAGAAGAAAGATTCTTTACTAGTACACTCACATAGCCTTTCTGATTATAATAACCACTAATTTATATAAGCCCCAAGATTGTAAGGTCTCACAATACCAGGACCATTTCACTGTGCAGTGTTGTATTAGAATCTGTAACTGAGAGAAAAGAAAACAGCCGTAGGGAGGCTTATTGTCTAACTTACGTAGTTATTCTTCAAATCAGGATGCGTGTGGTCAACCCCTGGAAAATTAAAAAAAAAATGAAAATTGTAGAAGGGAGCTATTTTGTTTGGAAGTTAATTTACAATGCATTCATTGTTATTTTACATGTCAATTTGATCTCTGTAAAGCTTAGAGCTATGTTTCCTACCTCTTGGAGGAAACACCCTTTCAACATTGCTGACTGGGTTTGAAGGCACGATTGATCATCGCAGTTGTACACACAACATTAAGTAGTTGTGAAATTAAAGCGTAACAAAATTCAGGCCTGAACGGGATTCGAACCACAGATATTTTTCATATATTCACTTGCATTGCTGACCGGGTTTATTTGAAGTAAACTGCCTATCTTGGCACAATAACAAGCATAAGCGTAACGGGAAGACGCGCACAATCATAAACACGTAGGCATGCGCAGAATGGATAATTGCCTTATTTTCGATTCCATACCTCCTCGATACAGTAAAAGAAGATGTCGGGCTTTCGCTTATGCTTATGCTTATAGCAGTGCGTTCACACTTGACAAAGACAAGAAAAACAGAACGTTTTGTCCTGCTGTTTTTGCGCGTATGCTTGTGTTGTGCACGTCCTCGCTATGGTACTGTGTGCTTGGGCTTATGTTTGTGCTGTGGGCGTCCTCAATACGTTTTTGCATATGCCTCTGCATGTGTCGAAGTGAAAACCAAGCTACTAGAACGTTTCTTGCTATAGTTACAGGACTACTACCTTCCTTCTCACTAACTTACTGTTTCAGCTGATTCGGTTAGCTTTGAAGGAAACCTTATACTCACCGTCATCCAATATAGATACCACGACACCTTTACCAGAATAACCTCGAGCCCAGACTGGTAACACGTTGATATCAACCCCAGTGGGTCCGGAAGATTGACCAATGTTTTGCTAAAGATCAGATAAATTAAGGAAAATACGCATCATAACTGATTCCAAATAATCAATTTTTCGAACAAAAGTAAAACAATTTGTAAAGTTTTTGTTCATTTGTTGTTTTGCGCACAGTTTTTCACGTAACGTAATGCTTGAAACCATCATCATTCTTGTCTGAATAAACATACTTTTGGATCTAGTTTTGTCCCATGATTGTGTGGTACCACAAAGACGTTACATGATTGCTCACCAAATACCACTGATCTTTGAAGAAAGGATCGCGTATAGTGACAGCGGTATCGCGTCTCAACCTCGCCACTGATCTTTGCACCAGTTCATCCTCGCCGGGAATGATGTCACGTTTGCTCCTTTCCAGAATCCTCTGCTGTTCTACCCATTTTACCTTGGAGATAAAATTGTTATTGAATACTAATGGCATACTTAACTTGACAAGAGCACGTGAGCGGCTCACAAAAATCTTCCGTCTTTTTAAAGTCTGTTATTTATCTGGACTTATTAATTAAGTAATGATCCATTAGAAATGTATTGATACATTTTAATCTAATGAAGCGTCGCGACAGAAAGTGGAACTTGCTTAATAATCATTTTTAATGATAACATTTATTCTTGGTGCTCAGTTTAACTTAAAGACAGTGCCAACCAGCGGATTGATATTGTGCAAATAGTCTGGGATCTGCACTGTACCAATGGCAACTAAAACGACTTTCTCTTTCTTTCATTTTTTTTTTCCTATTTCACTTTATTAATAGTCATAACACGCTTTATTTCAGGAAAGCAGCAGATTTAAATCCCAGGCGGACCATCTGAACGCGATGGTAACAAGTATTTAACTGATGCCTCGGACATTCAATCGGATAACTGACTGTACGAGCTTCTAAACAGTGGAAACCTCAATTTCCGCCATTCTTTTTTGCTTTTAAAGGCTACTAAACAGGCAATAAATCTCTAGATCGACCAGATTCAAAACAAAGAGACAGTTTTCAGATAACCGGGGGCAGATTTTACGAGTCGATAATTTTCTCGGTGACAAGAGTTCCGCTTTCGTGGCGATTGCACTTCACGAGCTGGTGTCATTACAGTCAATGAACAGTTTGAATAACAAGTTCCACAGACCGTGACTCGGACAAAATTTGCTTCAACATAGAAAGCATTTGACGAAAAATCTACCCCAATCCAGCTATTTATTAGACGCAAATTCCAAGCGGATTTAGGAGCGTATTTTTAAGTGTCTACCGGTAGCGATGCCGTGATCAAATTAAAATCCACCAGTAACGAGACATGAAAAAATACATACGAATCTAACTTACCCTTGGCTCCGATAACAAGGTCTCGATATGATCGTCCAAGCTTCGACGAGATCGCTCACGAACGTCATGTTTCACAAAGTGGTAATACCCTGGAAGGCTTCCTATCTGCGAAATATAATCAATCAAAATATCAACAAGTGCAGGTTGACATTTGTTTATCTCTGAGAAGCGACACTAGTTCTGGTACCGTCCTTACTTTCATGACTAAAACTACCAGCCTTAGCGGAAACGCAACTGGTCTTGACCCGACAAAACAAATAAGTCATGCGCTCCATTATCAAGATCACGATAGTCGCTCTTGTAAAAACAAAAAAAGCTCAGAATGTTCGAATCACTGCGTCTTCGACAAGGTGGTAGCGAATTCCATGTATGTACCTACCTGCCCCTGGTTGATAAATCCGTGCTTTTGTGCGATACTGTTAACGGCGTCGAGGTCCCCGTTGTCGATATGGACCGCCCACGAGTTGGTGAAATGGATTTCTTCGTCGCTTTCTTCGTTTGTGGTCGCTAATCCAAACCAGGCCAGAAAAAAGACGACCACGGAAATTTGCATATCGGTGTGATAGACATTGGGGATAGAAGTGTTTTAGCCTGGATCCATTTGGCCTTAAATGTCGTTCATTTTCTATTCTTACTCAATGTGGCCAGCCTCGTTTTGATTCGTTCCGAGGTGGGAAATGAGACACTGCTGTCTTCCTTATATGGTAAACATTGCTAAAAGCCCGCGAAGGGCGAAAATATCGAATTCAAGAGTTACCTTTCAGAATATAAATCACTGACTTATACAGGTTATATTTATTCCAAATGCGAACTAATTTCCCAAAGGAATAAATTACCGTTTACTTTTTAACACTTTAGTTACTGCAACTGAAGTAATTAAGTTTTAGCATATTTGTAATTATCTAGCACTTCTGATTTACAGCTTTATCTTCATCTAAAATTCATAGTAACTGACAGAAAATAAAGTGTTACGATCAGTTTACCAATTTGTGTTGCTATTAATACTCGGTTATAAACCAGCTACATTTTAAGCTAGTTTTTTTCCGGTGTTCATTACATTTCTATTCTGTTTTAAATAGAATAGTTTAAGTTGCTAGGCACGTGAACTTGGCAACGGGCGATTTTTTTTTACAACCAAAAAGAGCGTATCAGTTAGTGACCCGTTTGAGTTTTAGGTCAGCTTATTTCACATTAGAGCATTTTGTTGTCATTAATCAGAGCGTACTCGTTGAAGTACATTGATGCGTAAAATATGTTCCACTTGTAAGCTGCTACGCTCAAATGAGCGTGTTGCCAAAACATGGTGGCACCGGCAGGTTGGTCATGTTACGAATCTATCAGAGCGTTGTAGAAAGAACGTTACACAGTTTAGTTTCCATGAAATGAAAAAAACACTGACAACAGTTCATTTCTGGCCGGACTTCTAAAACCATTTTGACTTTGGGTTTACCATTACGAGAGGAATTTTAACGCTTCAAATGGCCCTGATATCAGCAGACAGTAGAGTCAAAGACCAAAGAGGGGTTTACCTCAGTTAACGAACGTAATACATTGTTGGCAAAAGATTAGTCGTGCGAATAAATGATCATTAAACTGCCATCAGACAATCAACTCCCATTTCTACCTGTCTCATGAAGCTGATTCTGTTAACGATTTGTAAAAACGGTGAAATGACGTACAAGCCCTCTCAGTTTATCTGACTTGGATTTTCCTTAATCAGCTCCAAGAAATTCACTCTTGGCAACTCAGAGGGCACTTTCTGGAGAGGACTTACTAGAGACTAGACGCTGTTTGAACATAAATTGGAGTCATAAGTTGTCCGACTCACCATTCTGTGATCGGTATGTTCATGTTCTCCAAATAGAAGAAAGATGACCCCGATGATCTGCTTGAACGTCTCAACCATTACTGTCCTAAGATTGTTTTACTGTCGAAGAAAATCCCGACTATTTCCTTGACACTACTTTCAGTTATAATACAATGATACAACCATGTCGATTGCAAAACCCGTAAAATCATCTACGCATTGGAAGTCAGAAATTCCCACAAAATGGAAAAGAAATTTTATCACTGGTGCCCTCCATACTGAAAGCGAAACATATGTCTTCTAATTTTTACAACGGAATCAACACCAATTGAAAAAAATGCTTCCAAATGCTGGATACCCCGAGCGCTTTATTTCCCAAACAGTGAACAGTTTCCTTAATGATTAGCCTGTAGACGATGCTTTCATTTCAAGTTTCCTCTTTGAAGAGTGCAAGAAAGTTTTCATTTAGCTCCCTCTTTGTAATGAGAACGAGAAAAAACTTTCATTTCCAAACTAAACAATTTCACGAATTCCAAGGACATTTTTATTCTCTTGAGGCAAACATGACAAATCATAAGTATTTTCAATCTTAAATGGCAAAAACACTCACAGATCACATGCAGTCTGCAAAGGGGACCTGAGTCTTGAGGTGATAGCTACATTGGTGACACCAGGAGAAATGTGCAGATGCGATTTCATGAACGTACTAACAGTCGTGGCGACTCTGAGCCCGCCCGCTCAGTCTACGTGTGAATCCTTCGCATTCTTTATAAGCTGGTGCATACTTTGCACAGCTCAATCCATTACAAAGCGTATTATCCGCGAAGGCCTAATGATTCAACTGAAAAAGAAACCATCTTTAAACAGACAGGTTCTATTCACTGCTTCATTTCGAAACTGTTCCCAACGTATTAATATTACCTAGCGTCGAAAACGCTCGGTGTTTTTTTACTTTTTAACTTTTTTAGCCTTGCAAATAGAAATTATTATAAACATTTGAATGTGACTCAATACTTTAAGTGGAAAAGCAACAGATACTCTAACATAAAAAACTGTAACAAAACGGGGCCGATAGTGATAATTCGGGCGAGAAAGCAGGCCCCAGAAATCATTCGTCTTATCAATCTATTCGGCTTGAATGTCACTTTCACTATGGGGCGCTTATTGAAAACAATTGCTCTCGAGAGGGAGTGCTTATTAAAAAGAGATGAGCGCTTATTGGAAGTAGAGCGCCGGCTACTTCGAATCATTTCAGTAATTCACTTTTTATGTCCTATGTGTGATATAATTGTGAGTTATGATACCGGTACATGCAAATACTTCTTTTCAGTTGATTTGTTTTCAAGTCTTACGAAACAATAATTATTACAACCATAGAATATATTAACTCTGCAGCTTGTTTGGATGACATTTTAACAAAATATTAGGAACCACCAACTATTGTTTCTAGCAGGCACTGCTGCTTCTCTCTTCACTTTGACAATCCCAAGTGAACTCTTTTCTTTCATTCTCGTATTTCAGTACCACTTTATAAACGCACGGAAACTCAAATAGGTGCACTAACCTGGCGCGCCTTGTCATCATTTGAATCGTTCTGTCCCTATAGCCATCAGCACTCTGAACACCTACTTGCAGCTGCCTTGCTTTCAGGCACCGTTAGGTTTTGTTGAACTTTAGGTTGCGTTCCGATTTGCCCTCAGTAGGGATTTGTACTTTGCCCTCGATCGCGAATTTTCACAGACTTTTCACGAATAACTTGTTAACTGTAAAAGAACTCTCGTGCTCAATGCTGTGATTTGTGGCTAAATAAATATATTATTATTTGCCGGCTGGGAGTTCCGTATAGTGAAAAACTGTGACCGAGGTCTTCAAAATGCTGCCACTTTTCGGACCGACCCTAAGCCGGTAAAAAACTTATTTATTTTTTCCAAGTTCTCAAACGAAAAAAAAGAACTCACGGAAAAAAAAAACTCACGCAAGAGTTACTGTGACCGTGGTCAGAGATAGGAAAATCTGGACCGCGCTAAGAACCAATCAGATTGTAGGATGCTAGTCGTTGATAACTCGGATCGACAGAACAAATTATGTGAGTTTGTTATATGACGTATCTAGGTATAAAATCATCCGCTGATTTGTGCTTAAATAGCGGGCTCAGTTACCTCAAATATGGCGTCCAGAATGCGGTATGGCGCACGGCTATTCTTCAGAGTATCATCGTCTTCATGCTGTCCTTCAAGAACTAGCAGTCTTACGACTAACAATTCAAGATACCTGTGGAGGTTCCGGCCAGCTAGTGCCGTTAATGCGGTAGGGATCGTTTCTGCAGAATAAGAGAAATAGCTTACATAATCTCATACTGCTCAGTTGTAGGCTAATCGATCCTTCAGAACTCCCTCAAAAGTAGTTGGTTCTGATATCTGCAATAACATGCGGCCACGATGGACTGTTTATTTAATTAGACACTCATCTCTTCAAAGGTTTTGCCTAAGCGGTTTTATACAGATGAAAGAAAATCACGTTTTACAGAGGCATTCCCCTTTTCCAGGATAGACGAAGTAAGTTGAGTTAATTTTCTTTTCCCCTGGCTATAGATATAAGTCTTACATGTAAGAAATATTAACTTAGTTAAAGTCTGCAATGTGGCGCAGCTTGTTTTATTATCGACATAGATTTGTGACCTGTTACTACATTTATAAGTCAATGCATGGTACATGCGCAAAAAAGTATACCTACTCATAATTGAAAATAAAGGTCAGTGACTCAATATCATCTGCCCTGCGAGTAGGCTCTTTGTGGGCTCAGGCTCTTTTAGGATCCCTCAGTAGACTGTTTCTGATTCGTTTACTTGTTGATGGTAAGTGACTGGGAAGGATAGCCAAGGAAAAATAATTTGAGTTCAAGGCAGCTAGGAGTTGGAGATCACTGATTTTGACTTAGTGACATTCAATTGTGCCTGATATATCAAGTTTGTTTTCAGAGTATGAAACCAGAAAATTCAGTGAACACTGAAGCAAGTACAGAAACCGTAGGTTCTGATAGCTTAGAAGAAGGTCAAGATGATGATGGTTTGTATCATTATTATTGTATTTCAGATATTGACTTTTGCTGTATATACAATGTATAATAATTTATTTACCAATATTTACATGTAGGTTTTCTTGGTTTTTATCCCACCTCCCTATCCTCATCCATTCTGCAGGTTTCTCAAATAAGTAAATCACCCTAACTTCTTAACTGGACAAATGTACCGCACAGGTTTGTCCAATAAGGTGGGATTGTAAATAAACATTTACATGTAGGGTTTGCAGTGAAGATACATGTAGATACATTATCATAATTATAGATCAGGCTTTAAAAAATTATAGTAATATTGGTATTAAAAGAACATATTCATATTCTGGGGATTGGACTGGAACAAACTTTAACTGAGGCTTACATGTATGTGGGAAGTATTTTCAAATGGAAATGATATAATAATTAATGACCTTGAATGAAATTCCCCCACATGAGCCTCCATTGCAAGCTAGGTCCATTCCATTCGAGAATACCATCACAGCCTCAATTATTAAGAGTTGTTTTAAGTGCCAAATTGCTGATACATGTCTTTTTATTTGTACTTTCAGATCCATTAGCACAGCAAGTGCTTCACTACAAAAAACACTGTGACTGGTTGGCAAAACTAATGGGGAAGGATCCTGAATCATTTACTAGTGAGGAACTGCAGGTAAATTGTGGCTTCAGCCAGATTGTAGTGGCAGGCAGCATGTAGTGGTTACAGCATTGGACTGGAAATATTTAGGTCAGGGGTTTCATGTCCCACTAAGGGACTCATCAAGGGTACTCAGATTCCTAAGACTTGAGAGAAAAGGCCTTTACCATTAGATAACATTTTACCTTATTCCAGATACAAAATAGCTATATTATAATACACTGTACTTACATGTATAGAATACTTTCAACTGGTATACCATTGAATATTGTGGCCGCAAATCCAAACACAGGTTTGCATATCACCTCAGGCGAGTGAATTAATATACCAAGAAAAGACAAGCGACTGGTGGAATATTCCATGGTATTCTATGAGAAAACATTGTATAACTATTTTATACCATGACATACATGTAGAAAATGAAACTGCATTGTGTGATGCAAAGATGGAGTGTAATATCGTTGAGTATTCATCAATGGCTTTCCTGTATTTAGATTGGCTGTATATATTTTCTATGGCGTGGTATAAAGATAATTATAAGATAATTATTAAAAATGCCAGATCATTGGATAAATATGCAGTTCAAGAGTTTTCATTGGCCTAGCCATCATAGCACATGTATACATGAGCTTTTATAAGTACTGTGTTCTACAGCATGGTAAGCATATGCACTGTTGCTTGTTGTTTCTAACCTTTAAATATTATGTTTAGGCATTTTTAATAAATCAAAAACAATTATTCCACTGCACTTGTTGGGTATGAGTTGATTATAGTCAACTCATATGACATCCAATCCAATCTTGCAGATGGTACATTTACATAGACTGTATCAATATTTACATATGAAATACTTCTTGTACATGTATCTCATATTCTAAAACTATTTTTGTATGATTGGTATGCTGATATGAGTTAGGTGTATATAAGGACCTATAGAGTGACATTGGAGCAAGATACATAAATAACACATAATATTATACATTGAACTCACTATCTCTTTTCTGATTGGCTAAAAGTGTACAGTGAATTTTCAAAAACAGCTACAGATTATACAATAATCATGTCAAGGTCACAGGTAATCATGTCGTGTATTACCGCGGTGTATGATTTCTAAGGGTAATCATGTCAAGTTCGCTCGCTTTGTTTTGCTTGCAGTCACTGAAGAAGCACAAACACGAGTGTTTTTTGTTTCGTTCAATGTATAATAAAACAATTATTAGATTTGGTTTTTGTGATATCCAGAGTAATCAAGGTCTCGGTAAGGGTTATCAGCCTCAGTCTTTGGCTTCGGCTGATAGCTCCTACCTCGACCTTGATTATTCTGGATATCACAAAAACCTCATCCAATAATTGTCTATTGAATGTCGGTGCATCTGTACATAATTTGTATATTTGTTCAGTCTAGCCACCCCAGTATTAAGTTTGTTTTGGTTGTTTGTCAATTCTATCATATAAATCTATTTCTAGGAAGCTATTGAATACTTGATGCCTTCTGGACTCTATGCAAAGGATTGTCGCCCTGTTTTACAGGTAACTCATTACAAGCACTTTGGCATTCAATATTAATAGGTACTTCAGTTAATAAAATATCAAATGTGACTATGTATGAACTTGACTTTTCTTAGTGAAAAGTTAATATGTTTGACACATTTTGCAGGATTCTTCAGGTGGTTTATACCTCTTTTGAGAAACTCTTTTATTTTATCTGAATAGTAGAATCTCTTTGGCTTAAAGTAGCACAGTAGTATGGGTTTTAGCATTGCAATGGATGTGGGAAATTGGAACTTTGCATTTGAACACTTTAAGGTGCAAGAATAATACCAGATAACCAGACCAGACAACTGGACATTGAAATCATTATAATTAATTTTGTCACCGGTAAAACATACAAGTCTACTACTTGTAATGGTACACACAAAAAGTTTTCTTTACGATCACCCAAGATCACCCAGTGAACTGAGTATACTGTGAATAGCATATATACACTGTTTATATTTTTTTATCTTTTAAGATCAGATGATCTAATTGTAATGCACATGTAAGGTGAAGAATATATATTAGGTTGAATCTTGTCCTCAAGATACATGTATGTATGGAGTATGATTTTATGTGGGAGATTTGGCAATGGTTTGTTCACCTATATATGAGACAAGAGTGGGCAGAGGGGTTTATCAACAGAATTTTACATTAATAATAATAATAATCGATATTTAAACAGGGTGACCCCTTCAGTCGCAGGACTGGTATCAACGGGGGCCCTGTATA
>OMLO01004603.1_pt1 | contig 11543 bp, 7 predicted proteins | sample 1674811 | NCBI WGS metagenome assembly OMLO01 (sample SAMN06265003, study PRJEB25207) | coral metagenome | isolation source: Coral host | place: Mexico:La Bocana,Puerto Morelos, Mexico | collected 2008-11-13 | reverse complement strand
GTGCACCAACACGTCAAGTTCACCGGGGGATCGAACCCCGCCCCTTACAAACATAGATGACAAAAAGAAAAACAGACGAACACTGCTCTAGAACAAGGGCGAAAGGACACCTGTCAAAGTAACCCCACAAAAGTAGGTTCGTCACTAAAATGCCATTAAAACAAACCGCAACAGTTTAACCTCAAAAAAACCAAAGTACAACAGTTCAAATCCAACGAAGCATGGGCCAATAAACGCGAAGACGAATCCGAAAACCGTAAAAAACGAAACAGGCACAAACGTCCAAACAAGGCGAGACACAGGTTGTATTAATCGATAGCATTTATTAGTTTGATGTGGTTTTACTATTCACACCAAAGATGGCTACAGAACAAGAACGCTTCATGCTACCGGGATAAGCTTCGGCCTGATGAGCCCATTTGGCTCGAATGCAGCAGACTTAACACCTTTCAGTTTCTACGTGTACTATGAGTGGAGAGAGGGACTGTGAGAGTTTAGTGTCTCGCTCAAGAACACAATAGAATGTCCCGGGCTCGACCCCGGAGTTACGCTATCCCGCCTCCCGCAACTGAGAAATAAAATGTAAAGACAACTTAGGAGATTTCTTTCAAACGTCCTATTTTAATTTCAGGGGTAAGAAATCTGATATACAAGCGGTTGGCATCCCCTCCTTCCACTCCCTTCTCTTCTTTTTAAGTTTGCTTTCCCGTGAACCTTCACAGACTTCACACAGAATCGCTTCCGCCTTGATGTTTTGGGAGGAGACTGAATTCTGTAGCTAAAATCAGAAACCACAAAAAGGCAGAAATCTCAAGGTAAGAGGACGAAATATATGTTTTACACCGTACTCTGCATGCTTTTCCATCCATTTCAGTGAGCTGACGAAATTGTAGACTGCTGGCAGTCTGTTTTTGTCTCGAAATTCAGGAAGGGTCATGAGGGAAGACGCTTTACCTTCACAGAAAAATCCGGCTGCCAGCATAACGAACTTTCCGAACGAGCGGTAGTCAAATGCAGTGGCTGCAATGAACATTTGAACCTGGTTTCCATGTGATCGTCCGGATCGTCAGACGGTCGAGACGATCATATGGAAACCAGCAATCGTCTCAATCGTCTCCAAATTTTGGAAACGACTGACGATCATATGGATACCAGGCTTTATGCGTTCGACGGCTGGTTCGAGTATTTATAGCGTGCGACCGTGTTAGCATTACCTAAAAATCTCAGTGTCTTTAATCGTACTTGTTGAGAATCTTTCAGTTGAACGTTTGCAAAGGAATTCTTATAATTCATGAAGACATTCTAGGAGGTTTATATATTACTGCATGACAATCTGTCCGACATAAAAAAAACAGTATAATGTATGGAACGCCAGAACTTTCTTATGATACTTTTTTTGTTATATTGGGTTGTTATGTAATTATATTTAGTACTTATGTTATTATATTCGGTGATTAGCTCATTGTACTCGGTGCTTATGCCATTATACTCGGTGCTTATGTCTTAATTAATATGCGGTGCTGTCTTCATTATATTCGGTGCTTCCCTTGTTATAGTCGGTGTTTTCTTCGTTATATTCGGTTCTAACTTTGGTGTTTTTCTTAATTATTACGGATGCTAACACTATAATATTTGGTGTTCTCTTCCTTCTATCCAGTGCAAAGACCATTATATTCGGTACTTCCTTGTTCGGTGCTTACTTCATTTCATTGGGCGATTTCTTCGATATGATCGTCACCAGTCTTCGCATGGGGCCGGAAGACAGCACCACATATAAAGACATAAGCACCAAGTATAATGGAATAAGCACCGAGTATAATTAGCTGATCACCAAATATGATAAAGTACTAAACAAAATGACATAACCACCCAATATAATAAAATCCATCCATCCTTATTGAGAGTTCAATTCAACATCCTGATTCTTTATTTAGGAACCTCTAATAGAATTTTTAGCAAAAGAATAATTTTAGTCTGAAACTTTCTTTGTAATTTTTCATTTGAAATGTGAAGTGGTATTAATTTTCGTAAATCCCCCACCTGACTGTTGTTAAATCAATTAATGTGAGGTTTTCTATGGTGGCTTTCAGAAACTTTTGCCATGGTGTTCATAAACTTTTGCCTTTTGTTGTGCTTACCAGATCTTAATTTGGTTGGTGTAAAAATAAGTTTGCTTACCTAAAACTTAAGTCAGTTAACTATAAAGTTAATATTGACGCTTACATTTTTTTAATTGTGTAGTATTAACTTAATACTTTTGCTGTGATACTTGTGGGCCACCGTAGTTTTTTCTTGATCAAATTATTCAACACAAAATGGGAAGAGTCAATTTTCAGCATTGGAGATTTGCATCCCATTGGAGGGCCTCCCGGTGGTTTTGGGGAAGGATGTGATATGATCATTTATTTCAAAGGAACAAGTAATATATTTTTGGGATTAATTTAAGTGAATAAGAGATACTTCTACTACTAAAGGAAACTTTGGCAGAAAAAATTAGGGAACAATGGAATTTATTGATAGGGAAGAAGGAAGAAAAACGAAGTGAAATTTTCAAGGTATCAAGGAAACATACCCCCTACCCTTCCTCCCTCCCTCCCTCCCTCTGATCTGCTTTCACATGTTGTAAGTTTGGCCCTTGTCATTCCCCTACATTCTTACTTGAAGTCAAAAGTCCCTCTCAGGGCAGAAAGGTTGAAATTCAGTAGCCCAGGCTTATACATGTACATTTCAGTTTCAGTTGCTCCCCACTGAAATATTACTTACTAAACAGGTGCCCAATGTTCAAGCCTTATCAACTACAACATGTACTTGTACCGTCTTTAAATAAACAATAGCCTCCCTTTGGTTGGAAAATATGCTTGGATATTTGTCCACATACATTGTCTGTTCTGAGAAGCAAACAGTTCTCTGAGAGCTTAGCTCAAGGAAAACTGTTAGCCAAGGCATCTCATGATCAGTACATGTACAATCTAATGTACAACTTTCAATATTTCACATTTTCACCATTTTGTGTTGTCTTGAATTGATCTATGCCTACAGTTAAAACTGAACAAAATTAACTAGACATTGGAGTTAGAGGAAATTGTGAACCTGATACTTGCATATTCTGTGTAATAAATGCTGGGAAAAGTACAAGAACTTTAACAGAAGAGCATAGCAATGGCAGTCTTCAACAGAAAACTTCTTCCAAGACAAAAGCCTTGTGCTACTGAGCCACATGACCTTATCAATATCAGTTTGTTTATTCAGCCATTTGTCAGCCCCAGCATTCATCTTTATAGTTACAATAATATTAAAAATAATAAAAATAACAACAACAACAACAAAAATAATAATAATAACAGTTCAATAATAGTAGCAACAATAATATCAATGATATTAATGATAATTTTTTGAATAATGTATAGAATTTTATTCTCCACTAAAGCATAAGCACAAGAAAAAGGAAAGTATTTATTTTTCTTTCAATTCTTCTTGCACTTATAAGGCTTATTTCACTAGTGTTATGCATGTCTCACAAGTGTGAACCAGGCTGAACTATTACAAAAATATTCAAAATTGTATTACATAAAATAGGCTAACAAAGCAACTAAAACTAAGATATATAACAATTACAAAGCTAAGTAGTGCCATAAGCTTACTTTAAATATGTCTTCAATTGCTTTATTTTGTTCTAATATCCATGGATGGGCTTGACTGATGGCAAACTTGAAAAAGTAGATCTATGAACAAAGACCCAGTCTCCATGTGTAGTACACTTTGTTTCACTGGTCAGTCCAGACATTTTTGCACCATTTCTATATTTTGTAGACCTCTCATAATGAATAACAACAGTATAAATTAACTGACTGAAACATAATATAATCAAAATTATCCTAAGTGATGTCAATGCATTCCCACATACCAGGCTCATCAAGTGATATTTTTGCTTCAGACTGAACTGAAGTACAAAATGGCTACTGCCCCTGACCCAGATGAAGTGCTTTGTTCAACAAGAGGAAAAGAAAATTTTCAACGTATATCACGACTGTTGATAAGTGGAGGCACTGCACTTCTGAGAGAGATCTTTGACCTGTATTGTCCACCAAGTAATCTTCCTGCAACACTAAATAATCCGGCCACAGAGAAACAACTCAAAGCAGCAAAGCTCACCAAACCGCAGTGGGACTGTCTGTACCCATCCCCAGGGGTGTATGGCAAGTCAACAGATTTTGATATTACTCTGCTGTTCAGGTTGCTAAGGACAATATGCAAACTCATCCCTCCCGCCACAGGCTGGGATGCACTGCCAACAAGTACAGACCACAGTTTAGCTGCAGATTTGGCGAGGATTAAGTGTTACCGCAACTCAGTATATGGTCATGTGCACCAACAAATGGAGATCACAGATGATTTTAAGTTTTTATCGCTGTGGAGGGAAATAAAAGAAGCTCTTGTTAGAATTGCAGGTCATGTCAACCCTGCAAAGCGGCGTGAGTGGCAGGAGGCCATTGATAAGTTTTTAAGGGATCCTCTCACAGCAGAGCATGAAAGAAATGTAAACGAACTGCTGGAGTGGTATAGAAATGATACTGATGTCAAGAAATCCATAGAGGAACTGGCAGCTACAACTAATGAAAGGTTTGATGAAATGAAAACAGCTCTGAAAGGCATCTATGAATTAATGCTTGAAGAAAAGACACAAGAGACAAATGCATTGTACAAATGCAGTGAGGTGCAGGAATTGACAAACATGCCTTCTCAATCAGCTACAGGTTAGTTTAACTAGTGAGATAATCTGGAATAGTGTAGACTATATGCACTGTACTGTGATGTACAGAATTGAGTCCAGTCATTTAAATAAACACCAGGTGACAATTGTAGCTAATAAGGTATGCATCTAGTCTCATGCAGTCAGCTGACGGCCTAATAAGCCCTTTGACAATTGAAACACACAGGAAAGAAGGTTAAAAATTCTAAGAATCAGTTAACTCATCTTAGTTTGATTAACTGGCATATATTTACTAAATGCTTTACAAAAGACAATTACGTTTTAAATTCTACGTAAAAAGCCACACTAGTTTGTTAACTAGAGTTTAACAAACATGTCTCAGCAGATGCATCTGCCATCTTCATTGAACACAGCCAGTGGGCAATAGATTATTAATTTCAATAACAATGGTAGATAATTATTTAGACAATTACAACAATAATTGACAAAGACAAAGTTTACTTTAGACAGGCAACATACAGAGGTCCTTTTGTCATTAACAGCTTGAGACCTGTATATTGTGTGACGGCCCTATATCAGTGCTTTGGCTTGCATATTGATATTATTCAATCGCCAAACTATTCCAGTTTTAGAAATCACCTTCCTTGTTTATTTCAAGGGTTATCAATAGACACCAAGTGCATGTTCGTACTATGTTTTGTATGTTGTTTTAACTGTGGACTCGCATCAGACAATCTGTAATACCATGGTTGAATGTGAGTAAAGAGCTGCGTTTATATCAAGCTAAAGAATGCTTTACTTTAGTGAGACAAAACCTTGTGAGAAGGTATTTAATAGTTTTTGATCAGAATTATGGATGATTTCACTTGCCCCAGTCTGATCGGTCACCCCAAAATGCAGACTCTGCAGACTGCAGACCATGCAGACTGAGTACTTTTTTTCCCCTTTTTTTCAGTGAAATCTAATTTCACGAAACACAAACGTAAACAAGCAAGACATAGTACTTTTGCTTTTACTTTAATCTCACTTTTCAGTCTTAGGACACTTTTGTGGTAGGTACTTCATGTATGGTATTTAAGATGTACCCTAATATTGAAATTAATATTTTAGAATACTTCACCTGCTTTGCTTCTTTGCTTACTTCCTTTACTCTGTTCACTTGGGATTCTCTGCTTACTTGAGATACTTGTATTACTCTGTCTGCGCAGTCTCCATGGTCTGCAATTTGCGGTCTGCAGAGTCTGCATTTTGGGGTGACTGCAGCCTGATGTGGTATCGAACGCTTTCTTTGTTTTTGGTAACCCCACTTCAGAGCATTGCATCATGGGTTATAACAAACTCGTTCCCAGGTTCCTATCAACTTTTAAATCCAAGCTCCACAAAAGAACTGAACTTTTGTACAGATCTTTACACAATTAAGTGACCTGCCCAGGGGCAGATCCAGGATTTTGCGGTTATAAGTTTGAGAGTTCAAGGCAAACCTTCTAAGGCTGAGGTAATGGCGGAGGGGGGGAGGGTATGGGTTATGTTTGAATATGTACATTGTCTTCATTTTGATTTCAGAGGAATTCGAAGTACCATTATTAAGGACTAAGAGTAAGGATAGCTGTTATTCTCTTTTTTACCTGCCTATTTAATCAAGCAGATTAGCTTGAAAGAGCCTTCTTGGATAAGCCTTTACAAAGGCTTAGAATATCTCATCTACCTTGAATCTCTCAGAGTAGTGTATTGCGATTACTGCATGGTCGGACAAAAGCTCTTCCGGACATTGTTGACCTAGAGTAAGTCTTGATTCGTTTCATCAGGGAAAACGATTGCTCAGCTAATATTAATATTCTGCACTAGTAATTGGTAGGGTGCAGGCAATGACCAGAAGGTTGTTTGGAAGTTCCCTATTTGTTGACTGCCAGAGTGTTTTCCACCTACGCACCTCATTTCCAAGGGATTTGGGAAATGGAATGTCTTTCTCCCAGTACAGCATGCCTTTTACTTCATTATCCAAATGCAGTGCCTTATTCACTATAATCGATGGCACGAGACAAAGCAGATGGCGGGCGTGGCGATCTTTGTCAGAAAATTGGTCTTGCATTTGGATGATTAAAGAGTGAAGAAGAGGAATAGCTGCAGTCCTCTTGTAACGACCGATTAGACTGGAACTGGAACTGGACCGATTCCTCTGTATGCTTGGCTTTCTAGGAATGGCTTTTGTCATGTCTAGTTTGCCAGCAAGATCTAATATATCTTTGTACCGAATTTTAAAGTCACGGTCAATGTTGTTCCTAGAAGTCTGAATTGTCTTAATTAGTTTTTCAACATCATGTAGGCTTCAAAAATATCTTGATCTCATTTCTGTAGCTTTGAAGCAAGAGCTTTTACCTCATCTAGAATATTCATTGTTGTAATTGAAACTGCTACTGTCTGGAATGACAGTAAGGAGGCTTTTAGTCCTTGAGTCTTCACGATGCTATCCTTGTCCCAATTCCAGTTTCCAGTGGAGGAGGTCAGTTCTGGGTACTCATGGGGAGATATAGTAGCATCTAGGAAGGTGATAATGCTTTATGCATTTCCAGCAAAACATCTAAGCATATGTGTCTCTTCTCCCAGCATATCTTGTATAGCCCTGGGAGTTGTTGTGGGAACTGTCAGGCAGGAAATCTTTCAGGGTCAATGCAAACATTTGCTGTCGCTTTGGGCTGTTATTCAAAAACAGATATGTCTCCTTAATCAACCCAATTAGGTTTCTAACTTCTAACTTCGCATGTTGCTGCAATGGACAGATTTAGACAGTGGGAATAGCAATGCGTGAAGAGAAGTAATGGACTTATCTCTTTAATCTTTGCTTGAACCCCTGCCTTTCCACTAGACATCACAGAAGCGCCATCATATACTTGACTACGAATGTTGGCTGGCTTTAAAGAAACAGCTGGATCATCAAGAGCACCTAGAATCTTCCTTGCTATCATGGCGGCATTTGTTCTTTCTAAATGCATGAATTCAATCAGGCATTCTTTGACACATGAGGATCATTTGGCAAAGACAGATCCACAAACTTCAAGTACAAAAATAGTATCTCCTGGTTTTAGTGAGGATCTGTACCTTCATTGGCTATAATCATGAAAGGGAGACTCTTAGCTCTTAGCTATGCAGTTAGCTTTTCTTTATTCTAGAGGCGTACACGTGAATGACATCATTTTGGATATTTGGTTATATCAACTAAGTTGAAAATGTAAATTGGCCACCGTAACGAGTTATAAAGCTGACGTTTCGAGCGTTAGCCCTTCGTTCATTCGCTCTGACGAAGGGCTAACGCTCGAAACGTCAGCTTTATAACTCGTTACGGTGACCAATTTACATTTTCAACTTAGTTGATGTAACCAAATTACCTTGTTACCCCCACTGATGCAGCACCACAGTTTCTTTAGAAACTTTCACCCTTTAATCATTTTGGATAGTTTTGCTAGTATATCTTGCTTGTCTGCTTGATGAAAGAAGGTGGTTCTGAAGAGAAACTTTTGCCTTTGTTAGTTTCAAAACTGGAAAAATCACAACAGTCATCAAGGTGACCTCTAAAGGCTAAGCTCTGCTTTGCCAGAAACTCTACAGCCAAAACAATCTGTCTCAGGACTTATTCGTTCTGTTTTACTTGATTACCTTCAGACCTTGCCATCTGTGAATCTACCCTAAGTTTATCTGGGCTTTCAAAAGTTTGTTTGAAGAGGTCTGCCTGTTCAGTAGCATATTTATGCATTAAAGATTGCTCATAGCAGTTGAGGACACCATCCTTGCCAAGTGCGCGATGCCTTAGTGTATGAATTTTGGGAAGGTGTGGTGACCAATACTCCTGGTGTTGTTCCTTTGGAAACTTTGTAGGGGACAGAATGCAGTGGCGACAAATACCACTTTCAAGTAAGAAACTGTAGGAAAGCCAAGAAAAGTGCTTCAGCCAGTTGGTTTGAAAAGACACTTTCTATGTCTTGTTATTTTTGGTAACTTGATGTCAGATGAGAATGAAGAATATCGGACTTGGAAGGTGTGTACGGTGGAACCTCGATTTAACGAACCTCTATATAACAAAGTCCTCGATATAACGAACGATTTTCTTCAGCCCGACCAAAATTGCAGTAAAATGTATGGGACAAAACCTCGATATAACGAAATCCTCCTAATTATAACAAACAGAATTCAGAAGCCCAAACTTGGAAAACACCTCAAAAAACGAATAAATGTCAACATGTGACGAAAGATGAATGCGAAACAGACCAACAAGGATGACATTTCTTTAATCCTGTAACATGAGGGCAACAGCCCATTACAGCTGTTTACATAATTTCATACAAACATAAAAGCATCTACATATCCACTTTAATTTGTCCTGTTTGTCTTTTATAAGTTCTATTAATTTCTTTATCTTTGATCGCTTCTTGTGGTAAAAGCAGACTTAATAGAGTTAATAGAGGGAGTCTACCTCTATTAACTCTGGGTAAAAGGAATAAATTGCTGGAATTTCCAGTCCAATGCCCTTATTTCTTCGTTTGCCAGCCACTTCCACTGATCATGTCCTGCAACTCTTCTTCCAGGACATCTGAACAGTACAGGACTGAGTCTGCAAGTTGGAGTGCCAGAGGTGATGGTGAGTTAACTGATGCTAAAAATGAATAAATGTAACATGAATTTGTAGAGAATTTGTTTTCGCTTTTTTTTTTTTCTAAATCTATTATTGGCATTATTAGTCAGGCCATTTTGCTCTGGTTTTCAGGTGCAGAAAGATAATGAAGAAGTCACTGGAATTAGCGGTATTTGTTATGAGTCAGAAGTTGGGATGAATGAAATACCCCTGAAATATGAACAGGCTAAAACACTGCAAGGTGAACTTGGGGGCCAGCTGCGCAGGGTTTTGGATATCCAAAAACATTTCGCTGCTCTCTCAGAGTCAGTAACAAAACATTACGAATATCAGCGCAAGCATGTTTCCAGGGTAGTTGTTGCTGACTGCATTCAGTTGGCAGGCCTTATAGCTCAGTTTTTTACCATTGTGGGGCTACCATTATTCCTTGTTGGATTTGTTGCATATGTAGGAGAAGAGCTCAATCATCAGCGTTCAGCTATCAAAACAGAATCAGAGTTATTCAGTGATTTTCATGAAAAAGCTGGTCAGTTGAAAGAGGCAGGATATGCTTGTCGCAGCAAGCAGTGCTCACTCCTTGAATGCCTAGAATGTATTGTTAAATTATGTCACAAGTATCCAGATGAGCTGGTTCTGTTGAGGGAATGTGGAAAAGTCTCAACACAAAACATTTTAAGAGACATTGATAACTTCATGTCCAGGTTAGGCAACTTCATCTATAGTGTCATCAATTCAGAAGAAATTCACAAGGAGAGGATTCTTGATGAAGAAGAAGCAATTTCCTCCAACAGAGAAGCTGGCGTCCTAGAAAATGTCAGTGCCCTTAATTGGGCTCAATTAGTGATGAAGCTGATAACATTGACCGAAGCTCCAATTATTTTGACAACAAGCTAGGACAACGATACAGTGAAACAGGTAGACATTTTCTGTATGCAACAAATAACACAGAGGTGGACAAATCAAAAGAGGTATATAGTGAGAGGTATTTGTTAAAGAGATATTCGATTCTTAGCATGTTAAATTCACAGCAGTTAACTTCTGCTAGTGCATAGAAAAAGGAAGTCAACATGCAATAAAATTGTGTTGACTGACAAATTGCAATAGCAAGCCTCCTCCGGTCCAAAAATACCCCCTGATTCTCAGATGAGAGTCTCTTTCTTAGAATACCTGGGCCCTCTCGTGGAATGTATGGGCTTATTTTTAGATTTAGTTCAAATGTATCGCCAAAGGAATTGCATTACAACTTCACGCTCCTTCACGCCGCTAAATAAGTGTGTCTTTCTGAAATGGGTGATACCGCTGGATTTTTGAGCATGAAGGCTCAGTTTATTCCTTTGGGCTTTGCTGAAAACGACTCGGCCACTTTCGGTTTTATTCGTTTCGAAAAAGGTGAGATATTTTGGAAGAAGGTCAGGAAGCAGGCGGAAGCGACTTCAAAAGACTGGAACAATACCGAAATTAAGCTACCTTGAGTGAACGGAGTTGTGAACGTATCCTTTTGTTCTTAAACTTGTAAATGAACTCCAGATGTAACCTGCAGACATTTCTTGGATTTGTTTTTTTCGCAATGTATTTTGAGCTTTCATATGTCTTTACCAATAAAGAGCGTGTTGAGAGCTTTAAAAAGAGATCTTGAACGAGTTGCTTTGATCGACGTAGGGGAAGTTAGGTTTGTTTATTGTCGAGCGGCGGGCCCGACTCGCGGAGTTAATTATGCGTAGCCATCTTCCGACTCATGTTTTGTTCAATGCAACGCGTGTTGAATCGAATGCCCAGATCGTTTTAATGACTTTAAACTTTTTCTTTTGGCTACAAGAATTTAATTGAAGAAGTTTTAAGAGCATATAAAAGAGATATAAAGGAGTATTTATTTCTCTGTACAAGCTGTGTCAGTGGTTTGTTTACAACTCCGGCACGGGGTGTCTGGAAAACCCGAATAGCGAATAGCGAACAGCGAACAGCGAATAGTCGCGAATAGCGAACAGCGAATAGTGGCGAATAGCCCGAATAGTACGAATAGTGCGAATAATGGCGAATAGTGGCGAATAGTGGCGAATAGTCGTCAATAGTCACTGCTTTAGTCCGGCACTGATCTGGATTGGAGCAATATTGTTTATTAGCGGACGCTGACGGATCGAACAAGCTGGAGGAATTGTATTTTGCATATATATAATTTGCTTCCAAGTCAAGTGGTCGTTTTCACCATCA
>OMLO01004602.1_pt1 | contig 11544 bp, 3 predicted proteins | sample 1674811 | NCBI WGS metagenome assembly OMLO01 (sample SAMN06265003, study PRJEB25207) | coral metagenome | isolation source: Coral host | place: Mexico:La Bocana,Puerto Morelos, Mexico | collected 2008-11-13 | reverse complement strand
CATTATGTATATCTAAATATGGGTGTTTCCAATAAAATAGTGGTACCCCCAAATCATCCATTTTCATAGGGTTTTTTATTATTTTCACCATCCATTTTGGGGGCCCACCACTATTTTTGGAAACACCCATATATAACTAAATTCACCCCACTCTCAGTTGGAGTGGACTCATAAGTTTCCAATTCCAATTGAACATCTTAGTATAGTAACAGTAGGTTAAAAACAGCGCACGAATGATACCTCTCCGCAGAATCAGTGTCTTCCTTTCCTGAGGCAAAAAAAACAGAAGGTACCTTGCTACTGGATGACTTTGTCATAATCTTTTTGGTTCTGGAAAGAGATGGATGTGGAAGGCCCAAGCCAAGCAGCTCCTGAGAAACAAACTCGGGTGCTTGGAAAACATGCCATGCTTCCAACATGTCTCTGATGTCCAACATGGTCGTTTTCTCTATCCAAAGTTGGCTGAACAAAAAACATGTCACGTTTTTACTGATGGAAGAAACTTCTGCATCAGGTTGGTATTGTTAGTTTATCCCATTATTTACATTGGGGTTTTTACATTAACAGCATCACCATTTGTTGCCCTTCAAATCAGAGCAAAGCCTCTCAACACTTTCCAGAAGATCAAAGATGTCGGAAAAAACTTCTGAGGCTTTCGGCCCAAAAAAAGCCAAATCTTCTGGCACTACTTACTGACCTCAAAAAAGTCGACCCCCCACACAAAAATCACACGAAAATCATTCAAAACAAACATCACCTCAACATCACCTACACCAAAAATTTTCACCAAATTTTGCCGGAAAGTTTTGGCCAAGGGACAATGGTTGGATTGATTGGTCAAGGATAGGAAACGTGGATCGTCCATGTGAGGATGTGCCGCATTGACCGCATCCAGGTGCCCAGCTGAAAAGACTTTCCTCAGCGACTTTGGAAGCAGGAAACATTTAAATTCATCATTGTAACCCTCACATAACTAGATAGTATAATCCCCATGATCCCCTATATACCTGGGTAAATGACTATCATTCCTAAACCTGAATGTTTCGGCCATTTTGGGTAGGAGATCCTTATACTGTCGTGCGGACTTACCCTTTTTGTGGGTGAAGTGAATGCCAGGCAACCTTGGTGTTCTGACGACACCAAGGTAGGATTCCCTTACTAAACCGCGCGCAACTTGATCCATGTCTCTGACTATTGGACACTCTCAGAGGTCCCAATAGCAACATTCCCTTACTAAACCACCAAATCTTTTCCGAATCTTTTCCGAAGTTGGTCAACGTGCTCAGCTGCGCGGAACACTTTGTGCCCCCAAAAAGAAACGGCGTCTCCAAACCTCCACCACCTTCAACTTCACCTCAAAGTCCGTAAGGCACGCACTGAAGGAAAAGTGCCCTGATGCTCAGAAAACCAATCGTCAATCTGATCACGGACCTGAGTGTTGAGTCTGAAAGAAAGACACTGAGTCCAGAAGGTCAGAACGGATGTGGATGGTCGAATGTGCAAAACTCTGTACGGGATTTGTGCCACTCCCAACAACCCTTGAAGAAAAGCAGCAAGCAGATTCGACCTTCGAACAAAAGGAACGTACTTGGAAGACGTCTGTGGCCACGTCCATCGTTTTGAATGACTGCTATAGGCCAATGACGTCCCGTTGAATTCTTTGTCAAAAACGACTTGCAACTGAAACCATGACACTAGTTGAACTGGTGCTGCATCATCTTGCAGACTGTTGAGCCACCGTATGAAGCTGCCAAGTCGGTCGATTTGATATCGCCAAGGAACCTGCAGTGTAGGATCAATCCGAATTTTCACTTCCGCTGCATCTTCACGGCTTAGACGTGGTGCAAACGCCGGTGCATCAGATTCCTTTTGAGGTTCTCTAAAGAGTACTGACCTCTTGCCAACTTCCACAATGACTTTATGTAATTGTTGTCGTAGGATTTGTACACATGTTACGTCTTGCTTAGCCTGAAGCCATTGTGAACCAAGCAGCGGGTGAGATTGCAGAATTGTTGTTGCAACATTGTCCGCCGCACTGTTTCCTCCAATGGCCCACCATTCCAGTTCGTTCCTGGATCCTTCAAGCTGCTGATGACTGACAACTTTAACCGTTCCCCGATACAAGCTACCCAAACGTCGAACCAAGTCATGTAGTCTGCCCCACAAGTCATGGTCTTTCTGGGCTGGTTTGATCCAACACTGTCGTCTACCAAAGATTCGTAGTCGTTTGTAGACCAAGTCATTGTCTGTCCACACAACCACTGGGTGTTTGACCGTAATTGCAAGTTCAAGGGCACTGCACGCTGCCAAAATTTCACCTCTCAAAGCTGTCTGGATTACGCCTGGTACTGCCCCTCCCGAAACTGGATGAAATGTGTGAAAATCTTCATTGGCTATGACACATCCCCATGAAGCAAGACGGCAAAAGCTGTTTGCTGGCGCCAAACAACCTCCATCGGTAAATGCATGCAACTCTGATGGGAGCTGCACTGGCCAAACGAAATCTGTTGTGGTGTCTGGTATGTTCTGACATGCACGATACAGAGCCTGAAGTGAAGGGGGTTCAGGTATCCATCCATGATTATAGATGCATGGCAGAAGATTTTGCATTTCTTGGATTTGTGAAGCCGTTAGGTGTGATCTACATTGTTGCATATATTGGCATTCCCAGTGTCTATGGTATAGGCTATCCTCTTGCTGACAAAATTTACACAACGACGACCTCGTGCCTGTCTGTATGTGTTTCGTTTTATCTGCTGTGAAGAAGGTGCCGTTGAGAGCTTTACGCAAAATGGCTTGCTCATCTGGCGACCAGCACTGGAATTTTCCCATTGTCAATTGGGGACTAACCCTCCAAGAGATTTACGGTCGGCTGCAATGTTTAATACCCTGGCTTGCCATCCATGCAAAATTTTCCACCTAATTTCTTGGATGGGACTCCTAAGGATATTACACCAATCTCTGTTATGGTCTAAAAACCAGGCTCCTGAAACCCATTCCCAAGCTATGCTCTGAAGTCTAGTCAAAACTACGCTACAAGGCCCTGGGGGTGCTTTAAGGCGGTTATCCGACTGTAGGGACTGCCACACAAAGCTTGCCGTATCTTCATCATAGTGCAAACGAAAGTCTACCACTGTTTGCCAAATTGAATGGCACTGAGGGTCTGTCAACGGTGCCTCCACAAGTGACAAGTGAATCATAGGCGATGCCCCCATTGCTGTTTGAGCTAGTGCTTGCATTACCCCTGTTCTTAGGGTTTTGAAATGACAATCTCCAACATGTGCTGACGATATTGCGTGTAAGCAATGTGTCCAACCCTTTGTTCGAATCGCTCTTAATTTTTGCCCATATGGTGCTAAAGAACGAGCCAACCTGCTCCATAACAGTGTCATATTGGAAATTCGCTTGGTGATGGTGCAATTTGTGGACTGTGCCGAGTATTGCATATGTCCTCCTAGGTCCCTAGCAAAGAAACTAATTTTCACCTCTGCTGCACGAATCATTTGGCGTCCCGGAGTGTCAATGCTCCATGCATATGTTTTGTCAGCATCAATTAAAAGGTCCAATGCTTGAGCTACTTGTTGAAGACTATGCAAACTTGCCAAGGTTTCTGTAGTGGAATCTGAAGTGACTTCAATGTTATCAACATACGACCACAATGTTACTTGTTGGTGTTTTACCCGTATCCACTGATGACATATCAGATTGATGGTGAGCATCGCTACGACGGAAAGCCCATCACCCTCCGCGAAGCCAGTTGTAGACTTCACCGGAGGTCCCACACAATTTCGCAATCGGAAACGTCTTTCCATCTGTGTGATGGAGGATGACCATGCACGAACTATGGGGACTGGCGCCCCTAAATGGGTTATGACCTCTAACACTGGCAGGCGGGGGAGCAAATTGAATGCTTTTATTAAGTCTATGACAGCACCGGACATGTTGCCCATGTGGTGCTGTGCAAGCTCAATGGTCTTTTGCACTCCTGCCCAAACATGTCCTGCTGATTTTTGAGGTAAGTTGCCCATACAAGTTTCCGGCGCAATTTGTCTTAGATGCTGAAGCAGCTGCTTAGCTCTAACACTACTCCATACACGATATGTTAGAGAAAAGATAGTTATCGGGCGAAATTGCGAAACTTGGCTGGCTCCACTAATTTTTTCCAGCGCTATTACAAAGCCTGTGATGGCTTGTCTTGGCCATTGTTCTCCTTGTTCGATTCTATGGATCATGTCAAGAAGCCCTTCCACAAGTGATCTTGGCATATTCATCAAATCTGTTTTAGATATACCGTCAGGTCCTACTGCTGCTGTTGCTTTCTTACGTCGAACCTCATGCATCCATTGATCATATGTGACGGGTTCATACTGAAATTGCTGAGCAGGAGGGCTAATCTGGTCAAGGGCAAATTCAATGATTGGAGTCCAAAAATCATTTGGTGTATGTAAATGACGGTCCCATCGTTCTTTCCATTCTGTTGAGAACCTTTCAAAGAGTGTTGGTAAATCACCTACTAGTGTTTCTTGCTGAACAGTACCATTGGGGTGAATGTCATCAATGTTTTCCAACCACAACTTATCCGGTTCTGCATGGATAATTGCTTTGGGCTGCCCATTTATGAGAACTGATTCATCTTTCCACTGCTGTGATGGCAAGACCTCTATGGAAAAATCATCAGGATCAATCTCTGTTATCCAAGCTTTCCTCACATCAATGAGTGCTTGTAAGGGTGCTGGCGGTTGTGCTTTAAGGTCCTGAAACACCACATTGGGATTTTCAAGTTGTCGTAGCTTAGCTTTATGAACCCTGTGTTTTAGCTGCACTTTTTCGTATTGACGAAGATGTGCTTCAACATGCTTAGCTATTTGACTTGCAACCACTGATGTGGGAGGAATCCATGGCAGTACCTTCACATAAGGGTGTTGCTGAGTTGCCCACCATTGTCGAAAGGTCGGCGAAAAACCCTTTGCATTAGAAATGCTCGACCACAGTTGGTCACGATGAGTAGCTTGTGGACACATCGGGTCAATTAGATCAGCAATCCTTACATAGTTAACCAAGCGCCTTACTTGCCGAAGGAGTTTTGCATGCTGTGCATCAATACCATGAAATTGAGGTGCAATATCACCATGTCTACCTGCTTTTGGTGGTGAAGAAAACTCTTGAACCCAAGTGACCTCAGTTACTTGAGCTCTACCCTTCTGTTTCTTTTGCAGGCCTTTGTTATGTCTTTTGACGCTGGCTGCATCTGCTAAGTCTTCCAAGTCACGACAAAGATGGTAATATTTTTGGGTGTTATCATGACTACTTGTTGCTACAGATGCATTATTTCTCCACGCGTTACCAACCCCTGTGGCATTTCCAAGATCTTTGTGCATTATGTCAGAAACCACGGATGACCCCGAGTAACAGCGGTCAGACTGACATGTCCCAGGTCCACCCGTAACTTCCGACTCTGCAGCTTGATGATCATTTTCAGTTGCCACTGATCCTACATCTTTTGGCTGGTGTTTGAGCTGTGCTTTTTTGTCATCCTCTTCTGTCGAAAAGTTCAACGACGTCCAATCGATAGGAAGTGGTTGCTTCCACAAAGGTAGCATAGGAGGATTGCCTAACGATTCAAATTCTGCCCATAGTATGGAGTGATCTGGAAACCATGTGGGATCAACATGTACATCCCGAAGATACAATGCTAGCTCTGGGCTTACAAAGACATGATCAACTGTGGTGGAACCCTTGCACGTCGGCTGTATCGGTTTGTTCCGTTTAGACAGGGCCCATTGTTGAATGTTCACCCATCCTAAGTCACACAATTGTTGCATAGCCTGTATTCCTCCCATTGGCTGGTTGAAATCTCCTGCTATAAACCGCAACCCAGAACTGTGCAACACTAACCGTTCCATCAGAAGCTGACATTGTGCTTCAGTTTTGGCTTTTGTTTCTAATGTGTCTGGTTGTTTGGAGAAACCATACACAACTCCACCTTGCACCCACCGATTGGCGAGAAGGAAGCATGACGAATGTATACGGTTATCATACCATTGTTCTTTTGTCCAACTTGGTGTTATGGCACGATGAGGTGCATTAGTGAGGAAACCAACACCTCTTTGTCTACCACCTATTGCTGATAGCGTGTTCGATCTACTGGGGACAGGAGCCCCTGCATGCAAAGATAGTCCAGTTTTATGAAGTATCAATTCACGATTCATTTTCACTATACCTGGTGTGGTCAAATGCGTTTCTGAAACTGCCCAAATGGTACCATCAGGAGATTGTGGTAACTGCTGGATCAAAGATCCTTTTCCCAATAATCCCGTAGGATTAATGCAACCGATTTGGGGGAAAACTTGTTTGCCAGGCCCCGGATTGGTTGCTTCCCCGATTGAACATAAAAACCAAAACAATATTGCAAGCCACATCGGCCTGAATATTTTACCCCTTTTGACGGGTTTGTCACTCCATTCGAGCTCTTTTTGCAAAGAGCTGTTCAATTCGCACCGTTTGATCTTCCAATTTATGGTCAATCATGGTCTGAATCGAATGTCCATGTTGATCTACTTTGCTGTCAATCGCTTGAATCTGTGCTGCCACTGCATGATTGTGCGTTGACTGCTGTTGCTGATATTGCTGGAAATCATGTGTCAGTCTATGCACTTGTTGTTCCAACATGTCAACTCTGGGATCGGCACTGCTTGGCATTGGGGAATCTCCAATGCTGTCTCGAATCTTCTGTTCCACTGATGCTTCGATCCTAGTCTGCAAGGCCGTCAATTGACTAACAGGAATTTCCTTGGTCACCACTGGTTGTGGCTGCCACGGATCACGATGCAACCACGGGTCTTCACGTTTGACATCAGTGCTGGCTGCTGCGGACTTCAACGAACGAATGGTATTGTCTGATGCTAACACTGGTGCGGTGATCTGCTTTGGTTTGGGAGTATTGCCAGATTCAGGTGTTATCATTACATCTCCGTGAGCCAGCTGGAAAATCCAATGACTTGGGGGAGCCGATGCTTGCAACAACCAATTAACACCTGATCTATCTTTCGACTGGCCTTGTGGACCAATGGGCCTTGCAGGCCAATCCCAAGAACGAAAGATTTTTGCCATTGATTGTTTTGTGGCCCCATAAGGCATGGGTCCAATGGTGTATTTCTTGAGCTCCGCACCTTTGAGAAACACCAAATCTGGCCGATGCATTCGATGCACTTGCTCTGCTTCTGCATGGGAAACACGAATGCCATATCGGTCACCTGATCTAACCAAGGTGGATTCACACTGCGTTGTCTGGTTTGCCAGTGCTGCTTCACCATATGTTGTTTTATGAAGCCACACAACTTGGTATTGGTCATCTGGAAATCTTCCTGTTGCATCTTTGGGTTCGACATAGATGCCTTCCTTTCCACCCTGTTTGCAAATGTCGGCAATTGCAACACTTTGGACACGAATATTCACGACAAACTGACTTGCTTCGATTGGGTTGCATTTCGTGAGCTTGCTGGTTAGGAATTGGCGATCCCACACATCAAGTACATTGGTCTGATGTTCACTCAAAATGTTCTGTGTCATGAGATTCTTCACTGGATTGTTGACGAAGGAGGACCAATCATGCGGAAACTGATCTTTGAAGACTACAATTCGCAACACTTGGTTATCAACTTCTTGTACGGCAAGGCACGATTCAGGGATGTTCCTTGTAACCTGTTTGCATCCTAGCTGAAGAAGTGCTGCAGTAAAGATGATTGGCTCATTTGTCTGGGCACAATGTGCCGGCACTTTCACGACTTGTTTGGCCATCGGGATTCTCTGATCATCAAAGTCCAAGATCAAAAGACCGAGACCCTCACTTGTGACAGGTGACGATAGACTGAAATATGGAAGCGCTTCATCTATGTTGACAACCACAATTCCCTGGCTACCATTGCTGATCTGGTCAGGACTGATTTGCTTAAGCTCGACTCCATCTTCTTGACGAAACACTGACGGTGGTACATTAATCTGGTCTGCTCTCAAGTGAAAATGATCTTGTTCCTTTTTATTGGCACTTTTCACTTTGTTGGATTTCCTGCCAATGTTGCCACCTTGTTGTACTTTCTGTTTGATCATTTCTTGAAGTTCATCAGAAGTAACGATTCTCACAGGTGGAGAAAGTGCACTTGTACGAGCCTTTAAATCAGCCCAAGGTTTGGGAGATTTCATGATGGTTTGAATGGTGGACGAACCCAGCTTTTGCACGAGCAAATCTGCACAGTCCCTGCTTCTTGATGGCTTGACTCCATGCAGCTGGACCAATTGTTGCAAGTCATCTACCACTGCCATGCCACCCATTTGTAATGGTTGGTACACAAATTGATCAGCTATGCCTTCTGTGAGAAGGTGACGATGAAAGCACTCCCTCCATTGTCCCGCTAGGTTGCCGGTTACATCAACTTTGATACCACTTACCTGTTGCACCAACCATCCTACTGTTTGAAATCCACAATCTGCTTGAAACTGTTGCTGGATGTCATGGCCATGAACCGGAATTGACAACTCTTGCCATGCCTGGGCACACCATTTGTCAAGCTGCTGTACAAACGAATGGGTGGTATGAATTTCTAATTTGTCTTCATTATTCACGGCTACAATGGGAGTCCAGTGCTGTTCATATAGGCATGCCGTTCCAACCCTGTCAACTTTTCCTTCATGAAGCTGGCTTGCAATTGTCAACAAGAATTGGGCAATGCATGCATGCTCTTCACCATCTGCTTGAAGAACTATCGCCGAATGGTAGTTGCCAGACGACTGGCTTTGAACCATGGACAAGTAGAAATTCATCTCATCTACTGCTACCCATCCAAACTGCTGCCAGAGAAGGATCCCACGTTGATCATTGCAAAGGCTTGGTGGTTGTGCACAACTGGTTAAAGGACACTTGACTCCAAAGTGTTTCGGGGTACAACTGCCATCGTGCAAAACCAAAAATTGATCATGGGAAATGGGATCCAACTGTTTGATATACTCACCCATTGCTGTTGTCACTGCAATCGGCTGCGTCAGGGTGCCAAGCTTTTCTTCTGCAGCTGCTACGTTACTGGCTGTAGTCCCTGAAGACACAGTGATCGATGTGAGAGCTGAACCTTGACATGCTACATGAACTGTGCAAGTATTCTGGCTATGCTCCGTTGTCTGTTCTTCTAGCTCAGTGTTTGGCGTATCTGTGTGGGAAGCAATGTCAGTACGATGGCTATCTTCAACTTGTATCCCTTCTTCTTTTCTGGGTGAGGCATCATAGTGTGGTCTAGCATTCTCTGTCTGTGCTGTGTCCTGTGAATCTAATGTGCTAGGTGTAGTCTCTTGCATTCTCCGTTTCTTTGCCATTTGTGTGTCTTGATCACGTTTCACTTCAAACCCTGCAACTGCACCTTTATGAAAGGCTTCTGTTTGTTGAAACGACTGTGCAATGGTCTGACGAAGGATGAGGTCATCCAGGTTATCCAATGCTTGATCACACACAACGGATGCTTTGGGCTCATCATCCTTTGGCGGTTGTTGGAATCCAGAAACCGGGATGATATTTCCAACTTCACTGTGTCTCACTTTGGCTTCAAAAGGGCTGGGAAGAACAAAATTGTTGACGTCACCCCAAACCATACGATTGAAAAACACAGTACTTGGATGTTGCTGTTGGCCAAACACTTGATCCCTACTCATGAGTAGTTGTTGCATCATGTACTTCAATGTTTCATTGGGGGTCGGTGCCTTAGTATGCCACATTCGATTTGCATCTAAATGAGCCCTGATTTGTGATGCGATCCACCCGGCCTGTAAAGGGGAGGCCAACTGCCCTAACCCACAAAGTGCCATCTTATACTGTTCAGGGGTTCCCCAATTTTCTCCTGGTAACATACCATTCAGCAACGCCAATTCAGCAGGGTGAATGTGACGGATGCGAGGCACTGCCAACGAATCATGGTTGGATGCAATTTCAATCAAAAGTCCGTGAAGGCCTCCAGATGACAAACGCTGTTCTGAAAACGGATGCTTACGACAACCGCATGGGCAGCCTGTGAGCTGACTGCCACAGCTGTGAAGGCTCGTGTTCATCTGACTGGTTTTCTGAACCATGTTCCTATCAATACCGTATGCTGCAAATTTACCTACTTCATAAGAATCTAATTCCAGATATCGAAGTTCTTCTTTGCTGCACTGATGAAAAGATTCCAAAACATTGATGACCATTGGTTGTGGTTGAACAATCGGGAATGCTTTCCACATGATAGGGCCTATGCCTGGATGTACCAACAAACACCACCACCTTGATCTTCTTGTAGGCCAAACATTCTGTAAATGCAACAACCCTTGACTACAGTGATAGTGTGACTGTTGCACAAACTGTTGGATGATTTGTTGAACCCACTGGCATTTGAATGCTTCGTCAACACATTCCAACAAAATAATGGTCTTTCGTGTCAAAAATCCCATTCTCAAACTGGCAGGCAATGTTTTTGCTCGATGGTCATTCTGCATGTGCTTGTCACCTAATTTTGAATAGGGTTGACATGCTACACCTGAAGTGAGGACACCAGCTGTAGGTGCTTCTTTGCAAATTTCACCAATCGTCTTGTCTGAGCAAACATCACTCAGAAGGGTAGGGATACGATCCAATTGCTCAGAGAGATGGTTCATTTTCTCATTGTGGTCAACTCGCAAAACAATGTTGAAGTCTGAAAACCTCATACCCCAACCCATACATCCAATACCAGCACAAAGTTCAACCACTTGTCGTAACCCTGCTGTTGTCACTGGGGGCCGAGGAATTGTCAATGTATCATCTGTCTGAATCAAAATTGTGGATGGTCCTTTGGATTCAACTGTCGTGTTGAGCAGTAAGAATGTCGATTCACCTTCCGCCAAAAAACCTTGAAATTCCAAATTCGTCCCATAAACCATTGATCGCAGCTTGTGAGGGATTTTGTCACCACCCCGAACCATCAAAACTGCCAGGCATGAGTATGATTGCCCCACATGCATGGGGTCTTCCAGTTGTAGATCTCCCATGGCGATAAAAACCCTTCGAGGTTTAGCCTGGACCGCCCCACTTACCTGGTAAGCCTCGAGCCCAGGGCTTTACTAAACCACCATTTGGGGGCCCAGGTCGTGTGAGGTCGCTATAATTTGACCAGATGATCCTTTCGTATTGGGATGGAATCGTTTCAGGTGCGAACTGTTGCTTTCAGAGAGGACATAGTTGCTGAATCTGAATGAAACAACACCACCAAGCCCCAACATTTAGCTGAAATATATGACTTAGGAAGCAAAACTCCGAGTTGACAACCATGGTTCTTGGTGAAGATATGTGTTTTGAAGATTCCCTACTACCCCTACCATTTACAGAGGACTCTATGGGAAGGTGACGGTCCTTAAGTTGTTCGATGTTTTCAAAATCACTGTAGCAAGTGGGTTCCGGATCCAGTTATAAGTAGGGTTTTGTTACCCCTATTAAATGACCGAAAATACATGGTGTCACTGGGGGGGAGAATTTTTCACCCCGAAATCAGTGGA
>OMLO01004601.1_pt1 | contig 11544 bp, 10 predicted proteins | sample 1674811 | NCBI WGS metagenome assembly OMLO01 (sample SAMN06265003, study PRJEB25207) | coral metagenome | isolation source: Coral host | place: Mexico:La Bocana,Puerto Morelos, Mexico | collected 2008-11-13 | reverse complement strand
AGAAGTGATAGTGTTTATACTCATTGTAAAATAAAGATGTATGGTGAAATAAAATATAGTTTTAGTGATAGAAATATTTTTAGTAATTCTATACCTTATGAAGGTAAAATGACAGAAACATATCAATACCTAGTGGAGACAAAAGATTTCTTTGAAGAACGTATGAGAATGTTTAATGAAAAAGAGATTGATAAATTTCGTTTCATCATTACACTTTTCATCAATCGTAATACATAAAACATTTTTTATCCATCCCATTAATACTAATTAATGAGATTGATATGTTGAAGCCCAACCTAGAACCCAGTAGCTCAACCCAGCAACCCTAGCCCTAAAACTACTTAAAGACATACTGACTATACATAATATAGTCTAGTTATATATGGTTGAAGGTTCAGAGGGAGATGTTATAGATTACTTATTGAAATCCAATAAGGGTGAGATATTGAAAAGAGGTGATAGGGAATTAAATAAGCTAAAGATAGGTGAAACAACTTACAACTACAATAAAAACAAACCCATAACTGACAGATTGAAAAAGAAACTCAACAAAGTTAAATCCACTATTGACTACAAACGATATGAATTAGTTGAAAAGAAAAATATCATATGGTTGAATGTTGATAAGAACAAAGCACTTAAATCATACCAAAAAAAGTTTAAAGCAACATTGAGAGTTGAAAATGCCTTCAGAAATTATGCGAACAGCTATTCAATAAGCAACATTCGAGTTAGAGGTTTAAAAGGACTTTCTTACATCAAATACCAAGATAAAACACTGAAGGACTACATTGATGAACACAACGGTATGAAAATAATATTAGAAATGTTTGCTTCTTATAGAGGTAAGAAAACCGGTGAAATCATTCAACACAACACTAGAAGCAGAATGTATATAATAACCAACAAGGAAGAAATAGAAAAGGTTTTAGGACAGATGGCTACTGACATTGAAATTCAACTCGATAGAATGGAGATGTCTGAAAGTGGCTTAGTCCTAACACAAATAGGTAAGTTGAAATTTCACTTTGATAAATACAATCCAACTCGTGGTGGTTCATTCATTGAGCTACCTAAATGGATACAAAACAAGAAAGCATGTATCAACATTAAAAACGAAGATGATAAGTGTTTAATGTATTCAGTCCAGTGTGGATATTACAAAATTTATGATAAAGACCACGCCTGTAAACTACATCATTACAAAAAGTTAGTTGACACATTGAAATGGGACAATGTAAATTTTCCATCGTCATCTATTGATATTGACAGACTTGAAGAAAACAATGAAAAAGAGTTATCCGTGAATGTTTATAGCATCTCTCCAGATACCGAAACAATACTGTTAAACAGAAAGACCAACGTTGTAAATGCTAAAACTCACATTGACCTTTTAAAAGTTGAAGATGGTGATAAATCACATTATGCCTTCATAAAAGATTACAATAAACTCATATCAAAACAAACGAACAACACAAACAGAAGAAAACATCACTGTAAATATTGCTTACACGGTTTTACCACAGAAGAACTATTAAAGAAGCATAATGAAAACGGATGTATGGCTGTTGAAGGACAAACAGTTGAGATGCCTAAAGCGGATGACACTATTGAATTTAAAAACCATTATAAGAAACTAAAAGCTCCATTTGTTATATATGCTGACTTCGAATGTTTAACAACCAAAACGGGTAGTGTGAATACAAAAGCAAACAACACTGAAAAATATCAACATCACAGACCTTGTGGTTTTATGTTGAATGTTGTCAATGCCATTGATGGCTCTTCAGAACCACATCTGTATCGTGGTGAAGATTGTATGGAGGTCTTTACTAAAAAGTTGATGGAAGTAAAAGATAAGATTATAAATAAGATGGCTGAAAATAAACCTATGATTTTCAACGCTAACAACCAGATAGATTTTAACAATGCTACTAAGTGTTTTATTTGTGGTAAAGACTTCGTAGCAGGAGATACTAAAGTCAGAGACCATTGCCACTTTACAGGTAGATATAGGGGTTGCGCCCATCAAGATTGTAACTTACAGTTTTCAATGAGGTATTATAAAATACCAGTCTTCTTTCATAACCTTAAAAACTACGATGCTCATCTAATCATAGAGAAGGCTGATGAACTAGCTCAAAAGTCTAAGATAGATGTGATAGCCCAGAACTCCGAAAAATTCATTACATTTGGTTTTAGAAATCTATGTTTCAAAGACAGTTTTAGTTTCTTATCTTCTTCTTTAGATAAGCTAGTTAAGTTGAGTAAATATGAAGATGGAAACAAAAGAGAGAATTGGGATAAGAACTTTAAATTCAGTAAGAGAAACAACTATGTATCTAACACAGAAGATTTGGATTTACTTACTGATAAAGGTGTGTATCCATATGACTACTTCGATACTTTTGATAAGTTTAGAGATAAGCAACTACCCCCTAAAGCTAAATTCTACAGTAGATTAACTGAAAGTAATATTAAAGATGATGAGTATGAAAGAGCTCATAAGATTTGGGAACACTTTGGTATTAAAAACCTAGGACAATACCACGACTTATATCTTCAGACTGATGTCTTACTACTCACTGATGTCTTTGAAAACTTTAGGGATTTGTGTCTAGAGTATTATGGTTTAGACCCCGCTCACTATTTTACACTTCCTAATTTCAGTTGGGATGCTATGCTTTTAAAAACTGGAGTTGTTATAGACCCCATTACTGATAAAGATATGTATGAGATGATAGAAAAGGGTTTAAGGGGTGGTATGTGTCAGGTGTCTCACAAGCAAGCAACGGCGAATAATAAGTATATGGAAGATGATTATAATAAAGATGAAGCTCCTAACTACATAAGCTATCTAGATGCTAATAACTTATATGGTCTAGCAATGTCTCAGAAGCTACCAATAGGACAAATCAAATGGGCTAAGAAAATGCCTAAGATAGAAGAATGGAATGAAAACGATGACTTTGCTTATATACTCGAAGTTGATTTAGAATATCCGAACCATTTACACGATGAACACAGTGATTATCCATTAGCTCCTGAAAATATACATGTTATGGAAAATATGCTGTCGGAACATCAGAGAGACTTACACAGACACTATTACAACGGAAAAGAACCATCAAACGAGAAACAAGCAAAACTGATATTGAATGTTAAGGATAAAGAAAAATATGTGGTTCATATCAAGACCTTAAAGTTTTATGTTGAAAAAGGGCTGGTTGTGAAAAAGATACATCGAGCAATTAAGTTTCATCAGAGACAGTGGTTGAAACCATGGATAGATTTCAACACTAATAAGAGAAAAGAAGCAACTAGTGATTTTGAAAAGGATATGTTCAAGTTAATGAATAACGCTGTTTATGGTAAAACAATGGAGAATGTTAGGAATCATATGGACTTCGAACTGGTATCAACACAAACAAGACTACAGAAGTGTATCAACAATCCTAACTACAAAAACAGACACATCATAAATGAAAACCTAGTGGGAGTTGAGAAGATAAAAACCATACTTAAGCTTAACAAACCCATATACCTAGGTATGTCTATATTAGACTTATCTAAGCATCATATGTATAGCTTCTACTATGATGTTTTAAAAGTAAAGTATGGTAAAAACATTAGGCTAATCTACACGGATACTGACAGTTATGTTTTACAAACTTTTACTGATGACATCTTTGAAGACTATAAGGACTTAAGACAACATATGGACTTCAGTGGCTATGATAAAAATCATCCTAGCTTTGACGCCTGTAATAAAAAAGTCCTTGGTAAGTTTAAAGACGAATGTGATGGTAAGATAATAACTGAATTCATAGCCTTGAGACCGAAGATGTATTGCTACAGACTTTACAACGAAGTAAAAGAAGAGAAGAAAGCAAAAGGAGTGCCTAAATTAAAAGTAAAAACAGACCTTGATATGAAAGACTATGAGAATACACTACATCATAAGAAAGTAAAGAATGTAAATTTCAACGCTATTAGGAGCAAAAACCATCAAATCTACAGCATTAACTCCACAAAAGTGGGACTATCATCTTATGATAATAAAAGGTATTGGACTGATGATTATAGTAGTATGCCCTATGGACACTATTTGATAGAACAAGGTTTAAAGAAATGACAACTTATGATAAATAGGGATATGAATAGATATGAAAACGGGAAAATTTACAAAATAGTAGATGTTGGATACAATAAATGCTACATCGGGAGCACTTGTGAAAGGTTAAGTCAGAGAATGACAAGACATAGAAGCTATTACTTTAAATTTCTTAAGGACAAAAAGATAAAATTGTCATCTTCACGGTTGTTTGATGAATATGGTCTTGACAACTGTAAAATTGAACTAGTTGAAGAATACCCTTGTAATAATAAGGAGGAGCTTTTGAGAAGGGAAGGACAACATATAGCATCAATGGATTGTGTGAATAGATGTGTAGCAGGAAGAACACCTAAAGAATACCAAGAAAATTTCAAAGAGGAACGTCACAAAAAATTCAAAGACTGGTATGAAAGAAACAAAGATGAAAAACTTGAAAAAGGTAAGAAATATAGAGAAGAACATAAAGAAGAATTAGATGCGAAAGCAAGAGAAGAAATAACTTGTCAATGTGGTCAAGTATATCGTAAGAGTTCTAAATGGAGTCATTTTAAGACAAAACAACATAAACAATACATAGAACAAATCAATAATTACATTGAAAACTGAAATGATTGATATTAAGATATATTAATATCAATTATTTTTTGTTACCACTTCCCGAGCTTTGTGATGAGTGGCTTCTACTTCTATTCATTTGTTCTTGTGTTAGTTGTTGAATGTTTGAAGGTAATGCTGATGATGTCGCCGATGATGAAGATTGTTGTCTGGCTGTTGTATTTCTATTTTCTTTATTTAATCTTCTATACATATCCCACTCACTTGAATTGAAAAACCCAAATCCCTTTTTCTTTTCTGCTTCTTGTTCAGAGCTTTCTGATGAAGTGGGTCGTGATATGTGATGTGGTGATGGTGGAGAGCTAGGCTTATCACTTGAAGATTGAGCACTACTATATAAATCAAAACCTTTGGGAGTAAATCTTTTTGTTTGTGTTCTCATGTCGTGAAGCTTGCGAAGCTCGCGAGCCTCTGGCGAGGCGTCATTCCTACCCATAACACTACCAGTAGCATCTTTTTCTTCATACATCTCAGGAAACAAATCGTGATTTTGTGTTTCATAATCTTTCTGTGTCGCCTTATTCAACATTGTCTTTATATTATGATTATCTAAATCAAAATCATTGAAATCAACATCATTAACATGTTCTATCATATTAAATCTTGGTATTTTAATTGGTCTGTTCAATACAATCAGTTTAGGGTTTAGTAGCTCTTCTTCCAGTTCTTCATAAGTAGCTTTCTTAACTCTGTCGCGATACATTAATATTATTGCTATAGATTATATTTTTTATCCTAACATATTAGCTACCCCCCTGACGATATCGCCACTACCCTGTAATTGACTGTCTGCTAGTCTAGCACCACCTTCAACTAAAGCCTGTCCAACCAACTTTTTACCAACTTGCTTTGCCTTTGCCATTGCCTTGCTCCGTGCTCCTTTTACTACCTTTTTAGAAGCTATGTATTTTAAATAAACATTGTCGTTATACCATTCTCCAATATCTTCCCTAACCTCATCCTTTGCTTCTTTACCTTTTGATTCCTTCAATGTTGATTTTAAACCTAAAAACTCTTCGTAATCAGTCGGACTTATCATTTCCAATGCTACTAGTTCTTCTACAGTATTTGTCATTGATGAAATGTTGTTAGCGTATATTCTGGAAGTCTTATCCTTAACTTTGTTCAATGTAGAGAATGCTTGCTGTTGTTCATTTTCGTCTAGGTCTGGATGAAGTTCTTTTATATTATCGAGAATTCTACTATCTTCAACTGCTGGCATAGGAGGTGGTACCTGTGATGATGATGATGCTGGTTGTTGTTCCACTACATTTGGTGGTAATTCATCCATTGTCTGTATTTGTTGTGATATAGCTTGTGTTGAAGATGAAGAAGTTTGTGGTGGCGTTCCAATCATAAATTGTCTAGCTCCTTGTGGTAATTCTTCTTGACTTACAGTTGATAGCATCCCCTCTGCTTGACTTCTATCTAACTGACTTAATCTTTTTTGTCTCTCTTCATATTCTCTAAGCTCTTGATTCATTCTGAATATGAATTCCTCATCTCGTGCTAGTTCTTCATTTATTTCGGGTGGTGTTTGAAAACCTCCCGCTGGTGTTAATGGTGGTAGTCCTCCTGCTCCCGCTGGTGTTCCTGCTGGTGTCATAAACCTAACTCTGTCTGGGTCATTAAACATTGCTTCTCTCATAGTTGCTTCTTTCAACATTTTTAGTTGTCTCATTTGTTCTTGTTTTTGTAGTCCTATCATGTCAGGATTGTCAAACCTTCCACCGTATTGATTGTTTCTGAAGAAGGTAGCTTTTCTATCAATAACATTCTCAATGGATGGTTTAACTTTTAACTCCTCTTCTTCAATCATTTCTATCATTTCATTGTAGGTAGGTCTTCTATCAAATTGATTCATTATTGTTGCTGTTGCTGTTGTCATAATATATAATATTAAGTAGATAATTTTTAATATTATATATTTATTCAACTTATATCTTTTATCATTTCTACTAACTCTGCTTCTTTTGCTCTCAATCGTCCTATTGTTTCAGCATCTGTTGTTGCTGTTCTATTTTTTAACACTTCCCTTATTCTTTGTAGTTCTGCTTGATAGTTTGATTTTCTTCTACTGTTTGTTAAACTGTTTTGAAATGATACATTAGCAACTTTGCTCTCTTGTGCTTCCAACTTCTCCTTTAAATCCTTAAAGTATTGACGACGAGAAGCTGTTCCAAAGACATCATCAATATCATAATAGGTAGCTACTTGTGGTGGTCTTTTAAACTCTGGCTTGCTCTTCAACATTGTTATATATTATTAATTAGATTAAAACATTTTTGATTTGAAATTATTTATTTTTTCAATCTTTTTAGCTCTCAGTTCTTCCTTCATTTGTATGTAAGACTGTCTTGCTAAATCATATGGTGAAAGTTGAGGTTGGATTACTTGATTAGAAATGTCTTTCAGTATTTCTGGTTTAGGTGCTTCTTTTACTTCTATCTTTGGCTTTGGTGTGGCTTTTGCTTTTGGGTTTGCTTGTGGCTTTACTGGTTTAGGTTCAGCAGAGCATATCTTTTCGTGTCTGTATCTGTAATTTTTATATGAGAGATTTTTACCGCAGGTCTTACAATCAACTCTGTCGGATGCTTTAGGTTTTGCTTTAGGTTTAGGTTTTGCTTCTTGTTTTGGTTCCTCTTTTGTTTGGTCGCGAAGCTCGCGAGCCTCTGGCGAGGCGTCTACTTCTTCAACTGGTGGATTATCTACAACTTCATTAGTAGGTTCGTGTTCTACTTGTTCAGTTGCTTCTTCAATTTGTGTAGGTTCTTCTACTACTTCTTGCTTTGCTTCTTCATTTACATCAACTACGGTTATAGAAGACATATATAATAGTATATATTTTTCTCAATATTTTACTATATTTTATTTACTTAAGAAAAATTTAATCCTTAAAAAAGGTTAAACTGAAACTGATATCAACATTATTTAGTGGGACTTGTCTACCTCTTTCATCTTCTATTTTAAAATTGAGCTTCCGTAATGTTTTGTTGCTACAATCCACATAATCCGTAATAGATACCTCATTATCAAAGATGATGCCCGTAAATGAAGCTACCACTGGTAATTTTCTTTACAATGCCTGAGTAGCCGTCTAGTGTTAGTTGATTGTAATTACATAAGTCATTACAAACAAGATATAGATTTTTTATGGGTTGTAAATCAACAAAGCCTGAATACCAACTCAACTGGTCCGAACGTAGTCCCGAAAATGTTCTATAATTGATGATGTCATTAACGGAGTTCAAACTAGTTGTATCTAATCCTGTAAAATTACCCTGTTCAATGATTACCCTATCATCAGTAAAAACAGAAAATATGATACTTGGATAATTACACACTATGTTGATTTGGTTTTCTTTGCTTAGATAACTTACAGAGTATGTATTAGTTCTTCCATTTGTATCATATTGTGTATTCAACCAGAATTCAATTTCAGTAGCTAGTTGGTCAGCAGTGTATGAGCCCTGTCTCAACGAAAACTGTCTGTAGTCTTCAGCATCATTAAGAGCATCGTTTTGATAGAAATAAAAGTTATCATTGTAATTTGTTGATATTCCATACCACGAGTGTGGGATTGTTATCTCGTGTATTTGACATTTAGTGTTGTTGTCAAGTTGAACTGTCTCGGGTAATTCCACAACAAAATTAGAAGGAGTGCCTGATACACGCTTCAAGCTTTCAATGTATATCTTTTTGTATTTGAGCATATATTTTATTCTAGATAATAATATATGATAAATAGAAAATATTTATATAATTATAACTCGGGTAGTGTGAGAGGAACAGAGCCACAGTTTATGCCACAGGTGTCTAATGTAGAAAAGGTTAAACCTAAACTAAATATGAATTTAATGAGAGACTTCAACATATCAGACATTGAAGGTTTAAAAAGAGCTTATGCTTCTGATAGTGGTGCTTACATCCACGGAAATAGAATGTATGTAGCAGGAACCCGTAATCTAAGAGATGTCTATGATGATATAACTAAAGTGCCCTTTAGTCTAACAAGACACTCGGACAGGTTCAAGTCTGCTAAAAGGGTTTTAGACGAAAATCCACAAGTAGAAACTTTGATAGGTCATTCGTTAGCTGGGGCAATAGTTCAAGATTTAAACAAGGATAACGGAATGAGATATGTAACAAGAAGCTATAATGCTCCTATAGTGTCGTTTCAACAATCGGGTGAGACGGGAGGTAATTACAGGATAAGAGACAAGAGAGATTGGGTATCTGCTTTTGATAAGGGAGCCATATCTGTTGATAGAAATAAACCTAATCCTTTAGATGCTCATTTCCTTCAAGACTTCAATGATGTAGGAACAAAGCCACAATCAACACCAATCACACCAGAAGAAATAACTGAAGGAATGAAAAACAGTTTAATGTAAGTAATAATAATGTATAGTTATCGTCAAAATGTTGATGAACAACTAGAAGAAAAAATTAACCAAAAAGATTATAAAAAATATAGTTATGATGAAATTAAAAAGTTAGTGGAAGAAAAAGGGGAAAGAATTATGGAGCCACAAAAACCCATAAAGAAAAGTTTAAAAAATATAGTTAAGAAAAATGATAAACCAAATCCTGCGAATCTTTTCTACAATTTGTTTGATTAAAATATTTTAATTATAATATTTTCTAGTCCATAATATATAAAGATGGAAACATACAGTCCTGAAGACATTCTCATCGATAACCTCTCCTTTAAATTAAATAAAGGAAGTTCATACATCACAGACAGAAGAGCTGTTTCATTCTGGCCTACTGGTTCAAATGTCTATAAGGTAGATAGTGGAAATCGCGTTTTGAAGATACACCTGAATGCTGAAGATAATAGTTGGTTAGACCCCCAGAGTGTTATGTTGTTTTTCACGGTTGAAAATGGTGATAAGGATTTAGATAGAAAACTCCGACCTATTTCTAATCCATACTCATTCTTCCGTAGATTTAGACTTCTTATGGGGAACACTGTGATCGAAGATTTTGATAATTTCAATCGAGTATCTCATATGTTTTCTAAACTGATGAATGATGGAGCAAGAGACAATGAAGATGCTATTGGTTTTGGATACAGATATGATGACTATGAAACTAAAACTCAAGTAGAACTGACGAATTTATCCACAAACATTTTAGCAGGAAACATTCCTGGAGACCCAGCAGACCCCGTCACAGTAGGAGAAGTAAATGCTCAACTAGATGGATTATCAGCTTTAACATCAGGTGATGGTATAACAACAACGAGATATAACGCAAAAAACATCAAGGGTTTCAACAACAAAATGACAGTTGGTTTCAAACCATTGTGTGGTTTGTTTTCTCAATTCAAATATATCCCGTTGAAATATGCTCCGATTACTCTGGAATTAGAATTAGTGAATTCAATAACTGAGCCTATTATCATCCAAACCGGAACTGGAACTGATGCTGGCGACTTTCCTGATGGAACAGTAGCAAATCCACAAAACACATCAAACAAATGGGAGATTAACAATGTTCATTTAAACTGTGATATTTGTCATTTGGAAAATAATCTCAACAACGCTTATGTTGAACACTTATTAGGCGGTAAAGCATTACCCATCACAATGACTACATTCATTACTCAACAACAAACCGTAGCAGGATATTCACAGTTAGACATTCAAGTCATTCGCTCTGTATCTAAATTAGTTGGTGTATTCATCACTTTCAACAAAGACCCAGTTGATTCTGTAGTTGCTGATGAATATTTCCATAAAGAATTTACACGATTTTATCACCCAATGATTAACAACGATGAAGCCGTAAATGGTTTTTACAATCCTGATTTAGATTTAGAATTCCAAATCCAGCTCGGTTCGAAATTGTATCCTGAGTACCCCGGCAACTCAATCACTCAGTGCTTCTACCACTTATGAAAAGCATTAAACCTGCCTACCTTCCATCAACACAGTATTTCATCACAGTGGTTGGAATATAAAGAGTCAGAATTCATTTTCGGATTTAATCTAGAGAAGGTTCCTGACTCTTCTTATACTGGTATCAACACCCGTGCGGGACAACAGATGTTAATTAAGGTAAAGCCACTCAATCAAGGTGTATTGACATCTAACCTTATGCCTGACCGTATCTATATTACTCTATTAAGTGAGCAAATAGTTTCTATTAAGGACAGTGGTATTGAACTATTAGACTAATAAAAAATATTATCAATATAATTATTTTCTACTTATAATTATATTGATGAATAACATTAACAACCTAGGAATTTCAATGCGTAACTCCGCAGACATTCAAGCTCATTCAATTAGTCTTATAAAAGACAATCGTGTAGTGTCATTAGAAGACTACATAACAGAAATAGCAGGAGATGGTGGAGGTGGAAATGGTGATGTAGATTTATCAAATTACTATACTCAGACTGAAACAGATAACTTATTAAAAAATAAATTGAATGTAAATAATCCACAAGATATCATAGGAACATTAAGAATAGACAGCACAAACGGAAATGGAAAATTGATTGTAAATGCTGTAGGTGCTCCTAATGACGAAGACTTCTATGTAAATGGTTTATCTAATTTAGGGGGAACATTGAAGGCTCAATTAATACAAGCGAGTAGCAATATAGAAACATCTCAACAGATAAATAGTGATATAATCAACACTTATCGTGATGCTAATATGATTATACAAAGGAATGCTATACCATACATAACATTGGATAGTCAGGAAGTAGATAGTCAGACAGTTGAAAAAATCATATTAATGAAGGATGTAGAATTTTCAGGTGGTCTATCTTTAAACACACTATCGGTAGATAC
>OMLO01004600.1_pt1 | contig 11545 bp, 7 predicted proteins | sample 1674811 | NCBI WGS metagenome assembly OMLO01 (sample SAMN06265003, study PRJEB25207) | coral metagenome | isolation source: Coral host | place: Mexico:La Bocana,Puerto Morelos, Mexico | collected 2008-11-13 | reverse complement strand
AAAAATGATGTTCTGTTTGAGTTTGGAATGGCTTCATAGAACAGGGTACCTGTATTGAACTAAATTTGGGAGAAAAGTGAATTTAGTAACAAGTTTGGCTTTATTTAGAATAAAGGGTGAAAGTTTCTAAAGAAACTGTGGTGCTGCATCAGTGGGGATAACAATGTAATTTGAGTATATCAACTAAGTTGAAAATGTAAATTGGCCACCGTAATGAGTTATAAAGCTGACGTTTCGAGCCCTTTGTCAGCGAGCGTTAGCCCTTCGCTCTGACAAAAGGCTAACGCTCGAAACGTCAGCTTTATAACTCGTTGTGGTGGCCAATTTACATTTTCAACTTAGTTTATTTAGAATAGTTTTGTCAAGGAAAATTAAATTTGCAAGAGAAAAATCTCACATATCTCACAGATTGGATTGAGGTCTGCTATTAGCAATAACTTGCAGCTGTTACTTTTCTTGTCAAGTGAAAGGACATGATTGGCTAAATGATACCATACATTTAATTCCTAGCCTATTGCCCCCAGGGGGCATGGTAAAAAGTGAAGACCTGGAGGGACTTTTCCCTGTGAATTGATGTAGGGACTTTTCCCCTCACCTGCCTTTAGCCAACAGTCTGTAGTTTAAATCAATCTGTCAATTATTATTATTAACGTAAAGCCGGCCAGAGTAATAAAAATAAATGTGACAGACTTGCGAATATTAAAACATTTACTATATTATAATCACCGTCATTGCAGTTTTATTTATTTAGGTGTAGGAGTTAATCAGTTAAAAGTGAATAATTTTTAAAATAAGTGATATTACTAGTTGTTTGTCGATATTTTGGAATATCACTCTAGTCAATAATGAAAATTGTGACTTTGCATATTTCTGAAATAATATTATGATGGAAAACGAATTTTAACTTTGCACCCAAATTCAAACTAGGGGTAACCAAACTAGGTCTTTAAGGCTTGCAAGAATAGATTGATTATTTCTGACCATCAGAAATAGTAAACCTAAAGGGGAGAAACACCCAAGCGCATGCATGCAAGCCAAGCATACCAAACTGAACAAATTATCTGTAGCTTGTCAGGGTGCTTTGTTGTGTCTGTGTAGTTTATAAGCTTAGTAAACGTTTTGCACCATAGTTGAAAGGAAGCTCTGTTAAAGTAAGCTTAAGCTCAATTCGAGCTCATTTATTTCAGATCGATCGTGATGACATTTAACGAAGTTTTAGGGAAATTAAAGAGAAAAAACATAAGCTTACAAGGTAACGGGCACCCACAATAAAAGTTGAGCTAAAGACAACACAACAGCGAAGGACTCACCGACGTTACTTTAGAGTATCACCACATAGGTGACGGGGAATAACCTGCTCAAAAGCGTACCATTAGGCAAGTTTGAACAGAAACCGAAACCACAAAGCTGCCGCCATGTTGGAAAATCAGTTTATTGCTGTGACGTCACCACTTAAAAACAATAGATTTCGATTTAGCTCAGGGCAAGTTCAGGCAAGGACAGCGTCCTCTGGACCTTCGTGACAAACGTTTTCCCTCGAAAGAATATTCGCCAATCATAAACAATAAGCTATGAATACACACCAATCAACAACTGAATATTTTTCCAGTCATAACGCGCTAGGAATCAAAGTGAATTTCAATTTATTTGTGTGTTGTGCCGAGTGCGATGGCCTCTGGAAGTTCTTTGGAAAATTTTCTTGAAGAAATCGGCCTTCAAAGATACCGGGCTAGGTTTGAAAGCCAAGGATACGACACAGTTCTTGACTTATGTCTTCTAGAAGAAGAGGACTTGGACCTTTTAAGTATTAGAGATCCGAATGACAGGACTAAAATCTTGGAGGCTGGTAAGTATATTTTTCTTTCTGAAATTTGTCGCATGTCTGTATCAGTGATAAATGTTTGCGGAACATTGCAAGTCCATTTTTATACGGCGATCGCTCGATAATATGGACGAATGATCTCCATCAACGATACAACTTGATCTAGGCAAAGGTTAAGATACAATTGTACCAATTTCAATATAATTTCCGTCTTTAATCTCAAACTGTCATGATAAATAATTTTATTCATAATGTTATTTTTTTTCTCCTCCGTCCAGCTGCTGTGTTGGACATCGGAGAATGGTTAAGGCATCTAGGCCTCGAATCGGAAGGTCGTTATTTGGAAAGATTCAGAGCGGAAGGAATAAACACAGTCAAAGACCTGAAGTGCAGAGAATTAACTGACGAACTTCTCGACTCTTTAGAAATTATGATTCCTGGGCACAGAAAAAGAGTAAAATGCTCAGGTAAATTGCAAGACGATTTAACTACTTACAGCCGGCTCTTGCTAGCAAACTCCTAAAAATGAAAGCGTCTTCAAGAAATTCAGTGTACTACGGTATTATATTCTGAACTTCGAACTTTTCACTGTTAGTTTTATTGAGTTCGGCCAGTGAAGTTACCGCGTTCAAGGATAATATTCTAGCAGTGAATGCAACTACAGACTCTAGCAATGCTACTAACATATCAGTTTTGCAACAGCATGGCAAAGAAAAATGTTTGTTTAATTGAGGGATATTACCCCAAGTGACGCTTGAACGGTAACAAAATTCCCGTTTGCTCAATTCAAACGGGGACTCCCGCTACCCTAAATAAGGCTTGAAGCTTTTCTAAAAAGTTGTGGCTTCATTTCGAAACATGAATGTTTTATTTATATTATATATTCAGTGCGAGAGAAAACCATTTCAATGCAAAAAGAGATGTGGTTTTTGGTCGCAGTCACGCTTTAACGATTTCAGTGAACATAGCCTCTACAGCTGAAACATTTCTTGTCCCTTAGACACACTAAGCTATATCTTTGTAGAAAATGTCTTTACAGGGAAAAAAAGATATAACACGAACAGTTTGGGACTAATTCTATTGACATTGGCAAGGCTTATAACAAATTTGAGACAACGTGTAGACCCCTTTTCACCGGCCAGCATTATGCTAGTGAAGTATCGGCACATGTTTTTTACTGTTGGAATACCGTTGTTCTTTTAAACGTTGTGCCTTTTTGGACTAAGAAAGAGTATGATTTGCAACTAAATCAGCGAGTGTATAGGTCAAGTATAGGCAAGTTATTTCATCGACGAAACGATTTTGAATTTACCGTCAAAGTCAGACACTTGTGATCGAAGCACAATATGCCGTGTGGACTACTCTAAACTCGTGAAAATCGGCAATGATAACTTCTCAATTTCGCTTGCATTTATCCCTAGTTTTCCTTGTGTACTTACAACAAAATGGAACTGATAATTTCGATAAACATTTGTCTGTTTTGCGTCTTTAGAAACGATGTCCAAGTTGTTGGAAAACAAAATGGCGTTCGTTCATTATTTCTAGACTTCCAGTAGTTTGGAAGTTACTGGTTTACTGAGCCAGCTCATTTGATAAGCTAGCGTTTGTTCTCCACTTGTGGCTTTCTAAACAGTTTCTTCAGATACTTCTGTGCTAATTACTGTGTAAGAAAAGTAACGAACACTTTCATGTATTTTGTATGAGCCTCTTAGCCGTTGTACTGTGTTTATTTGAACTCAAGAATCAAGATCTATAATTTGAGTTCTTCGTTCTGTGTATCTTCTTTGTCGACGGATTAGCCTGGTGAATGACGAAGTTCTGTCCTGGTGAAAAAGAGCAATTGATTTTTCAATTCTACAGTACATGTTGATTCGTCGAGTCGACATTTTTGTCTCTTTTATAGCTCAGTAACGAGAAAATTTATTTTCTCGCCGGTTTTGATAATGTTATAGCAAATTCCTGTTCTGTATATAACAATCTCTTTAACAAATCTACGGAGGTTTTCTAATTCAAATTGTTTTACTCGAATCACCTTTACTTCATGAGATTGTATTCTTACTTTTTGCTTCCTATCAAAAACCCTCTTTTATTTTGAATCTTGTTCACACGGTTCGTTACCTATTAGATTTTTAAACTGTGTTCAGTTGTCAGTATACATCAAAAAGGTATTTCGAATATATAAGAAAAGTCTGTGTATTAGATAGTCTTTCTGGTAATTATAGACCAACTGTGATGCTTAATTCACCCTAAATATTCTAAATATACAGTACAGAACTTAATATTATATCGTTTTTTATTCTCTTCATACACTTGCAGCATTGGTCGTCAAGTGGCACATGGCACAGGAGCCTGACACCAGACAGGTGGTGCTCGGGTACTGGGGTCAACCCCCAGGAATGGACAACAACCAGTACCCCTTCTTGTGTGTGCCAGGATATCTCAAATCTGACACTGGAGATGGTATGAACGAAAGTACCGTTATGTAAATATACTATACATAGGTCATTCCAGTTAGAAACTCATTCATTTAGTTATCCAGTAATTAAGTCAGTAAGTCAGACATGCAGGCAGACAGTTCAGTCAATCAGTCTGTCGGTCAATCAGTCAGTCAGTCAGTCAGTCAGTCAGTCAGTCAGTCAGTCAGTCAGTCAGTCAGTCTGTCTGTCGGTCAGTCAGTCAGTCAGTCAGTGAGTCAGTCAGTCTGTCAGTCTGTCAATCTGTCAGTCAGTCAGTCTGTCTGTCAGTCAGTCAGTCAGTCAGTCAGTCTGTCAGTCAGTCAGTCAGTCAGTCAGTTAGTTAGTCAGTCAGTCAGTCAGTCAGTCAGTTAGTCAGTCAGTCAGTCAGTCAGTCAGTCAGTCTTTCAGTAAGGCAGGCAGACATCTAGGAAGTCAATCAGTCTATCAATAGTTCAGTCAGTCAGTCAGTAACACAACCAGTTTGACAAATCATAAATGAAATAGATGTTTAATTATTTTCTTGTGAGTTTGTTGGAAAGATGTTCAGTCAGTTGTTAATCAGCCAGCCTTAGTCAGTCTTTCGTTTAAACAACTAGTTTATTGTCACCCATTGGTTTTTAATCAATCAGTCAGTCTATTATCTAGATGGTCGCTGGGTCAGTCGGTCAGTCACTCACTTACCCAGATCAGTCCTTCAGTAAATCAGTTAAATCATTTAGTCAGCCATGGCTGAGTCAGGAAGTAGTTCAGTCAGCCAGCCAACCAATCAGCCAGTCAGCCAGCCAACCAATCAGCCAGCCAGCCAGTCAGCCAGCCAGCCAACCAATCAGCCAGTCAGCCAGCCAGCCAGCCAACCAACCATCAGCCAGTCAGCCAGCCAACCAATCAGCCAGTCAGCCAGCTGCAGTCAACCAATCAGCAGTCAGCCAGTCAGCCAGCCTGCCAGCCAGATAGTCAGTCAGTCAGTCAGTTACTCAGTCATTCGTCCATCCATCCATAAATTCATTCATTCATTTATTCCATTCAGTCTGCTAGTAATCTGCCAGTCAGTCAGTCAGTTGGTCTATCAACTGGCTGGTCACTGGGTCAGACGGTCAGTCAGTCAGTCAGTCACTCGCTCAGATCGGTCCTTCACTTAATTTGGTCAGTAATTGTCCACTCAGTCAGGAAGTAATTCAGTCAGCCAGCCAGCCAACCAGCCAGTCAGTCAGTGAGCCACTCACTCACTCATTCAGGAATACTCCTGGTTGCTTCATAACTGTAATCAGTAATTTAGCATAACGTTTCAACAAATGAAATACAGCATTACAGTCAGAGAACAATGAGAAAGTACACAGTCAATCTCTTTGAATTACACCTATTCACAACATTGATCATAGGCTTTCTCCCGGGAGGCAAAGGAGAGAGCACTTGGAATCGAGGTTGACCTATTCCTTGGCCCTCGACGAAGATAAGAAGACAAGAAATAAAATGCAATACGAGAGTGTTCTTATGATAACGTTCTCTTTTTGTTGTTCTTCTTTTCAGAAGCTCGTTCGTCAGAACTGATTCATTTTATTGTGGATTCTGGTAGCGACGTTGTAACTGTATCTGAACATTTAATAGCTGAGTTACAGCTGGAATATCTACGAAACATTGAGAGCAGGGGCGCTCACGCAGCAGTAGATAAGCCACTGTACAGTGGCGTTATCAAGCTCGGAACAGAGGAGCTTCATGTTGAGGTAAGATGATAAAAACTACAATTGGGGTACCTCTAGTCTCTTGTCAGTTATACCTTTGGTGTTATGTTAATCCAAGTAACTTATTTCCACCAGTGATTGTAAGTTAGACTGGATTTAATATAATTCGACTCCATTTTTAGGGTCCGAAAGACCGGTTTAGGATTTCACAGTTTAGGCTCTGGTCGGCTCTGTGAAAAAGGCTCTGTTCACCCCTTTGGGTTCAGAGAGAGCCGGCGACAATCAGACCTTATGCTCCCGTTCTAAGAGGAGAAACGCGCGGCAGGTGCTCCACAGCGAAACCATTAGCGCTCATCAGTCAAGAGTTCACCTAAGAGGCCTCCACCCCATAGGAATAGAGTCATAGAGAGCGGGTCGTGATGGCAAAAACATACGCGCAGAGTCCAACCAACGGGTTTCATCTATTCGATCACCTGCTTCGCAGGCTGCCCCCTCAGCCAGACACTGGATTTGTCGAAAATCTTTCTCCTAATCTCATTTTTGTAAGAAACATTCTTCAATGAAGGCTTACTCACCTTTTTGTTCTGGTCTATTTTTCTCTCAGGTAATGCCCGAAGTAGTTAACTCTGTTGGTAATGTAGTGATGCGACAATTCAAACATTACATCACCGAGACAAGGCATCGGTGGCTGAAAGAGGATAAACCAATTGAGTGATATGAATACTGTTCAGTGAATGAATTAATTATGATGTGACAAATGATTGAATGGAATTTTTTTTAAAATAAGTATCTATTTTCAAAAGAAATGCTGCTAAATTTTTTATTTCAAAATGTATTTAAGTTGTTTTAGTTTGAGCTATTTTCTAGAAAGAAATCAAAAATATGCTCTTTTCATGGAGATATGTTTTATATGGCAAGTCCGAAGAATGTTAGTCGTTGAAAGAAGTTGACGAATTCGTGTATAATTTTGCCTAGTTTACTTTCTGCCAATTTTGCCTGACATTAGAAACCGCAATAAAAATACAGATTAAAGAGTTAATAGTAATGTAATTTTTAGATGAAAATGATATCCGATGAGCGGACATGCAATGTTATTATTCCATAATTTATTTCACAAGTTTTTATTTATGTTGATAAATAAAGTTTTTGGTTTTATTCTTGGCTTAATTTGTTGGTGGTAATTTATGAACGTTGACGATGGCTAAAGACAATAAATTCATGGGAGGGGTGGGATCGGATCTTATTGAATACATCCAGGATCCCTTGCGAGTCTGTCAGTCACCTGATCTATTTCCCGCGCTTTTTGACACGTGAGTCTGTTGATCGTGGTTGAAGAGAAGAACAAGATGTCTGAACCTTCGACACCGAGAGGAAGAAAGCGCTCCAGAGCAAGCCCTCCGCGTAAGTATTTCTCTATAATCTCCCGTTTTGCAAGCTCTAATTAGAACTCTTTCAGTTGTTTGCTTCATACTTTCGCTAAAACAATTATAAATACGGCTATATGCCGATCTGTTTTGCACACGAGGCCATCGAATTATTCGATCGGCGTGAAACCAAACTTCATTTATTAGAACCCACAAACAAATATTGCTCCAATAATTGGGAAACGTAGCGTAAATTGTTGAAAGTTGAATGAATTTTGCAGTACGGAATGGTGTATGTGTACAAAAAGGGAGAAAAAGGAAACTAAAGTACATTTTGTGATTACACTTTAACTCATGCAGTCAATATTTTTTGTAGTGTACACTTGAAGAGAATCGCTTTCACCTAAAATATTTCCATTTTGCACCCGTTTCTAAAAGATGTGAGGGAAGTTTTTCGATGAGCACTTACCTTTTTATCTTATTATTTTCGCGCGAGAGGTGATGACGTTGGTTACCTCGGTCATAGGCTCGAACGAAAATTATTCCTCGTTCCGATTGCTCCAACTTTGTGCCTTCAGGAAGCCGGCTCATGGGATAAGGTTTAACTTAAATAGTATTTTGATGATCGACCATGGAAGCAATAATAATTATTCACAGATAAATGGCTTGACTACCAGTGATAAGATATGAGACCGTTTTGAATTTATGATTGATCATCGCAGTTACACTAAGTTGTGTGTATAACTTCGATGATCAATCATAAATTCATATCTTTCTCCACAGTTCAAATATATGATCCTTCATATATTCATTTGCATGAGACCGTTTTGTAAGCAGTGAGTGAATTCACAGAATGTGTTAGTTCTCAAGATTCTGAATACTGTGGGGAAGCGACATTGCAAATTGTACGACATGTAGGGGTGATACTGGGGCTAGGGTTTGCTTGAAAAGTGCAGGATTCAAATGAAGTTTGTTAACTTGGCTTTTTTTCATGACTAAGTGAGTGCACCTAATTTTCTGTTTGCCCAGCATCTGAAGCTTCTACAACCAGCACTCGCAGTACTCGCAGCAGCCGCAGGGGTTCACGGGCTACATCTCCATCAGCTGCTCATGTAGAGTCACCCCCATCTCAACGTCGACGTGTAGATGAGCCGTCCTCCCCACTACCTTTAGCACCTACATCGCCATCTGAAGGACTGCAATACCAAGATCGCTCACAGTTTTCGTCACCCCAAACCAGAGGGGGGCTAGAGACAAGTGAGATAGATCTGAGTTCTCCTCTCAACTATGCTACGCCTAGTTCAAGAGCTGTTGGAACTCCACATGGAAGTGTGTATCCTTTCTTGATGGAATTATTTTCAGTTGAGGTGATCAAGCCATTAGTAGCCTTACAATAGGCTCAAAATTTATTTCCTTCCTAACATTGTCCAGAGGTATTATACTAACATTCTCCAGAAATAAATTTGTCTGTCATCAACAGTAGGCAGAAGACGGCAGATACTTTTTCATGTTTTTCTTTAACAAAAACATAGGGCTGGTACTCCTATTAGGCATCGCAGTGACATTCGCAGTGACCGGCGCATGCGCCAAGTAAATCTGGGGGAGAATCAAGCAGTGAGTATCAATAGTTTATTTCATGTAAGATAAACAAGGACCCCCTATCGCAGACCATTCACTTTTGAATCTCATTGAAACTTGTCTCATTTGTCTCATGTGTTTGAACCAAGTAACAATACCCTTTGTTCTTTTTAGCCTTCTGATACTACTGATCAACCAACTGGACCGACAAGTGATGCTGCCGCAGCTCCTGCACTTGTCATTTGGGGAACTGATGTTGTCGTCAATGTGACTAAGGAGAAATTTAGAAAATTTGTCTCTGAATTTGTAGACGAAGATGCTGAAGACATGGGTGAGGGATTTGACCCCTTGTTGCCAGTCTACATGCAACGTCTTGATGAGGTAATTAAAGACCTTCTCAGTGTTGCGCCTCAAAAGTTAAAGTGGCACTGTCTAACTCAATTTGCTTTTTACAGATTCATGTCTTAGAGACACCTTTCCTCAGCATCGATTGTGGCCATTTGAAGACATTTGATGCTGACTTGTACAGACAGCTTATCTGTTATCCACAAGAAGTGATTCCAACCTTTGATATGGCTGTCAATGAGGTGTTCTTTGATAAATATCCTGATGCTCAACTGCAACATCAAATTCAGGTGCAAGAATATTTTTTTACAGTCAATAATTTACAGATAAACAAACCATACTTAACACTGCTAACATAGATTCATTTTTTTTGGTCTTAAAAAGGTTTTGCCCATTTTCATTTGAAAATTATCACAATCACAATTTTGCTTTTATATTACCTGAAGAGTTTTTTGAAGACCTTACTAGATGCTTTTCGTCACAGAATGTAACAAAAGCTTGCAAGGCTTGTAAATAATAATATAGTGAATTCTGTTATAGGTCAGAACCTTCAATGTTGATAAAACAAAGAATATGAGATCTCTAAACCCTGAAGGTAGGAATAAACTTAATACAATATTTTTATCCTGATTCAAGACATTTCTTGCTGATCAATGTAGGTTATGCCCAGGATCTTGTTTTGCAATTCTTGTAACTTTTATTGTATTAGTATTCACATGCTGTTTTCTTTATAGACATTGACACTCTGATTACAATCAGTGGCATGGTAATCAGGACATCACAAGTTATACCAGAGATGAGAGAAGGTATTTCTGCAACAATTTAGTAGCATTTGGTGGTTACTTGAGGAAGTAGTCTTGTTATGTCTTACCTTTTAACAGATGGCATTTTGTTTTCTGATACACAGCATTCTTCCAGTGTTATGTTTGCCATGCTTCAGTGACAGTGGAGATAGATCGTGGTCGTATTTCTGAACCTACCTTATGCCGTAACTGTAACACAAACCACAGCATGGTGTTGATTCACAACAGGTCACAGTACACAGACAAACAAATCACTAAGCTGCAGGAATCTCCAGGTAAATGTCACTTTATTGATAACTGAACAGAGCACTCGCAGACTGAGGATACCAGAACAATACTCAGTTATTTTATATCTACATGTATATGTTAAAAAAAAAATGCAGACTGGGAAAGAGGGCTGAACGTGTTGGAAAGCTGTTGCTTCTTATGGCAAGAGACAAAAACATTACCAAGTGTGATACATTTATCATACCTTAAAGTGTGTGAGAAATTTATTTTCTGTCTCTTTCACAAGTAAGCCATTTCTCAGAAATACTCAGAATTTGATCGCAAGTCCAATACGTCAAGTCCATTAGAATGCAAAGGCTAACTTGGGCAAATATTACTTGTACCTCCCAGATCATTTGGAAGAAAAAAATAATCTGTTTACCTTGTTAAACTGTAGGGTGGGTATTCACACACATAAATAACAGACTAACTATGATTTAATTACCTCAACATATTAGATGATATGCCTCCTGGACAGACTCCACACACCATCATGTTGTTCTCTCACAATGACTTGGTAGATGCTGTGCAACCTGGAGACAGGTAAACATGCAAGTCGCCATTTTGGAATTCTTTGAATTGATGCGAGTCAGTTTACTTACATTAAGTGAGTTGATACAAGTCATTATGTATTTTTTTTGTTAGGGTCACAGTGACAGGAATTTATAGAGCCACTCCCATGCGTGTAAATCCACGTCAAAGAAATGTGAAGGCTGTCTACAAGACATACATTGATGTTATTCATTTCAAGAAAACAGACAAGAAAAGGCTTTACTCTAAAGATCCTGATGGGTAAGATGTGTTTTGTGTTTTTGTAATTAAATCTTTAAAAAAATTGTTTTTTAGGAATTTACATTTGAGGTTTTTTTACCACCATTACTTTCATCTGGAGTCCATAACATGAATCCAGGCTCACCAATATTAGTATACATTTAGACTGATCAATGTCCTTGCTCTCCGATTATTTTCAGAGTTGTGTCATTCACTCAAGAAAGAGTTGAGGAACTGCAACAGTTGTCCAAACAACCTGACATTTATGAAAGACTTGCAAAAGCCCTTGGTAAGTAACTATTGAGTACAAAACAGAGTTAATCCTCTGATTTACCGTATTTACCCGTGTATAAGTTGACCTTTTAAGAGCTAAAAATCAGTCCAAAAAATTGCCCTCGACTTATACATGGGTCAAAACTTAACATCCAAGCATCAGTTAAATAATTAGCATAACAATAGT
>OMLO01004599.1_pt1 | contig 11548 bp, 13 predicted proteins | sample 1674811 | NCBI WGS metagenome assembly OMLO01 (sample SAMN06265003, study PRJEB25207) | coral metagenome | isolation source: Coral host | place: Mexico:La Bocana,Puerto Morelos, Mexico | collected 2008-11-13 | reverse complement strand
TGACAACCAGCACGGCAGTTGAAGTCACCAAGGATAAAAGCCACTTCTCTAGAAGGAACTTGTTCCCACAGCCGCTTTAAATCACTCCAATAAGCATGCTTCTCCACATCTGAGCGCTGCATGGTTGGGCCATATACCGAAAACAGATGCCACCGACCTTCGTTGGCAGCAAGCCTCATAGAGAGTCGCAAAACACGGCCAGAAGAACAACCTTCCGCCTTTGAACCATCCAACCGCCAGGCTTTGGAGCCAGCAGGCGACAGTAGAATGCCACAGCCTCCATGACTACCATCACCACGGAAGCCGGAGCCGACTTCGCTCATGCATAGTGCGTAAGGAAAATGGTCTTGCATCCGCTGCTTTAGGATCTCCATTTCAGCAAAACCATGAAGTTGTTGACGACGAAACGACGACGAAAAGCTCTGTCGACCAAGTTGGTCACAGAGCGCCATTCGCAAGTTGCTATTCCACATTGCCAAGGCCCCACGCCAAAGCCATGTAGTAAAAGAAGGCACCAAGATACCAAAAAGAGAAATAAAATGTAGAAACGGTATGCTCACATCCCAGCAGAGAGGTTGCTAACCCAATTGCAGACTCACCAGTGGATATATGAAAACGTTTCACTGTGTAGAGGGAACATAGATAATCCAGATGTCAGTGGGCATCCAAACCCAAAAAGAAAGATGTCAAGTCGGCTCTTGCAAAAACCAAAAAGACTGAAAAGGTAGCACAACGTGGACTTCGCCATGTTGTGGAAAATAGATCCCCAGGTGCTCTGATCACATAAGACCGTCATGAAGAACCTCGTCCACGTCCACGTCCACGGCCTTTGGCAGACGCAGGAAGTTGTACATGTGCTGCTTCAGCGACGGCTTGGGCTGCTCTGCCAGGTCGGGGATTGGCCTTGTGAAAAGAAAGCTCACCAAAACTAAAAGGTTGGAGATCCCATTGAAAGTACTGACATGCCTCAGTACCCACAGCACTGAAGGTGAAGTCAAGACTGAACCGCCAAACTTCTTCTACGGGCTCAGGGGTATGAAATCTCATCATGTGAACAACCTGGGTGCCCTCCATGGCATGGATTTTGGTAGCCGCAGCCACCGCCATACGAGATCTTCCTGCTTCTTCTGCATCGCCAGCTCGAGACTTCAGCACTTGCAAGAGCCATTGCCACAGCTTCACTTTCCAAGAAGCCGCTGCCTGAGTGTTGCGCAAAGAAGCACGCTGGGCAGCCATAGCCGCATCATCAGTCTGGTCCTCCACGGTCCTGGCACGTTTGTCTGAGCCAGTGGTAGCTTTGTGAGATTCGAACATAGTCTGCACTTCAGCAAGCATGGAACCACGAAGGTGAACGATCAACTCATGGCGACATTTTTCACGTTGAAGGTCACGATCGGTAGCTAAGGCCAAAATGGCCGTCTTCTTGTGCGCTGCCTCGAGCGCTTCCAGCCGCTTGGTAAGCTCGGCAACTGACAAAGTAGCCATCTGGAGAGAGTAGCGACACGAGGTGGAAAAAAAAAACTTTCACAGCTGACCCCAAAAGCTGCTAAGCATGCGAGAGCGGTGCAACCAAAACAAAAATGCACAGCACGTGGGACAACGTAACCTGCCTCCACACATACATGCCATACCACAGTCAAGAGTCAAACCAAAAAGCTAATGAGTGCGAGACTTGTGAATGCCCAAGGCTTTAGTACTGAAAAAAGGAGTGGCAACCCCACATTCACAAAAAAGAGCAAAGCGGCCGCCAGCTTGTTGCACAGCACCGGACCCTGGTCTCGCCAGGCATTGTTCTCTTTCATGGCGGTTTCTTTGTGAAACATTGAGAAAACGTAGGTCACAACCATCATGACTGCAAGGAAAGGGACGTGCAACATCCAGTCGAGCGTCACGTTGTCTTGGTCCAGCTGGAGCAGCAGGCTCCGGTCTCATGTCACAGTTGTTGAGATGCACGGTCAGAGGACTTTTAGAAGCAAAGCTCTTGTTGCAGCGCGGACATTCATATGTTTGTTTGGATACGGGGCGCATAGTGTTGACATGTCTAGCCAGCCCTTGCCGATTGCGAGCCACAAAGCCACATTGTGAGCACTGCAAGTTTATAGGAGCAACACCACGTCTTGGGCGAACTTTGGCTGCCACTGCAGCCACTGCTGGTTGTCCATAGTTGCGAACAAGAGCACCATGTCGGCTAAGAGCTTCAACTTGGCATGCGTTGACCTGATGTTGCCACGCCAACTTGTCCTGCGCAATGCGTGCCCACAGAGCTGCACGAGCACCAAGGAGGCTTTGCATCCACATACGAGCACGACCAGTATAGTGATGAGAGACAGCACCAAGTTCAGTTGCTGAGAGAAAGGACCTGTGTGGGATGGTTCCAAAGAGCACTGCATGAGGGATACGATGAGGAGACATACGAGCGACATGTCCAAGCCACCTGCAACCTCGTTGAAGCAACATAGTGTGAAGGCTGGGAACACCAAGTCGGTGAAGTAGAGCATTGTTGTCCAAATGTAGGTCACGAACATGCTGAAAGCGCAGCCGCAGAGCACGGCGTACAAAAGACATCCAAGCATTGTGCAACTTGCGGGTCAAGGCCAAGGTCAAAGTCCAAGATTCACTGCCATACAACAAGACCGTAGAAACACATGCCATGAGTAGTCTGGCTTTGGTGCTACGGGAAGTTTCCGAGGATCTCCAGACATGTCGAAGTTTGCCAAAAGCCGCATGTCCCAAGGCGCATCGCCGCTGCGCATCAGCCGCTGTGCCACAAGTCTGTCTTATCACAGCCAACCAAGGATCCCAGATAGCGAAATTCAGCACATTTAGCAATAGGGGAGCCCAAGATTCGAAGTACTCGACAGCCAGGCAAAGGAGCACGGTCGATCTGTGGGGTAATGCTGGGCACCTCCATCCATTCCGTCTTACCAGCATTGAGTTCAGATCCAAGGTCCCTAAGAGTAGATGCAAGGACTTCAGACATAACCTGGAAGTCATCCCAGTTATCTGTCCAAATGGCTGCGTCATCCGCAAAGACCGAGTTGTTGAAGAGGTGGGATCGAGTAGAAGCGGCCCGAATACGAGCAGGTTCACGAAGGGATCCATCTTCAGTGCTGACCCACGAAACACCAGGCTCATGACCAAGACGCTGAATACAACGTTGCTTCCAGACTTTGATGACAAATGACAAAGGCAAAGTACAGGAGAAAAAGGAAAGCCCTTCAACACTGCCCTGCCGAACACCTGTACCCATGTCAAAGGGTGGACTCAACGCACCACAAGGATCACACACACGAGTCTGCATGCCACTGTAGATGGATTTCAACCTGCTAATGATATGCACAGGGACACCCAAGTGGTGGTGCAGTAAGCGCCAAAGGTCCTCCCGAGGGACTCCGTCAAAGGCTTTGGACAAATCAACAAACAAAATGTAGAGTTGAGAATCTTCAGCCGGCTGACCGTGGGGAAAAGTGCCTCGCCATTCTTGGAGGAGACGTCTGAGAGTGAAGAGACCATCACTGCAACCACGACCTTTTCTGTAAGCTAGCTCGCTTTCTCCACAAACATGCTCAGCCAAAGTTGCCAACCGTGAAGTGACGAGCTTACAAACAACTTTGCTAATGACATCTAGAAGAACAACCCCACGATGTGTGTTGAGGTCCTGAGGGTCACCTTTACCTTTCCAAAGAATAAACAAAATAGATTCGTGCCAGTGATCGATATTGACGGTAGAAGAATCACCTTGCCAAAAATTGACAACCATGGAATGGAAATCTCGAAGATGTTGTTCAGCTGTAGGTTCTTCCTCACGGCATTGACAAAGAGCTTTGAATAGTTCAGCATGCACCCCAAGAATGTCAGGAGCCTTTCCTGAATGCATAGCACTGATGGTTTTGCAAGTTTCTTCGTAGGAGGGCGCCTGCCAATCAACCAAGGCGGACAAGTGCGACAACTGCGGGAGCTCTTGCCAGACTGCGGGGTTGAACTGCCGATTCACATTCAAGACATTGTGGAAATGTTGCCGCCGACGTTGAAGCTCAACATCGCTACCTTTGTGAAGTGCACGACGACAAAGACCATTTGCCTGCAGAAGGCGTGCCAAGCTCTGTGCTTCCCCAAACATTGCTGCAGCATCCTTCACACGCGCTGATTGCTCCAAGCGAGACAGACGTGTGGACCACCATTCTGATTTCCAACGGCGAACTGCATCACGTGAGGCTTTTCTAGCTTCAGTTAATCTGGCTTTGGTGGCAGCGTTAGGAGAGCTCTGCCAGGCCAAGTGTGCTGTGGAGCGCGCCACGGCTAACTGACGAAGTTCTGCTTCATGTCCTTGTCTCCAGTCTTCAGCGTGAGCACCAGCCGTGCCCAAACAAGTTTCACCAGCTGCACGTAGATGCCTTGAAAAAGAAACCAAATCCGAGCCACCAGAAGCCTGAAGACGAGAAAACTCATGAAGGAAGGCAGTGCGTAGACCACATTGCTTCAACAGACCAACTCGTAGTTTGGAAGGCCTCGGTTGGTGAGCGGGTGTCTCAGGAGGAGGTGTAAAGGAACCAGGAGCCGCACGTAGTTTCAAAACCATCAGCCGATGATCAGAGGCCACCTCAGCACCAGGAAGAGCGTGAGTGTCCGTCACAAAGTGCCAGTCAGAAAAACGACCAAGAGCCATGTCAATGGCACCCTTAGTGCCCCAGCGACGGTGTATCCAACTGGTAAGGTGGTTTTCATCATGAGCGAACCAAGTGTTGAGCACCTTCAGACCCTGATCCTCACAGAATTGAAGGAGAAGGTCGCCATTGGCATTCTTCTGCGGAAAACCAAAGGGGCCCAGGACTCGCGGGTCACCCCCTGCAGCTTGACCACGAATTTGACAACCAGCACGGCAGTTGAAGTCACCAAGGATAAAAGCCACTTCTCTAGAAGGAACTTGTTCCCACAGCCGCTTCAAATCACTCCACTAAGCATTCTTCTCCACATCTGAGCGCTGCATGGTTGGGCCATGAAAGTAGAATGCCACAGCCTCCATGACTACCATCACCACGGGAGCCCTGGTAAACCAGAGTGAAGCCAGTGCCCACATCTACGGAGCCAGCACCAAAAAGATAGTGCGTAAAGAGAATGGTCCTGCATCCGCTGCTTTAGGATCTCCATTTCAGCAAAACCACGTAGAAAAAGTGAACCATCAGGTGAAACATTGAAAACATGACGTAGTGTGCAAACGTTGAGATAGCCGACCTGACATGTGGAAAAAAGATGACGAAAATGAGGTTGATTGCCAAGAGTATCTCGATGACGCCGTTTGTTCAGCTTAGCAGCCCAGCACAAGTGCCTGCTTCTAAACGTCATTAGTGGGTCAGGGTCATACAAGATGTTGGTCGTGGAATACTGTAAAACTCACATAGTTGGCAAGAAAGCAAAGAGAAAAAGACCCACACCAGCTGCTGACTGATGTGCACCTGTTGCCGCAAAGCACTGAATCCAAAAGCCACCAAGGTGACTGAGTCGAAAACAGGAACAACGCAGCCACGTCTGCCAGGGGAGTGCCCACCCCCCCTTAGTTCATCTGAGACACTAGGTCTTTTACCCGACTTGTCAGCCATCAATAGGTATGGATAGGTATGGCGAGTATGGCAACCTGGCAACCTGACATCTGCCTATGTTGGGAAAGTCCCCCCCCTCAGTCACAGCAGAGTTTGCCCAAATGGATCATCTTCTGTCAAATCTTCAGGTGAGCGATGTTCAAACCCTTTTCTGATTCCCATAGTGCAGTTGAATTTGTTCAATGAACTGGCTAATATGAGTATCATCCGGTTTCTGGAACATTCCGACCATCATCCCCCAAAAAACCACCAATGTCCATTCTCATGCTCTGCCAAGGCACGCCGTAGGCCCCGCAGGTATGGCCACCACAAATGAGTTGATCAATGCCCTGGACCCCAGGGCGGTACCAGATAACTGGAAAGGTTTTGCATGTCTGGTTCTCAAAGGACATCCGGTCAGGACGATGTTATTTTCATCTGCGAAGCAACCCAACTGTTCAAAACATTGTTATAACAAGCATGAAAACAGTCCGGAAATTTCAACTCAAAATAGACCAGCCATTGTTGAAAAAAGACTTCCTACTCTTGCATCCATCTTCCACTTTCTGGATGACTGTCCAAAGCGGTAAAAACGGGCAGGCAGGCTTCCAACATGTCTCAACCAATCTGGAAAATGCCATTGATAAGATACCCTCATCTTTTCTGCAGAAAGATAAACATCAAAGAGCTTCATGACCCAAGCTGCATGGTTCTGGGAAGACCTACTCAAAACTGATATGCTTCCTCGACATAAACCACTCTTAGCTACGATGTAATTACAAGGTTTTGTTGATATCTCTATGCTCTGAGCAAATGGATTTCACATAAAGGCAAAGGGCAATGCTCTTCAGGGGTACGTAACAGTGTTACATCTTGAACTGTGTCCTGTCCAACTACCGTAATACTGTAATACCGCATACTCTATCCCCCGCACACCTGGGGGCCACAAACAATCTCGCCGTCTAACATGTGACCTCAGGGATGATAACCACCCGAATGTGTCTTGAACAAGACAATTTCATGGCTCTGATCTTCGGAATGTTCTGACGGGGTAGCCCATCATCGTCCTGTCATCGGAGAAGACGGTGCATCAACATCATGCCCGAAAACATCAACAAGCTTGCAAACACTCTTCCGCCTCTTTGAACCTTAGGTATATCACAGGGTCTAGCGTCACGCACTAAGGGTGACCACCGCTACATAGAATGCCCCATGAAGCTTCACTTGTATCTCTGACAGGGCAGGAGAGAGGCCCGACATCTAATCATGTTCATCAAATCCATTAGTTTTTCGTGTTGAGGACGCTGGAGGACATATGTACCCACTACCTACACATAATCCTGGTTGCATCTTGCTACTTGCTATGTATAATAAGTTTATTGGCAATACATCATGCTAGTTTGCTTTCTTGAACCGCCATGACGGCCCGTTCCTGCCCTGGCCTACTATTCTGGACGTTTATCATTCTTCACATAAACATAAACATTCAAGCTAGTGAAAACATGCTAGATTTTGAACTGCAGGAAACACACCAACCCTCAGGAGGAAAGTATGGAAAGCAATTCTCTCCATCTATCCATCTGGCTCTCTACGCATCTATTTATCTAATCTATACTTTGCAGGCTTGGACTGGCATGTTCCTGTTTTGGAAACTCCCCGTCTATTCTTTATATTTTGCATATCAGTGATGGACCGAGCAAAACTCCAAATTTCTCTGGCCCCTCTGTGCTAAGCCAAGGGTCGTTGATAGAAGCCATTTTCACAGTTGCAGTCGTAGCTTCCAATCAAATCTAGACCTGAGCAGAAGCACCATCTACCAACATCCACCAAGTAGTCTGGCTGCAAATGAAACATGGGGACCTTCAGTAGAAGTTTGGTAAACCCCAACCTGCCCCGTTTTTCGGAGTCATGCATGTTTAGTGTACGCTCTCCGGTACTTCTGCAACCTTTTGAGGTAAAGCAAGTGCATGTCCCGTACAATGATGGATTTACCAGCTGCATGGCCCCACTGCTGAGCCAAAGCACAAAGACCCAACGCGCCACAGCCATGCTTCAGCTTGGCGCAATCGTCGACATTTTTGCAAGACCATTTCTCAGCGACGGTGAGGAAGCATTCCCACCCAAATCAATGCCCCGAATGACACGAACGTCCCATAAAAAGTCGTTGGAAAAATATGTTTTAAGACATCCAGCGAAATCTTCTGGGTGCTTCACTGAGTACGTAAGATATAAAGAAATCATCGTTGGCAAGTTATGCTCTTCTTGTTTGGACCAAGAAATTTGATCTCATGGTTAAGTGACCTTTCAAATACAACTTTGAGCATCAGTGGATATAGTTCCAATACTTGTAATATAAAGAAATATATACGTATATATAGATCTGTGTGTTATAGAACCAGCCAAAGTCTGCACATCTGACTCTTCTTCGTGGTGGACACCCCACAGCCCGGCCATCAACAAGCCCAGGTGCTGATGGCCAAATGAGGCTCTGTGGGCAGGTCATTGATCGACTTCTGCCTGGTGAATCAAAGGTATATGAGAACGACTTGGATGCACTAGTTGACGGTTCAGTTCCGACTGTATGTACGGTACAATGTAGATAAAAGAAAATGCAATCAATTTTGAAAACTATGCATGGCCAGTCAGCCATACAAAGCTATTCACGTAGCCTACAATCCATATCTTCGTTTGGCCAGAAAACTAGTGCGGGAATAAACACTTCCTACTTCAGAGAAACACTTCATGCAAGAGACTCCTCCTAGCCCTCTGACGGATCGGATAGCCAGCTCTTGTCTTCAATGGTTCTACCCATGCCACTACAAATCCCCGAAGCATGGCACAAACATATTCATTTGGTCATGATATTGCGGGGATCGTGATTCTCCTTGCATCAAAATCCGAGAGAGGGCATTGTAGTCTTCCAAGTAGAAACAGAAAGGCAAAGAACCTCAAGAAACCTACATCTCCTGAAACGAATCAATCTGAAACTTGCTGAAACGAGTATCCTCCGCCTCACAACAATTTGAAGAGTGACACCTGAAGTTCTGTACATAACAGTTCATGGAAATGATGATCTGTGTATCTCTGCACTAATTCGACAAACGCTTGGTTCACAATTCACTCGTTGATCTGACTGACTGTCATTTACATAGCACATTCGTTGCGGGCGCACATTGATGCTCGTGTGAGATTGACCTCCCAGAAGAATGGGTTTATGCCATTGTTGCCGCTCTTCTCTTGCATCTTACCATTTTGTTGATAGGGGTCGTTACATTTAAAAGAATGATTAAACACCTTTGCCTGGTGGATTCACCCGTGGACTATCAGATCATCTAAGGGCAGCATGATCAGCATGGCTCCCCTCCCCTCATGGTCGAGAAGGGCCTCCACCCTCCCCTGAAACTTCAAATCCCGGTGCGCAGTAGAGGGTATAGTTCCTAGCAAGAAGTCCATGGATGAAAAACGGAAAGACTGCAGACCCTTACATGTGGAGGTTCAAACAAGCCGGTGCAGATACGGGTTCGTACACAATGAAACATTGATCAAGGTTTGGAAAAAAAACTCTAAAATAGGTAAATGGAATGTAGGCTTCCTCACTCAACTGTAAGAGAGGGTGCCCGTTTCAACGAAGTATGCGGACAGTGTCTCGGCAAATCGCTAGGCAATGACAATAGCTATTCAACTATTCAAATTGTCTCACATGATATAGCACAATCCATAAATAAAGCCAGGTCAGTTTCGGTTCCGTTCATAAATCCATGGAATTTGAACCACATCGAACACAAGAGGCATCGAACGTGCTACTGAGCCAAACAGATATAGCCACTCATACCTAGCTTGGCTGGTGGGATCGGCGCTTTTGCTGGGCGATTTCATCCACCCTACTGGTAAGGAAAATTTGCAGTCATGTGTTCTAGATACCAAACAACATATACTCTTGTCTTCCCAACAGCGGTTGAGAACAAGACCCCCAGCAGTTCCCTAGTTGCATGTCCCGCCAAAATAGATAGGGTTGGTATCTCTATACTTCAATGTACGAAAACATATACCTGTATATGAAAATGATTGGGAAACCACAGATTTCCGAACCTGCTTGAAAGCACAAAGCCAGTTTCGCGAGTTTCTCTTTTTCCTGCAATCCAAGAGACCCTCCCAGCATCAAGGATCCCTTCCAGATTCCATTGCTGTCATACAGCTCCTGGGCTCCAACGAGTCAAACCAAAACCATGGGGCGTTTCGGCGTTTCTACTTGATTCACATCAAGAGTTGTTGCAAATTGCAGTGCCTGGATTTCCATTTTCAGGGGTTGAAACTGAGGGTACAGGTTGCATGAGAAGCCTTGGAAGGTGGTGCGGTAGCATATTAAGCTTTTCTTGTGCTCCTGTAAAATGAGTCCGAGTTAACACTACCTTTCAACACTGCAACCTGAAAAAGTGGCCCTCCATGAGGGTGGCACCCAAGCTAGTCAGTCCATGTACTCAAATGTTGTCTAACTATAGTCCATGAACCCCGGACGAGCAACATGGAACCTAAAGAGCTTCGATCAAAACGAAGTCTGGGTCAGCATACATAATGGAAACTTACTTCTAGCTTGTCCTAAAAAAGCATGCTTGTAACCCCTCTTCATTGCTATATTATGAGAAAACTTCAAAACTCTGTAGGTGTATGTGAGGGCTCTACCTGACTGGACTCCCATGACTAGGTTTCACTTTCCAAGTACCATTGAACACGCACAGAACAACAGAGTCAGTGGGATCGCAGAAACAATTTACACGCAATGCTTCCCTTTCAACAGTTGATGTTTATATAATGTTCCACAGTCATTCCATCTTGGTTTGCTGATTCGGGATGGTTATGTCTTTCTTTTGAGATCTTTTTTTCAGAATGTACCACAGGATCCAAAGTAGTTGTATAAATACTGCAGGCAGCTTGTTGCAGTAATCATATTTTATATGTGGAATGGATCCATGAATCAAGTGAAACAAACTAACATACAGCTATGAAATATCATTAATTTCCAGCCAGACACCTCGCAAGTTGTCTAACAATGTTTAATAAAGTGTACTAAGATGTGCTCGGTGTACTTGTTGGACGATCGCCCGATTAGGAATAGCCCGTACAACAACTATATCCGCTGCCCAGTGGCAGGGCATTGCTTCGTGGACCACATGGAGCCAGTGGCGCCATAGGCAGAAACATGCAGCGGGAGCACCTTGTTTCAGAACGAGAGAAAAACACTTTAGTTTCAACAAATTTCAATCAGTCAATCAGCATCATATCTATTAATTACATCTGACCCTCAAATGGGATCTAGAAGGCCCTGTGATCAGCTGCCACTCGTGGAAATGAAGGTGAGATCTATCTTACCGTGGCCATAGGCCTCCAGGATCGGCTACATAGATAGATGAGTCTAGTTTATCTGCCTTAGATACTACCAAACAATAAAGAGATTTGTGAAATGTGTGTGTGTGTGAACGTTGCGACACTCAGATCAAAGCACTTGGTGCATCATGTCATGACTGCCGACCTTTTGGCCAACTAATGGTGTTCAACAGCTCAATGAATGGTTTGGTCCTGAAACAGGCGACTCACTTCATTCTGAAGTTTTTGAGGGTCAGCATCCTGGGTTCCTTTCATATAGTGATGCTGCAAATAAACGCTGATGGTCATATTGGTGAAGATGAAGAAGAACATAGTGCCCAGCTGATGATGGAAATGAACTGACCATCACGAGTACTTTTGGATGAACGAATTGGAATATGTCACCATCCTGGATTTCCCTGAAATATTGGTATTGTTGGGGGATTCACTTCCTAAACTACCTTTGTTGGTGACATCACATGATGCGACTATAGTTCGCCCAAATAAATGAATGAATGAATGAAAGAAGGAATGAGTGAATGAGGGAATGAATGAGTGACCAAATGAGTTCATCAGCAAATGAGTCAATGAGGTAGAGATGATCATGATGA
>OMLO01004597.1_pt1 | contig 11550 bp, 10 predicted proteins | sample 1674811 | NCBI WGS metagenome assembly OMLO01 (sample SAMN06265003, study PRJEB25207) | coral metagenome | isolation source: Coral host | place: Mexico:La Bocana,Puerto Morelos, Mexico | collected 2008-11-13 | reverse complement strand
AACTTCATATGTTATAATGTAGTAGTGTCCCCAATTAGCTTCTGTAAGCTAAATACCTACCCTGACACTTAAATAAAAGTTCTTACTTACTCAAGTCTCCTAACACTACACCTCACGTCTCCTAAAACTACTGTTATGTATTTTGTTTTCATTTTGTCTTCAGCCTAGTAAAAATCTGTAGCCTTCATTGTATTCACAAAACGTTTATTCAAAAGGAGATTAAAGTAGAATACGGGGTTGTGTGTGTTATTGATATTCTTTGCTACCCATGCCACTCCTTGAAAAACCCGCTTGCCGTAGTGATGGTCGTAAACTTGGAACTGATATTCCAGCCTCGAATTCATCCTTCTAGACTAAACCTTGTACTTTGTTGTTCATAGATTTCCCTCGCCTGTGTTTTCGAAGACAAGAATCTGTCTGTGTTTCGTTCCCTTCGTACTTTGCGGGCGCTGAGACCACTAAGGGCAATTTCAAGAATGGAGGGAATGAAGGTAACAGATTCGAAACAGATGCAGAATTTATATTCTTTATTTACATATTCATACTTAGACAACCAAAGCAATGGCCTACACGTACCCTCGTAGAGATCAGCACCACCGCGAGCACATCACATAGATGGACACTATGTGATTGTCTTAAAGCCGCAAGCAAACGCTGATATGCGGAAACCTCTCCTGAGTGGATTCTTTTTCTGGTGCTAAGGAATGGATATTAAGATATTAAGGGCTGCCTGTGGAAATCCAAGTTGGAGTTGTACATAGTGGTGAAAATAGTTTGTAACGAATTTTAGTAAAATGCTGCACTTGCTCTTTCTTGCAGGTTGTAGTGAACGCTCTTTTCGCTGCTATTCCAGGCATTGGGAATGTATTGCTGGTTTCCCTGCTCTTCTGGCTGATATTTAGCATCCTCGGTGTTCATCTTTTCGCCGGGAAGTTTTTCAAATGTGTGGACGCAGACAACGAGCCATTGCCAGCCGCTGTTGTCCCCAACAAGGCAGAATGCCTAAAGTATCCTGATAAATATCGCTGGGAAAATTCCCAAGTGACATTTGATAATGTCCTTGCAGGATTTCTCACACTGATGCAAGTGGTGAGTATGTTTCCAATCAAATCGTACATCAAATCTCGAGGGAGTTAATACTCTCTATATGGCACTGTAAGCTGGTTTTACCTTCTAATGGTTGAAACCTAGAGGGTGTGATGTCTTCAGCACTGTTAAGGAGAAAGTTGCCAAAAAAAAATAAATGCTGGTTACTTAAAAAGCCTACACCGGGACCTGTCTGGAGTAAAAATAAAGTTAGTCCATGCCAACGAAAAAGGGATTCAGATATCCCCGAGGAGCATCTCTGCAACTTATGTATGGAACTCCCCCAGGCATTAAAATTGTCACTAGTCTTCAAATCGTTTGCAACGATGGGGAAACGAGATAATATTACAAGTGGGATGTGGGTAATACGGTAGTAATATTGCCACGATTGTTTGGTATTTTTTGATGGCTTTCGTTTCATTTGGTGAATCGAAATCTTATATGTCAGTACTTGGCACAGTTGTCAAGCCAGAAGGCTACAACTAGTTACACAACATACACGTTTCACGTTTCTGAGATAATGACTAATTACACGAAACAGAAACCAAACGAAAAGTAACAAAAAAAATATGTCAAAATTATTTATTAACGCTTATAACTTAGCATAAAAAGGCTCTAGAAATGAGTCGACAACGTTATAAAAGGACTGTCTGCATTGCCTTGATTAAGTTTGCAGTAGGTTTTTAGCAAAATCCAAGATGTGAAAGTCTTAGATTTGACGGCGTTGTTCCTCAATGTTAATTTTCCTTTTAAATGAATAATAGCTGGTGCTAAATTTACCGATAATAAAACAACGATCTTAAGCAAATCCCAGTCTTAGTTTTCACTGACTCTTCTTCAGGCGACCTTTGAAGGATGGATGGAAGTTATGAAGGATGCGGTTGACTCCACTGAGGTTGGTACAGTGACAGCATGTTCCTGAAATCTTTGGGCACTCAGTTGTCCAGTTCCTTTTCAAGTTGAAAACCATCAGCGCTTATAACGTTAATATCGTTTTTGCTAACTTCATCTAACATTTTGTCAGCATTTCCTCGTCTTAATATTACATAAAGTGAACATTTAAATTATTTTTAAAGCTAGAGAGTTTGAAGTGGTTTGGCAAAGCACGTCTTTACATTTTACAGTGCTGTGCAAAAGCAACGCAAACAAATTTCGTCGAATTTGTTCTCACGAAATTTCCTCGAAAGTTATCGTGACGACAATAGCAATAATCTGGCGTACAATGTTGAGGCAAATAGCATGAGATCAAGTTCTTTCAAGTGCAGCTAAGTATTATCTCGTGAATGTTTTATCTCCAGGCAGTGATCACTTCAGCCGCAAAAATGCTGATTGATGCATTTTATGTCGTTTATAGGTGGACATGCAGCCCGAGTATGAAAATAATGTGGTGGCATATTGCTATTTTGTTGCTTTCATCGTCGTTGGTTCATTCTTCGTACTGAACTTGTTCGTTGGAGTCATTATCGATAATTTTAACACTTTAAAACAAAAGGTAAGTTAGTTTCACGCCTGGTTACAATCCAATCCAATCCACTAATCGCCGAGGCGGGATTTTCGCTGAGAAAAACGTTGCTTTTCGACGAAAAGACTGATATGGAAAAAGACGTAAACGGTGCTCATGTAACTCGGTACAGACTCGTAGTTTCGCACGCCTTCTAAAACACCAACCTTTTACGTACAGACCAAGTTCAGACATGCATTGAGTGGTTCTTTTACTAGTGTGTATTTTTTTCTTTCAAAGTACGAGGAGCTGAACAGCATGGGGATGCTACTGACGGATACACAAAGAAAGTGGGTTACCTTCTTAAAAGAAGCTGCCAGAAAGAAGCCTCCGACGAGGCAAATTCGACCCAAGGTCAGTATATTGCACGTCCAATTTGCTTTATTTTTATCTTTTAAAAGTCATGAATCAGTCAAACTTTAAAATGCTTTTTGACCCATTTTACAGGAGAGAGTATTTGGTGTCTTATATGACGTGGTGACATCAGACAAGTTTGAGATTGCAATTCTGACAGTGATAATGTGTAATATGGTTATGATGACGATACAACACCATGGACAATCGCCCAAGATCTCGAGCGTTTTAAATATCCTTTGCATAAATCAGCTAGCTTGAAGAAGTAAAATACACTTGTTGTTTTTGTTTTGGTTATTCCTTTGTTTATTTTTCTTAAGAAAATCGGGTTTTTTTTAATTAATTTTTTTAACTTCGTGTCAGTCTTTTTGTCAATGCGGCTTTTCAAAGGCATACTGATCAAGACATAGTAGTAATTTGCCGATCTACTATTATCTTAAAAATCGCCTGTGTCACCCCCTAATTGTCAAAGTTCTCCATACTTTCCTAACTTTTAATCGCGCGACTTTCTGACGGCTCTCGTTTTCTAGCAACAAAACGGCAAAAAATACGCGGAGGGTCAGAATTCCACTCTAGCTCTTTCATTCACGTCCTCAGTTCTTGCAGACCTTGTGGTTTGATTTACTTGTTTCAACGGAAGACCAGGTTATTGGCCACAGTGCAGCGATCTCCATTATAAGAGCTCAGTAAATTGCAGCTTCATAAATCGATAATTTCCTTAACTGATAATTCCACGAGTCTCCAATTTCGTATTCACCGGGATATTCGTCCTAGAAGCCTTGGTGAAGATTGCCACTCTTAGACTACACTACTTTAAGAAGCCGTGGAATGTATTTGACTTCATCATCGTTATTAGCTCTCTTGTGGGTATGTGGCACGGATTTAATTTCAACGAATCCCATCCAATAATAAGAATCAAAATGTAAGCACTTCCAATGCATGCTGATGAATATAGCGGACTTAAGGTTGCATTGCGCATGCCTAGCTGACAAATGCGTGGCTCGATCGAAATGCCTTTGTTTTACTTCCGCTCATTTCCATTGTTTTTAAAACCAATAAACTCGAGCCTGTCACGGAGCTCTCGAGAACCGCTTGTTTCATCAAGCTTGAGCAGTAAGAAATGAGGACTCCAGGAACGAGATTGTGAACAAGCCTCACTCTAAGTATGCCTAAAGATTTATGTCCCGGTAGTGGCCATAATCAATAGCTATTTCTTTGTTGGTAGGATAGCCTGCCATGCAGGCGTTATTTTGGAACGTAACGCTTTATGGATCAAACTTTCGATGCCGCCATCTTGAATTGTAATTGCATACTTGACGGGTAGAGGGTTGAGGCAGAAGAATAGGCCTACACCCTCAGCAAATTTTCCCGCCCAAATCCTTCACAGTTATCAAATTCAAGAAGGTGGATTGATACGAAAAGGAGCACTCGCTCGCACAAAATATGCTTGCACTGTAGGCTATTGAAAGCACCAAGTGGCATAGCATGGTTGAGATGATTCAATATTTTGGTAAACTGTACTAGTCCGGCAAAATAACTTAGTTTTGGTTTAATTACCGCGTTATAAACTACTTTTATTTTTTTTTGATCAACAGATGTTGTACTAGACGAATTCAGTACAAACGAAGGAGCCGTAAGCCCAAGTCTTCTCCGTGTTCTTCGAATCTTCAGAATCGCCAGGTTACTAAGGCTGGTGGAGTTCGCCAAAGGAATAAGGCAGCTTTTGTGGGCTCTCATGATCTCGTTACCAGCCCTCTTTAACATTGGTACTCTTCTTTTTATGGTCATATTCATCTACGCAATCATCGGTATGTCTGCCTTCGGAAATGTGAAGCGGGAAGGCGAGTTGAACGACATTGTGAACTTCGAGACGTTTGGTACTTCACTGTTGCTGCTGTTTCGACTTGCAACAGGGTCGGGATGGAATGACATCATGGATGCGTTACTACTAAAACCACCCGACTGTGATCCAAGTTACTTGGGACTTCCTCATGGTAACTGCGGCTCCTACAGCGCCATCGTATACCTGGCCAGTTATGTCATAATAGTGTTTCTGGTGATTGTTAACATGTACATTGCCGTTATCCTGGAAAACGTGAACCGCGCTCACGAGATTGAAGACTTCTGCATCACCAAGGAAAGCTTCGACAGCTACTACACTACGTGGGGTGTGTTTGTTCCCGACGGGAAGCCGTACCTTCCGCTGGACCGCTTGTCCGAGTTCGTAGCTACTCTTAAAAAACCTTTCGGAATTCCTCAACCGAACGCCAGTGTTCTGAGGCAGCTAGAGATTCCGGTACGAGCAGGGGAACTTATTCATTGCTTTGATCTGTTGAAGGCGCTGACGCGACGCGTTTTGGAAGAACATGGTGAGTCTCCAGAAGTTTTCAAAGACATCACTGTGAGGATGGAGGCTAGCTTCAATAAGTCGTTCATAACGCACAAGAGGATTTCGTCGCTCAGTGGTTCTACTAAAACTAAATTAAGTCTAGACTTGAGCGAAACTGTCACTTGAGACATGTAAGAACAACATTCTGCGAAAATGGAACTGCAGACGAGAAAAGGTATTTTTCTAGGTATTCTAGCCCCCAGGTTTAGACTGGACATTTGTGGATGTGAGACTATTTTTCACACGTTTTCCAACCAATGTATACCTATTCCTATGTGCTTACAACGTGGAAAATTACACCAGGTCCACTTGAAATTGCAAAGTTACATCGGGGTAGTCACAGTTGAAGAAAAAGCGCTGCTACGAAGCTGCAGCATAAATAAAACAGCCAAGAACAACTGGAAAAGACGCAATATATATCGAGCTGCTTGACATTTTAACGCATTTTGCATCTCTGCACATTTGAGGACTAGCTAGCTTTACCATGGTTAATGTGTAAAGACACAAACAAGCACAAAATTTCATCTAAAGCTATTATTAGAGTACTAGAGCGACGGATGAGATTATTGCGACTGGCCGCTCTTTTTAGGCTTGTATCAGAAAGCGTCGAGATAAAGCAATGGAAAAAAGCCGTCAAAGTGATTCTCACTGAAAGGAAAGGAAATTAAGACAGTCTGAATTCAATATTCTGTTTCAGTCCCTGTGAAAGTTTGTTTGTCAACTGTTTGCCTTAATCTCTTCAACCTGCCTTGAGGATCATTTTGCCATTTCCAGGTTAATCTCTCTCGTTTAAGAGGATCAATGAGATTTGAATATATTTTTTATATATATGTAATCGACTTTATAAACATTAATAATTGTTTGACATGATGTTATTTAACTGTGCTGAAATAATAGTTACTTCTTCAACGTACGGAAGAAGCCTACAAACCTTCAGGAAACTCGATGTATAAGGTGTGTGTATCACAAACATTTCGATGTCGCCGAGTTGTCTATGTCATATTTTTAGCTGAAATTCAGCACTAACGTAGCAATGTGTGACCAGGTGAAATAGAATAGTTTTTTAATATCAAGGACAATTGTGAGTAAAATAGTAAGTGCTTTGGCCAGTGTGCTCAAAATTAAAGGGTACTACCAATGGCCTGGTATTTTATTAAAAGCATCATGGCTTTATAATATCTTTGAAAAAACCTTGTAGAAGCAGACCAATGTTTTACAGAGGATTATTATCACGTTTTACTATTTATTTAAGTCGATTACCTATCATGTTTGCTAAGGGGCAGGGCTTAAGATTATAGGCACTAAAACGACCCTAGGAACTCAAGGACACCCAACAGCTGGAATTACTCTTTTGAGTAGCGTGTCGAGGCGCAAATCTTTTTACATCACGGTTTTTATTTTGATGGCCATATAAAAAGCCAATCTACCCACTTGTTACACTCAGGAGCATTTAGGCAATGCAATTCGTTGAGCCTTTGGGTCTTCACGTAACGGGCACTTTGAATGAATTGGTCACATATAAAGCCTCCAAAAACAAAACTCTTTGAGCCAGTCAATTGTTTAAGGTTTCTCAGTGCGTAGCTTCCCATCAGGCATCGCAGATTTCGTACCAACTGACCGGTTCATGCAAAGGGCCTGTTCCACATAGTGGTCGGGTAGAGTATTAAGTATAATTGTGATTGCCGAGTAACATTAAACCGACACGCAAAGAGTTGTAAATACAAGAGAAACTGAAAAGCAATAAAACGTTTGGCAATTGGCTGAGTTGTAACCCTTGTCGACATCAGCGTTCGCTTTCGAAGGATTCTGCAATCTCTAGCAAATAGTTTTCTCTGCTCTACTGCGTCTTAAGTTTAACATAACACCACCCCCGGAACGGAAGTCAGAATTCAGTAAGGCATCCTATGAAATTATTTAAACAGAAGAACTATCCTATTAATTCGAAAACGTGCAAGCTTTTTATACGACCATAGTTTTATAGGGGTCGCGTCAACTGGACCCCCCCATGGGATTGACAGGAGAGTTGTGGTTTTTCCTCTACATTTAGCCGTAAGAGTATTTTTCTATTCAATGCTAACAAACATGGTAATATGATGGAATGGGAGTTTAAGAATTTCAAAATAGTGGGAAACAAAATTGCATTTAATACAGTGTAAATCAAATCAGCAATTACTTTAAAGCCCTGTTGTATGTCAATGCGATGTTCCACTCAAGTGAAAGAATTCTCACCAGCCACGCACCGATCAGCATTGAAACACTGCAAGGCAAGTGCTTAAAAAAAGCGAATCACTGCTTTAGCTATACGTCTACAATCTTGTTTCATCTACGATACGGACGTTCGCCTCCAGTGTGACAGGATAAGATAGGGGATCAAAGAGGTACTTTCTCCTCAAGGGAAGAGTGCTGGGCTTCCATGGCAGTTTAGCATTGGTTAATGCGTTATTAGTTGCCTCAGTAAAGGGCCACTGCGTTGGATTACAGGACCTTTTGCTACTCAATGACGACACTTTACTTTTGAGAGGCTTACGGCGCTGGGACCATTCTTCTCGAATGTCACAAAAGCTCAATACCTTGTAATACTTGTTGACTGCATCGGCTGCTTCTTGGTAATGCTCCCTCTCCACCTGCATCACGCGATACCTCTCTTGACGGTGTCGTTCAGATAAAGCTTCGACATTTTTCTTGAAGCTCTCGACGAAGCATTTCACAACAGGAGACATCTCTCTCTTTACATCTTTACTCTGCCTCAAAACTGTAAGATGAAAAAAAAATTTTTGTCAAGCTGATGCGAGTTCCTGTATTGAAGGCCAGACAAGATCCACGGTGATGATTAACCATTACGGATCTTGGCGTGTGTTGTTTGTGCGCATACGTACTGCGCATGTTGTTCTCGCGCCACGGTATAAATCGAGTGTGTGCGTTCTACGAAAAAAATGGATAACAATAGCACTTGTGGGATTAAGTGATTTTAGATCCCTATCCCTTTTTTCCTTATGGCAATCACTTTCTCCACTGATTTCCGGCATGAACAAATATACCGCTAACCAAGGTAGATTTGAAGAATAACACCCAACCATTTTGAACGAACAGGCTTCTCATTTGAAAACAAAAGCACCATATAAGGAGCGCGTGATAGAAGGAAGGAAGTGGCTAAATTCTCGTGGGAGTTTTGATTCGAGGGTCGCGTACACATGAAATTGGTGGTAAAGAATGCATTTTAAAATAAAAGTGATTACAGATTATAAAAGAGTGGCTTCGCCGCAAATAGTGTTGCTATAAATTAAACGCTTGTTTTCTAAAACAATAGTTCCAAGAAGTTGGAGACCCTTTGAAATCCCTACATTTATACCTGACCCGTCAACGCTCTTTTATGCTGAATTCATGTTTTTATTTTTCACGAAAGCATGAATTGCCAAGCGTTAGAAATATAAGATCCCAGTACAATTGTCAGTAAAGTATTTGTTACCTGTGCTAATCTTTCTTCGACGACTTTCGTAGATGATTCCCAGCATACAAGCTAGTAACAACAAAGCCATGATGATTATGACCGTGGTGACGTATTTTGTTGACTTCACGTTAAAGAGACTTATGGACTGCTGTTCGGCTAGGTCAAAGTCTGGTTCCTAAATAAGTAAAGATAAAAGATTGAGCAACTATTTTAATGTTTTCATTTTTTACTGCTCAGCGCAGCTGGTTGTGGAGTCCCATCTTGGCGCTCAGCTCCATTCTGCTCGGTCTCTTTACCGACAGACTTAGTAGTAGAGCACTCACTCCTTTAGTCACTAGCTTGCATTTTGTAGGTTATAATGTAATTCAAAATTGATTTTTTTGAGAATGTATTTGACTGTGAGAGTAATGTACTTTTCAACGGCAGATAGCATCCTCTTTGACTTATTTACTGCCCAACTTTGCTCTAGAACAAATGACGTCCTATGATTGTAGACTCGTGAGTCAATCATTAAGCTTAATCAAAATGAGATTGCGCTCTTGAAAATCAAATCTTCTGAAAGGCAACAAGTCAGTTTTTTAACTCATAATTAAAAACAATGGTCTCACCTTAAGACTCTTGATATTTTGTTCGATCCTGCGAAACACCTTTTCGGCATTGGCCTTAGTGTACTCTGTAAAGCACCTTTCCAACTTCATGGAGTGGCCTGCTAGGACCACACCGTAACTAGCCTTGTAGTTGTAGACGCGTACGAGCCTGAAGCGCGGGTCATCAAACAGATGCTTGTGAGAGGACAGCACATAAAGGTCCACCAAGGCTCCACTGACTTCTCCGTTTCTTAGAGCTTCGCGGATTTCCTCGTAAGTCTGATAGCTACGCACTTAATTATGGCAAGTAAAAAATCGGCAACGTGTATTAGTGTACATTACTGATTAAAGCTTAGTAGCTAATGGGTTTTTGCATACTAAATTAACTTAAATTCAGTTCAATTTCAATAACAGTTGATCTAAAATTCTAATAACAGAAGGTTTTGCAAACTGAGAACAAACTCTGTCACATCTCTCCCCCAATAGCAAATTCAGGTGCCACTAGTTTGAATTATTATACTTTTTTGACCAGCTGCCTCATTGACTGTACACCGTCTTTGCTCGCCGACTCGGTCTCTCTGTGTAGCGGCTCTCGCATGTCAAGTGAGTCCTTTAACAGGGTCTTATTGAAAACCTCACATGTTTGTCACACAACCAGCCAAATGTTTGCAACTAACTAAAGTGTTTAACTAATACATTATCTTGTTCTATTTACTGGAAAATTGGCCATAGTACAATATGAGTACCTGAAACAATTGGACAACCACGAGATTTACCTGTGTTCATCCGGGCACTTTTCAACACCCCGAGTCGAAAATCGGAATTGTTGGCAATTGCTGCAACCTGAGAAGTTAAGCCGGGTTTATTACACTAAAAAGGAGACAATCAAACCAAATCGCACACACGAGAGCAAGCGATTTTTAATGAAACGATTATTTCAAAGAGTATCCTAGTTACCACCAGTAAAGTAAGATACTTTACTTACCTCTGCACCATATAATTCGATGTTCGTTTCTAAATGCTTGTAGTCTGTGAGAGTCGAGGTGATTTCTCCAGTTAAAATGGCCAGTACTACCAAACCACATAAGGCCCACACGATGGCAAACACACGAGACAGTACCCCTCTTGGGCAACGGTCACCATAACTGAAAGAGTTTCGTTCAGAGATCTAAGCTTCATGCAAGAGAGACTGGACTTGTTTACCATTTTTCCAAAAATTTCCAGAAACTTCGGTCAAAATGTAAATGGTGAGACAATTTTGACATGACCATCCAAGAAATTTTTGAAATAAGAGGAGCGTCCTGAACGTTACCCCAAAACGTCCTACCCAAATTTCTAAAAATTTTCACAAACATGTTTCGATGGTACACCCGTCATCGTCAGTGTGACGGTTATGAAAGTTTACAGTGATTTAAAACGTGCCTGTTACAAATCATACGTTGCATTGCGTTGGAAAACATTACGCTAGATAAATTTCGAATTTAACGGAATTAAAAGGTGCGCGTGCGCGTCCAGCTATAGGAAAAGCGTCAAATTGATGTGTTTGACCTGCTGATTAAGGTCAGGCTTTTCCCACTCGATGTACATAGACTCCTTAAGCTTAACTTGGTACTTGGTAGGTGCAGAGTCTAAGATCTTGAAGCAGTCTAAGTTGCAAGAGGTACGGCACGACTCTGAAGCCTGCAAATGCTTGTAAACGTGATCTGATCCGATAGATCATGTGATCAGTCCGAGTACAAGTGCTCGTGCACGCGCGTGGAGAAATGTCGGCTTGTTTCGCCAACGTAACAAGCATTACAGCTTGCACAAGAAAATTTGTACACAATACGCGTACGGAGCCTGTCAGGGAGAGGATCTTTCACGTTGAACAAGTTCTTAATCTTAAAGGTAGAATAAACAGGTCTTTTTGCGGTATACGGTAGTGACAGGGAATTGTGGGGATTTGTTGTTTAAGAGCACATCAAGAAAAGGAAGAACCTGGTTACTTTCCCTCTCCATAGAACCTGGTTACTCTCCCTCTCCATAGTGAAATGAATATTAGGATGTTGATTGTTAATGAAATTAAAGAAAAGGTCAGCATCCCGTTCCGAGTTGAAAAGGCAAATAGCGTCGTCCACATAACGACGATAGTATAAAACCTGGGAATCCCTATACTGTTCCAACCAGATCTTCTCGTGGTGACCCA
>OMLO01004596.1_pt1 | contig 11551 bp, 7 predicted proteins | sample 1674811 | NCBI WGS metagenome assembly OMLO01 (sample SAMN06265003, study PRJEB25207) | coral metagenome | isolation source: Coral host | place: Mexico:La Bocana,Puerto Morelos, Mexico | collected 2008-11-13 | reverse complement strand
AGTCGCTTAATGCTACAGAAACCGGGATAAGCTCCGGCCTGATGAGCCAGTTAGGCTCGTATGCAGACTTTACCTTTACCTAAAGAAAACCAATACCTAATTTATATAAATTTACCACAAAAATATCCACATGTTCTCTCAAAGCTCATGGAGAGTATTGCAGGGAGAGCAAACCATTCTTTGTTGCTGATTATACATAAACACAAAATTAAAAAGCATCTCAAAATTGTTTAAAGTTTTACATATGTAAAAATGTGCCAAGGGCTATCCAGTCAGTTTCCAATCAGAACTTGCAAAAAATGAATTTATATATCAGGTACCTTCCCACATTCCTCATCCTCATTTTAGCTTCGGCCGGCATCTCTTCTTCTTCATCACTCTGAAAATGCAACAAACCCTTATGAATGAAATACTAAATATCTATAACCATACAAACTTGCAAACCCTCCTCTATATTAAAGCCCATGCCGTTTCACAATAATTTTATACGCACCTCATCATTAAATGCAGATGCAACTGCCCCTTTTCTTTGCACTAATACTGGTTCCGTCTTCTGCTTTTTTGGATCAGATCCCTGAAGATCAAAACAATACTCGCTGAATTATTTACAAATGTATTACTTAATGAACAATGAAGTTACAATAATTGTGTATGTGACTATAATCATGGTGCGATTATAAGAATTTATTGGGTACAAACAAGGTGCTGTTGCTCCTAAATGAACATGGGGACCCTTCATTTTTATATTTTCAGTGGAATCAACTTAAATACTTACTTCCTCTGATTCCCTCTGATTGGTGGAGTGATATTAACTCTAAGCTGAGAATTTTGTATTTAGGATTTTACTTCCCTTTTACCTTTATCTAATTATTTTCAGGTGTCTTTGAATAGTATTATCAAGTGCGCCCAGTAAAATATGCACTATTTTTGTATTATTATTAAGCTTAATTACATCTCCTCTACTAACTGCTTACATTAGCAAAACAAAAATATAATGCGCATGCCCGAAGGCGCATGCACGTTTAATTTGCTTTATCGGGGACTGAGTACAGCATTCATTGAGGAGAACACTTACCAGTTTTATACTCACTCCAGCTGTCTTCTTCTGCTGTGATCCGGACAGATTCATCGAGATTTTAGGTTTCTCGGCGAGCTTGTGGGACAGAGAGATCTCTGGAAGCTTCCTTTTCTCCCCTGAGGACGTGGTCTTTTGGGTGGTGCTGCCTGTACATTAGACACAGATACTGCACAAATTCAGTATATTTGAATAAGCTATTCATTTTCCAACACTCGGAAAACCAAAGTAGCGACTAAGACCTTCATTTTCACTCTTTTCTCCTACTGTCGAACCTCTCACAACCTTCTGTTCCGCCATCTTGCTTAGTAGCCGCGCAATTTCAGGCCAGGCCACATAGGCGTCGGAAGTGATAAACTTATGTTTTCACAGCGACGCAAAGACAAGGGATTTGAGCAATGCCGCCTTTTTAAACGATTTATGCGGTCTTCCGTCAGTTATTTAAAAGCCGCAGATGATCCAATTTGTGTTTCTTACGATGTACGCAAGTTTTGATTGTGATAGGAGATGAGTAGCTCCGTGGAAGATTGGCTTCGATCGCTCGGCTTCATACACTACACCCAAGCCTTCCTCGACAATGGCTACGATGAACTTGAAATATGCAAAGAAATTGGAAAGGAGGACTTGGATGCGATCGGTGTTAAGAATTTCAAGGACAGGACCGATATCCTCAATGCTGTTGAACGCTTAAAACAGAGTGGTACCGCTGTATATTTTGTTCTTGAAGCTGATGGGGGTCAAAGCAGCGAACCACTGCAATCTCAACCCGAACGGGACACCTACTCCCCGGTTTCACTGAGAATGATGTTGTTTGACAAACTGGAAGAAGACAAAATCGATCTAACTTGTGCTCCATATTCTCGCGAGGTGAGTGTTTAGAGCTCTAGTTTATTTTTGTAAGAATCGTTACATCTTTGCGTAATCTATTTGAAGAATGCTTGAGTCATCGAAAGAAATAACGCTGAAACCGAAGCCCGCGATTTATTTAACACCCACGTACTTTAAAGTTTTCACTCGTATTGGCCAAGTTTGAGCAATTTTTCACGTACTCTGTTTTGTTGGTACGGAGAAATATGGTGAAAATTTCGTCAGTTAATAACAAGGTTTTTCTGCATTATTTAGCTTACGTTTTGGAAAATGTGCGCGAAATTGAATCAAAATTAATTGTACATGTGACTTGAGTGTTAGATTCGAAGCTGAATAGTTGAAGGTTTGACCTCAACTCAGGAAACCACATTTATATGTATCAACCAATGTTCGCCTTTGGTGTCGAAAGGTGTTTTCCTTTTTTAAATACTGCTTTCGCTATTATTATTCGTTTCATTTATTTTAGTGCACTTTTCAAGCGTTAAATTACTGTTTTATTGCATATGGAAACAATTACGGTCAAAAGTTATCAACTCTGTTTACCTTTACCTGTCGACACAAGCGAATAATAGTTACTTTGAACAAACCTGGGTCAATTTAATTACACAAACAATAATTTCCTATGGTGGTCTATTACACCCACCCCATGTTACTATTAATTTAACCTTGGAAGTTACAATTAGTTGTTAAAGAATCCTTGTTGTGGAAACATTCACCTTGTACTGTTATCGTTTATCATCTGAAGGCTGTAAGTTTGAGTGTTCCCAGACAGTCTGCTTCTTTCACAGAAATTGCATTTTTCTTACAATACCAAGAATTTTTGTTATTTTAAATATTTTCCTTCTACAGATCTGGTATTGTCCTCATATTTATAATATTTGTACTGGTATGGTTTTCTGTATGAGACGGTAACATACCTAAATATTAGTTCCCAAATATGAGCTGAGCCACCAAATATCAGTTCTGGGCTATTTTAGTCTGAAAAATTATGTACTCTCAAATCATTTTATAAATTCTGCTACTTTATTTTAAAATAATATTAAAAAATACTAGGATATATCTAAGTGCCAATCTTTTGCAAACAGACAAACTCACAAGAGTAACAATCAGATTTTTCATACATAACAAACATGTACATTTAATACAAGAGGCTTAAGAGGAATAGTATATATTTCCATATACTACAGTGCCACTCAAAACTTAGTACATGTAACTGAATGGTCTGTTCATTTTTGCCAATGCATAGCCAAAGCATGACTACATGAAGACATAGTTGACATTTGAAGTTATGTACACAATGTAAGCAGCCGTAAAATTAAAGCCTGAAGAAATTTCAGGCCTGAATGGGATTTGAACCTTCATATATGACCTCTGCAATACTGGTGCAGTGCTTCACCAACTGAACTATCAAGCCAACTGGGAGCTGGTCACATTGTTAATATACCCGTAGATGGTGAAGAATGCAAATGAATATGTGAATGTAAGAATTAAATTGTGGAGAAAGATATGAAGACATACACAACTTAAGCAGCTGTAAAATTAAAGCCAGAAAAAAACATTCAGGCCTGATTGGGATTTGAACCCCTGAACTCTGCAATACTTGCAGATGGTGAAGAGTGAATGAATTAAAGCAACACTGTGTAAATCAAAACAATCATGTCAACACTGATGCTGAAGCTAACAGAATTCGTCCTCTACAAGACTGAAACATTATTTCGCTTGGCTTTTCAAAACAAATTTTGAGTACTCTCAACTGTTCAACTGTTATGGTGTGGACAATACAAAGCGTAGCTTTGGTGGCTTTGGGCACCTGGTGCATGCTAATTTGTTGGTGTAGAGCCTTCACCATGGACTCGTAAGAGCTCTTGTCGTTCAACGAAAGTTGACCCATAACCACACTTGGCTTCTCCTTCATGCACAAGATCAGTTTGTTTGCTTTTTCTTCCTAGTTCCAGCCATTCATCCAGCGTCCAAACATTGAGATTTTATGGTATGCCCAAGCTCAAAATTTCCTCAAGCTCAAAGCAAACATAATACTTGAAATCACTTGACGTTTCTTAACAAAGATCTACTATTCTAAGAAGAACTGAATTAGGTGCCTATACACGATAACAATTATAAGAAATAAAAACTTCTGGGTGCTGTTGTCTTTTTCACATTGCCGTCTAAATGTCCTGTTACCTTTATACCAGTAAGCTGATTTTTCAAGATGTATGTCATTTTATTCGTAAGTTGTGTGAATCAAAACAGACCAAATAAAATGATACAGGTGTATATACAGTGTATGTATGTATGTATGTATTATATAGTCATCAATAAAATGAAAGAATTACAACTTGTCTGGTCTTTGACAACACATCATATTCATACCAAATGTTGCCTTCACAAAAGGTGGTTAACTTCCTTTCACAAAGTAACAAAAGAAGCAAACACGGGTGAGCAATAACCAGACTCATATATGTATATGTTACAGGTCAAAATTAAATTCAGGTCAAAATTATTTTAACCTAGTTTGATTCTCAATTTCCTTTGTCTTCTAACCCTAATTATTCATAATCAACGAATAAGTAGGGTTAAGAGACAAAGGAATTTAATTTTGACCTGAATTTAATTTTGTCCTGTAACATATATTCCAGCTCTCGTCAGTACATCAGTGGTGATCCAATTGAAGAGTTCCTAAGGTTTTTTAATGTTATTATCAGTCAATAATACATAAGAAGATTAACATTGCTTACGAGAATTTTTAAAAAATAGTTACTTAGACTTAGCATAGAGTTGGTAATTAAAGCTAATAGCTAGCCTAGCAGTCACAGTTGTAAAGCTGAAAATTTTTTTTGGTATTTCACCAAGAGTGTTCATTGTTTAACTGTGAAGGTCAAAAGTGTAGTATGTGTGCAGTATTGGTACTCTTGACCTATTATGTTGCTTTTTTTTAGAATATCAGCAGGGAAAGGTGCTCAAGTCACTTCTTCACATGGATGGGAGCAGTGTAAAAGAGGTTACTTAAGGATAAAACAGAAGGGCTTTCCTAAGTCAAGGTGGCCATTACTGGTAGGCAATAGACCATTTTACAGCTGTCTGCTAAGTGACCTGGCCTCTGAATGGCGGCGAGGCTGGAGGTGACCTTACTTTGATACAGACCTTGCTGCCTCTGTTGTGTAAATCAAGTTGTTCTAATGCTAACTAGGTGTATTTACATGACAAAAGTAGAGAGGTCTGTATCAAAGCAAGGTCACCTCTAACCTCGCTGCCATTCAGAGGCCAGGTCTCTGAGCACATAACTGTAAAATGGCCTATTATTACAAGATCAGCTTCAAATATTTGTTACTGATTTTGAATTGCTCGCAAGTTTTCCATGTTGCCCCCTAACTAACAACTTGAAGAGAAAAACAGTCCCTAACTCTTAGTTCAGTTGAGACACAATTGAGTGAGGAAGGATGGGGAATTTTTGAAATTAGAAGTTTCCAAGGTCAAGTCCATTTGATTCTTGTAATACATCTTATTCTAAAATGGCCGCCATTTTAATATCCTTTTGTTTGCTTGCAAATTAGCCCTTGTTGTCTCGTTCAAGGGAAAATATTCTTTTGAATTTCAAGTTTAAGAACGAGGCAACAAGGGGTAATTTGAAGAAAACAACAGAACAACATAATGGCAGCCATTTTGGAATGAGGTGTATAAAATACAGTGTCTTTAAGTGTTAGCTACATGTGATTAGCCACACTTTTGTGTGCCTGCTTAAAATAACCAGCTGTTCAAACCTGTATTTCTAGGGACTCTAATCAGGTTCTTGTTCAATTTCCAACTTATAATTTGATTGGCACCTGCCTCCAGACGCTGAGCTTGTTGTATGTAAATGTGGGCTAGTATTTTTCAGACACATTTGTCGATCCAAAATGTTATAGTCTCCTAAAGTCATTTTACACATGCATATCTCACTCCTTCAATGTCTTGGATAGTAATAAATTCTTATCATACCCTTTAACTGCTTGACATGATAGTTAAAACTGTTTTTAACAGGAGGGTAGTGGTCTTGCAAATATAACAAGAGAAATAGAGTTAAACCCCTAAAATTTCAAACTCTCAGAGGAATAGAAACAGAGTTTGGAATGGCAGGACTTCAAAACACCTGTTACTAAATGACTGAAGGACAGATCCAAGGGAAATGGTTTTGAGATTGAAATGACAGGGAATTTGAAATAACGAGTTTGTTACGGTGCGCAATGCATCATGGGCAAGGCAATAAAGGATTCAAGTAGTTTTACACACAACAAGGCGTTGTTCGCTTGTCTAGTTTGCTCTGCATGACGAGAACAAACTAGTTCAAATTACTGGAGTCCAACTGTAAATCAAGTGAATTCACATTATTTTTTTTGTACTAAACTTATGTTCTTCAGTTTTCTTTGCTTATCTATTTTGTTCTTTTTAGTACTTCATTGTAGACTATAAAGATGGAAGGTTGCTAGCCCAGGGACAGGAACAGCTCAGTCCATCAGTAATGGAGAATCTACTCTTATGCACAGTAAAGCTTTGTTCTGCGGCTGATGCTGACAGAAATAACTGTTTTCAGGTATTGTTTTCCTAATTTAATCTGCTATTCTTATTTTTGGTCTCACAGTTGAACCCAAGAAATACATCATCCTGTGCATGAGCTACACAGCTTGCAGTAATGTTGTTATAAGTAATTATAAGTAAGTAAGTAAGTAAGTATTGGATACTAGATAATTGTTTGTTGTTATTGTTGTTGTTGTTGTTATTGCTGTTGTTGCTGTTGTGGTTGCTTAAGCCACATAAAACTAAATGTTTCTTCTATTTTCAGCTAATATCTCCAAGTAGTGAAAGAATATTCCAAGCAGTAACAGATCAAGAAGTACAGGAATGGGTGACAGCTATTCAGGTAAGCTAAGAGCCGTTCTTCTCTTCTTAAGAAAAAGAAAACATTTACCATGTTTCTGTCAAAATGGACCAACACAAGTGGAAGTTTGGGAGAAAGAGAAACGCTGTGGGAACACAAGCTGACAAGCAAGTGTTTCCACAGCTTTTTAGAGTACTCCCAAACTTCCACAAGTGTTTCAATAACTCAATAGGAACACAATTTAAACCAATCAGTATGCATAGTTTTTGATCATTTTCTAAATAATACAGTTTTTAATATGTGTCACATGCATAATTTTCAAGAACAGAATAAGAAACTTCCAGGAATTCTTATTTTTCTAAGAATATTGTTATTGTGTTTTTTTAATGGCAAATTTTTTTATTTTTTAACAGAAAGCAACTGCTAATGCATTAAGAAATTCTAAGGCAAAACTACAGGTGAGCATGTATAGGCCATGTATTGACCTATAGCATAGATAGCATCTATGCTATAGGTCAAAATGAAATTCAGGTTACGATGATTTTAACCTAGTTTGATTCTCATTTCCGTTGTCTTCTCACCCTCATGATCCATGAATAACTAGGGTTAAGAGACAGAGGAATTTCATTTTAACCTGAAGTTCATTTTGATCTACTGCAGATACACTGTACTGCTTAGTATCAGAAGGCAAAATTGTATTTATAAATCTTGGGACATCATTGAATAATGAATTTGAACCATTATTAAACATTTAAATAATTTTTTGTCTTTGTAGGGTTAAGCTAATTCACCTGTTTTTAAATGATGTAGTTCCAGAAAATATCCATACCTCTCCCATGGTGGGTTTTGTGGTTTGGACCCCTCCCCACCAACCCCCAATCCCTCTGGAAATTTCAGTTGCGGTTATCCCCCCCCCCCTTTTTGGAATCTCCTTGGGGTGGATATGGTTATTGTATGGAACCACACATTTGTGCAGTTTATTAATTGATGTCTGGGTTGTCAAACAAAACATTGAAAATTTGTTTCTGAAAGTGACATTTCGCACTGAAACAATCCAAATTTTGTTTAAGTGGAAAAGACGCGAAACATTGTTGTCCCACTTCTTTCGCGTCAGTCTCTTGCTAGATCACAAGCGGACAGATCAAGCCACTCTGCTGACAATGCAAAGAAAGTGTTTGTGCTGAATGCCTCAGAGAGAATTAGGAAGATCGAAGGCAATTCATATTGTGCAGACTGCTCTACACCAAGTAAGTTTTAAAATTCAACTTTTCAACTGTGAAAAGGCTTTCGTATATTAGTAAAGGGGAAAATTAAATGATCAGTCGGAAAGCTAGTTACCTGGAGATAGAAAGTTATTTGGTTGTGTGCAAGTTCTCTTGCCATAATTGTTATAAAATAAAATCTTGGCATCAAAACCTGCCTATGTGATGTTTTAATGTTCGTTTTCAGGACCAGACTGGGCAAGTATTAACCTGGGAATCTTAGTTTGTATTGAATGTTCTGGAATCCATCGCAGCCTAGGAGTGCATGTGTCTAAAGTGAGATCACTTACATTAGACAAATGGGAGGAATCCACTGTGAAGGTGAGAGGTAATCAACATTTTCAAGCAAAAATAATCACCTTTATGTACCACAAAATTTAGAGAAGTAACATTGAATGAAACTTTTGACATTTTAATAAGACGGGTTCCAGCCTAATGGACTATAGTCTGAATACACAATGAACCAAGTGCCCAATTGGACCAGAGGTTATCCCGTTTTGCATAGCGGGTGTATTTATTCTCCCCCCTGCATGGGATACTAGTCCATCACAGGGTTACCCCCAGTATTAAATACACTAACCGTGCAGCCACCAACCCTCTCATTAATGGACCATATTGTGGTTCAAATACAGACTTTTCATGCAAATGTTTTACCTACGTTCCATTATAATTATTGCAATTTTTGACATTGTACAAACTTTCTTACTAGTTATTCAGACAGTCTGTAATGTCTGAAAGATTCAATAAATTATCATTTCTTCCTGATAACATCTCTGCATTCATGGAAATATATACCTATAACCTATTTATTTATTCTAGCTAGTTCTAGTCATTGTTACTGGCAGCTCTATCCCTCTAAATATCCATGATATTAATCAGCACTTTTTACCGAAATGAATATTAATTGATTGCATTTTGTTTCACCAGTTCATGGAAGCTATGGGTAATGACAAAGTGAATAAAATATATGAAGGAAATCTGGGAGAGTGTCCAAAACCTACAAGAGATTGCACAAAGTAAGTTGCAATTACTTTTACCCTTAATCATAAAATCAACACTTTGCTTGACTAAAAGACCATAGTCCCAAAAAAATACTTTGCCTTTGCATCTTTGTTTGTTTGTTACACAAAGCACTCTGAGAAGTACTGCATGACGACAATGACCTTGAGAATTGCAAAGCAGAATAAAAACAACTACTTACGGCCTGCATTCCTTTTCATATTTAGCTGCTAAATTATGGAACCCTCTCCTGACTAACTTAGAACCTCTACTTTTTCAGAATTTAAACAATTTTACAATTCATATGTAGCCTGGTGATTTCCACTGTCCATAGCATGACCACTTAATACTTTAACATTTATTGTTTAACCAGGGAAGAAAGGCAAAACTTCATTCGTTCAAAATACATAGATCGCCATTTCTACGTTGCTGAGGAATTTCATGCAGTGATGAAAAACAGGCCACCAGGAGAAGATGAAGGTGAACTTTTTAATGACTCTGCAGAGGTAAGTTTAGTCAATTTAAACACCTTACTGTAATGTAATGTAATGATTTTCTTCTTCTGTTCTTCTTTAGGTGATAAAAAAAGTTTAATATCCACATGAATTGGTTTCAACCTAGGTTAAATTTTTATTTGGCTTTTAAAATGAATACATGCACACCGCCCACCCTCAAGAAAGTTCCTAACCCTACCCTCCCTGGATCCCATATCAAACCCGCTTGCAGACTTGAAATTTTGAACCAGTTTGTACTCCACAATAAACAGTGAGCACAAACCAAAGTACTGCCTGGTAAGTTCTGTTTGAATGGTCAAAGAATCACACAGATTTCATACTTAGACATGTGTCTTCCTCTCTTCCATGGCTTCATTGCAAGTTATTCAACAGAAAGCTGATTGTAATCTTGCATAATACTTTCATTTCAGTTCCTTGATTTCTTGCAAGAGAGAAGTCTAAACCGGGGAAGTCCAGTTTGTCTTGTGGAGGACTGCAAGGTATTTTATTGGGTTTTTACATTCTTTAAAATGTGAAGCCAAAGAACCACTATCCTTTCTAACAAAGCATTACAATTTATTGTTCGACAGGAATGTCCTCCATCTTCCTGCACCCACAAAGGACAGTTTGCCTCTTCACAGCTGATTGTTACAGCTGAAGAAGGAGAAGAAAGTGAATGCTAACTTAGAATTTAACATAAAATACAATCTTAATGCTATTTATAATTTCATCGCTTCATCCAAAGAAATGAAGGTGTAGGTAATTTGTAAAACATGTAGTTGAATGTAACAGTATGGTTACATTTAGTATTGTAATGAGAATGTAGGGCTAGCACGTATTGTGTTACATGGTACCTCATGTAACAAATTCAAACAAGACCCTGACATTATTGTGTCATTTGTTGGCTAGGGAGGGGGGGGGTCCGTATTGGGAAAAACTGTGCCGAGGGCACAGTTTTCCCCAATACAAACCAACCAAGGCTGGTAAATAACATGTTTACTTTTTTCTCAACAGTATTGCTTTGAAAACAACTTATGGGTTGAATTTAATGAAATCCTTCCAGTTCAAATCTGGCAAATGCATGTTTGATATTTTTGGCGCAAAAAGCTATCAGAATCTGTACTTTTTTGACAGTGTGTTGAATGTTTACATTTCACATTTTTTATGGTGTAACAAAAAGCTTGAAATGTTGCCAAAGTTGGAAATTTCAGAGCGGTCTGTACTCAGGATCCAGATGGAAAATTCCTATTGCTTGATTGTGTGTGATATGCTAATCAGATTCAAGGATTTAGAATATTTCAGGACCCCTGAGAAGATGGAGAAAAAAATGATTGATACGTTATATTTAGTGTGACAAATATTTAATGAGTCTTATATTTTGAAGTGTAACTGATGAACAGATGAAAGTATCATTCTAGTGCAAGTTTGTATTATATTGTATTGATCTTAGAGCAGTTTTCAACAGAGTGTTGTAAAACCAAAACCAAACAAATTACTTAGTAATTAGACTACTCGGCCAATCTCAAACCTTGGTAAAACCAAAACCAAAGTAATTACCTGCTTACTTTCAACACTAATTTAAAAATCACTCAAAATCAACCAAATGTAATTTTAGGTCTTCTCAGTTCCATCAAGGGTATAGCTAGATCCAAAGTATAGTGTTTGACTTGCTCACTAACTAAGCACCTGTTATTCAATGGGACGTGACAAAGTACTATCCAGTAGGTAGCATTATCCACCCTCTCCTCAACTACCCAGACCTGTTTTTTATATTAAAACTTATGCTGTTGCCATCATTAAAACTTCTATTCCTCAATTGGTATGTTGGTTAAAAAATTGCTGACTAGGAAATGAATATTCACCATAGAATTGATAGGTGAAGGTGCTTAAAATGAGCAAACATAGAGCATAGTTTTCCTCAGAACCCCGGGGGGGGGGGGGGTACCCCCAGAAAATTTGGGTGGGGGGGTGCGGCCTGCTTCCCAAAACCCTTCCCCTATTT
>OMLO01004595.1_pt1 | contig 11551 bp, 5 predicted proteins | sample 1674811 | NCBI WGS metagenome assembly OMLO01 (sample SAMN06265003, study PRJEB25207) | coral metagenome | isolation source: Coral host | place: Mexico:La Bocana,Puerto Morelos, Mexico | collected 2008-11-13 | reverse complement strand
AAACAAACGCGAACTCGTAGATGCAAGACCTTCAAATGCTGCAAGATGCTGCTAGAAGACGAAGGTGACGAAACGCGTCATCGTGGTTGCAAGTATTCGACACCACCGTGCGCGCTTGCTAAAATATTACCCTAGACGATCGTGCGCGCCTAGTTTCGTTAAATCGAGAACGCTTCGCCCACTACAAACACATTTCTTACTTTTCAACAAATATTTTTTGTCCTTGTATGTATACACCTGGGGACTCCTAGGGTGCCCCCTCGGGTTTTGGCCTCTGCGCCAAAACCCTGCGGAGGCAAAAACTGTTTAGTATATGATACAGTATGTTATCTAGTTTCCGAGAGGTTAACATTGTTATTTTTTTTTTCATCTTGCTTGCTAATCTCCAGAAAATTAGTGCTTCAAAAGAAGTCGAACATTTCAGTTGTCGTTTCGGCTCAAAGCTAGCTTGAGGAACACTCGCGAGGGTCTGCGTTTTACTAGTTTTATACCTGCTGGTTGATAATTACGCTATTTACCAAGAGGCGTTTTGATTTTTGGCCTGAATGATACTCGAAGAGTTCAAGAGCAGAGCATCAAGTAATTTTAATTGAAATTGAACTATTCTGGAAAATAAAGATCAAAACCCTTCACTGTGTTATGACTTATTTTATGCCGCCATGTCTGGCGCGTCTGCCAAAACACCCCTAAAAGATAATGCTATGTGGGCATGGCTTGAATTTGTTTTACCCCTGAGAGGTGCCCTAAAAAGTTCAGCATGGATGTTTACATTCTATTAAAATGCCCTTTTAAAATGAGACATAAATTTGGTCTTCAGCATGCTGGACAACATGTAAATGCATGTTGCTTCATGTTGGTTATTTCTAGCATGCGACCAGGCTCCCAGGGCGGAAAAAAAATTCGGCGATCGAAAGCGTGGATCCCCGCGTACTCCCTCGTCACCAGACCGCTCTCGGCTCGTTCCTCTCATCCTAGACTAGACTACACTCGGCTTCACTAGGCTAGCTCTCTCTAAAACCAACTGGGAGCTTGTTTGCAGGCTAGGTTATTTCTGGTGGCATGGAACAACAGGTGAAAGTCCCAGGTAGGACTCCTATATGAAAAAGGACGTAGGTGCTCGTTGTACCTTTTGGAGTAAAAAAAGCAGTTTTGGTAGCTTTTAGGCTATTCAGCCACAAAAAGATCCACAGTGGGAGTTTTCTCACTACCTTTTAGTTAAGCTGAAAAAGAATATGATAGGAGATATTTGAAAACCAAGTAATTTATAATTTTGTTCAGAAAAATAACCCAAAGCAAATACGCGCGCTGATTGGACCGTGTTTCTATTTAACAATTAGACCATTGTGGCCCTTGAGGGCGAAGGGTCTGATTGCTTTAGTATCACTCAACTAGTCGGACAGAAAAAAGCAATAATAAAGTTAGCAAATGCAAGTTGACGAAAGATTTGTTTGGGAATAAAATGAAAGAATTTCGCTACTCGATGACTATATTTGCTAATAGTTCTCTAGTAGCGTAGCCAATCAAAATGCAGGATTTGTATTAGTCCACTAGTTGGGTGATACTAATAAACAATTAGCCTTAAAAAACGCAAATTTTCTGATCTAAAATCACCCGCCCACAGCTTCCACCAGCTAGACAGGCTAGTACCATGGAAGCTTCTTGGTTTGCAAGATATCGCAGATGCAATGAAGAAGGATAGATAACATCTTTTTCAACTTAAAAAACTTATTTTTAAAGCCAATCATTGATATGATGCTTAATACTCTACATTCAGAGTAATTTACGATAAAAGATCATTGGCCGAAAGTGTACAGTGAATTTTCAAAATCAGTGCCTGTGACATCATAACTGCAGATTGTACAATAATCATGTCAAGGTCACAGGTAATCATGTCAAGGTCACGGGTAATCATGTCATGTATGTCTGTGATGCATGATTTGTAGGGGTAATCATGCCAAGTTCGCTTGCTTAGTTTTGCTTGCTGTCAATGAAGAAGCACAAACATGAGTTTTTTTTTGTTTCGTTCAATGTATAATAAAACAATTATTAGATTCGGTTTTTGTGATATCCAGAATAGTCAAGGTCTCGGTAAGGGTTATCAGCCTCGGCGTTCAGCTTCGGCTGATAACCCTTGATACCTTGACCTTGATTATTCTGGATATCACAAAAACCTTGTCCAATAATTGTTTATAATTGTGTCAACCACGTTGGGCACTTGATAAGTTGCAAGTCTGAAATCAGACTGAAACTGTTATACAAATTTAAACAAGTAAACAAATGTCTTACTGGGCTTCTTGTCACCTGCCTAGGCAGTTTGATGTTTATATTATGATGTTCAAAATGTTACCAGTAACAACATCATTTGAAAATAAGTTTCAGATCACTGTCAAAATGGAGTAGAAGGACTGAGCTCTTGTGCAGTTTATCAGTATTCAGTCAGATCGCACTCCATAGGAGTGACTGGCCACTTCACAGGATTCATACATCCTGAACTTTTTTCATCACTATCCCAAATCCTGTTTTTCTTTCCCCAAAAATGCATTGAGAATGTCTAATTTAAAATACTCTCTGCTCAGGTGGTGTCTACTGTCTGGCCATTTGTCAATTACTTGACAGTTTGAATTAGACAACTATCAACCAGGCAGTCTCCTTAGCTTGGTTTGAAAAGAGACACCACAATCAGAATCTAACACATCCAGAATCTCACACCACAGTTTGGTCAAAATCCAGATCCCAAGCATACCCTTCCAGACCCAGGTAAGTGCAACAAAAAGTCAATAATCACTACTGACCATATGAAGCAAAGGCAACGTTGCATACGATACAACTTCCCTATCAGGCCCCATCTTCTGTAGCATGAAGTGACTTGGAGTATTTCCCCTAGATGGGATGCTAGTCCAGAGCAGGGTTACCCCCAGCCATCGGGTTCACCAGTACCCATTTATACACTTAAAATGAGGCAGAGGAATATTTTCAGGAGGGAGTTGTGGGAGATTCAAGAACTTATGACCTCAATTCAGAAAATGCAATGTCAGGAGAATTCAATATCATGATTGTTCAAATACTTTGGAACTTGAGCCAATAGGAAAATATTGGTCATGCACAATCCTTTTCGTATAATCAGTAACAAACCGGTAATTATGAAGGACAAATGTTACAGAGTGCAGTTTGATAATTCATAGTGTTTGTTTTTTGTATATCAATGTAGTATAAATTAATTGGTTAGAAATATCCTAACATTAGCAGAGTAACAGCAAATACCAGTATTGTTGCACTTGTATTGTTGTCCAGAAAGAAATATCTATGAGATTTATGGCAAATAAATTGTTCCTTTCATGAAATTTACTAGTCTTGTAAAAGAAAACCCACACACGCACTGGTTGACACTCATGCAAAATCCGACATATCTCGCAAAAATAACTTTTAATTAACTAATTCATTTTAGACTTGGGCTAAATTTAACAGAAACAAACAAATATGAAATATTATAAAGACTTACACTCGCACGATCCTAGTCAATTTTATGAAATGTTGGCAAACTAATAAAAGACATTGGCGAGCTAAACCAATCCTTTGGCGAACCGACAAAGTGCAACGTGGGCAATTGAAATTTGGCAACTAATTCAAGGCGAAATGGTACAACTCTTGCTGTCTCACAATAACAAATAAAATCTTATCTCTACGATGGGCAATGCTTTGCTACTCAACTTACGGATTTTGAAAAATGATCTCCTGTACTTTACAGCACAACACAGGCCTAAAAGCTTATTATTTTAATGACAACAATCAAGAAATGGTCAACTCTCCAATGCCAACGCCATTGAATGCCACTGACAACCAACAGGTCATGTGACAGAGGGTGGTTCATAATATAATTCCTTCACAATGCATTATGGGAAGGGCTTCCAGCCAGCCCCCCCTCCCCCCCTGATGAAACCCAAGCTCATCAATAAAAGAGTGTATACTCAGTTAAAGTGTTGTTTTTGAATAGGTACCCGGTACCTCTTAGGGGTGAAAAAAAATCCAAGCCACACCCACAAAACAGGATCTCGGTATCTTTTAGGGGTCCTTTTAAAAATTTCCATCAAGCCCTGTCCTTTTTATGTGGGAGTCTGCCTGCAGTGAAGACAAGAATTTGCTTGAACTACAGTTAAAGTGCACCTAACCCCAAACACTATTTCTGTAAAAATGTAAAATTGAGGCTGTCCCAAAGGAAACATTGACATTTTTTTACCTGAAATTTTTGTGTCACAACCGAGCTGGTGAGGGGCATGGGTCTATTCCTGGTTTGATGTCACAAACTGTTTTGCATGCATGTTCACAAAGAGTTGATGCGATGTAAACAAGTCTATGACATCAACCGGGGAATAGACCCAGGCCCCTCACTAGCTCGGTCATGACACAAATGACATCAAATTTCAGCTACTTTCCATTAATTTTTAAAGCACTTAAAGTGCCACTAAAATCAAATTCTCGATATCCATTTTTTTACATTTTCGTACACAATAAGTCTTTCCGAAACATTTTGCCAAATTTCAAGCTATTACGAACATCAGAACTCACGTTTTTTAGACCTTTATTTCCGAGAATTTACGGCCGCCATTAATTTTCCTTGTTCCAAGTCTTGGTTGAGAATTGGAGTAAATGACGTCATACTCTCAAAAATACCTCACGGGTTGAAATTATAATCACAAGTAACGTAGAAAATTGCACGAATATAAGAGCAAAGTTTTTAGTTATTCTTTATGAGAATTGCAGTATCAATTGTTATTGTAATTTCAAAAGACTTATTGTGTTCGAAAATGTTAAAAAGTGGATATCGAGAATTTGATTTTAGTGGCACTTTAAAACTATCAGATACTGAGAAAAAAGGGAAATTGTTTTTGTGAATGTTGCTAAGTTTCATCTCAACTGCAAAAAAAATTTGGGGTTAGGTGCACTTAAAGCATTTTCCTAGAAAAAACATGTAAATCCATTATGGTTGAGTAATACATGCACAGGACGTATCTTGCATGCACGATAGACCAGTGATAGATTTAAATAGGGCTACTAAATTCAAAATGTTGAAAGTATGCTTCTCTCACCATCCCAGTAGAAGTATTTACTTGTTGAAGGTCACATGTTTGGCAGAATTTTCTTTTCCCTGTCTTATTTTGATGCTCCCTGGACATGTCGAAACATTTCATAAACTATACTTGTTTGTGATTGTTGTTCAATAACTGCTAGGCTAATTAATGGTGAGCTCTGGTTGGATCGTGGATGGGACAAATGCAGAAATACAAGCTTCTCTTTTGATCGTGGCTGAGGTTAAAGTTTTGCAGACCTGGTACCAATGAGGTATAATGGTTAAGCGTTTGAATTTGGGGACACCCTCTCTCGACGATATCAAAAAGGCATACTGCCCTTTGATTTCTATGAAAATTACGAAGGCATTCAGCATTAATAGTGCGGAGCTTTGGCAGAACCAACTGCCTGATGATGAATTCTTTGCTAAAACCAAAATGTAGAGTTTCTAAAGAATTGGATTTAAGTGTGTACCCAGCAAAGTTGGACTTTGGAACAAGCGACTGTTTAATTGATATCTTCAAGTGCTTGAGCCTGGGAAGTGACATGATTTCATCCATAGCTTCTGGTTGGAGACAGTGTACGTCAATGCCTGACCTATGTGAAGCCGTTAGGAATTGCAAATTCAGATATTCTAGATGGTGAAAGCTTCCCAAAAGATTTGCTGTAGCATACGAAATATCCACATAACATTTAAGACTCTTTAAAGTGTCGCAACACTTCTGCACTAAGAGTCTCAAAACATCTCTGAATCCTTGCAATTCCCATTCAGTAGGCGCGTATGTTAAGTAGTTAATCCCGTATGGCATTTGTAACCCAACTGTGTGCAAATGATTCATATTGCAGTTAAGTAGATGATGAAACATACTAGCTTCGGTAAAAATATTGGCTTCGCCACGAATATCAGTTAACGCAGCCCTTCTACTGGAAAGAAATGAAGCAAATAACAGACGCCGCTTTGGGAATGTCATCATGTGCGAGGGACAATCGAGGTTAACCGTGGAAGGAAGACGGAACGCGTACACTGAAGAAAGGTCGATTGACTTCCACAATGTCGGATTGCACGAAACTTGATAGAATCTCTTACATACTCTGGAAACTTTGCAAATTTCAGGAAATGAGAGGTTTCTTAACACAAAAATCAAACACTCTTCAGGTAGATCTAAGATAGAAACCTTCCAGGGCTTTTCTTGCAGGGAGCTTACGTTGTGTAACCGTGCACTGGCTGTTCTCTTAGAAGGATTTTCAGACTGATCAACAAACACGCAGCGACAAAGTCTGCCATTTTGTCTCCTCCACAATTTTGGAGCGTTTTTCAAACTTCTACGCCTTCTCATCTTCTAACAACTTATTCGGTGTCCTTTGCGTTGACCTGTTCGTCCGCCATGATGAATGTTTTTATTTCCTCTTGTCTGATTGGTTCTGTTACTCACTTCCCATCATCCTTAACTAGCGTTGGATTTCATGTTCCCATGGTGATCGCCATTTTGGTTTTTCATGAAAACGAAGTCTTTTGCACTTTTGGAGAATGGTAAGTATCTTTCAAACATAAAGATTCGTTTTTTCTGAAGCAAGTCACACGGGTGTGTAAGTTTATTTGTGTCTTTTTTCAGTCCAAGGGAACAACAATCAAGGACGCCTTGGCGCTTTGGGTATGTTACTATTTACTCAGATACTGGATGTAGTTTCAAAAATTTGAAGCTATCATATAATGTTTATTGATTTATTAAACTGGTAAATTAATATATCACGATGCAAAATAGTAAGGTGTGTAGAATTGGCTGCCAAGGGAGAGCGTTTGCCATAAATGCTAGTCTGTTATGATATTTTATTTGCTTTCTCAAGAGCTAGTGAATAATAAATTAATAGGATATGAGCTTAAGGTGGGGTTTCACCTGAATTTGAGTGAAATTTTAAGAAGTTTAAAGAAGGGATAGAAGGAAGAAAATTATTTTGGAAACACCACCAGACAGTTGACCCCAACGCGAGAGCATCCCAGGCTGTCAGGGGACTGTTTGGGTGTCCATCTACTAATTTTTCACTTTAAATTCTAATTTTAAAATCACATTAAATCCTCACCATTTCTTATTTCTCTAAATTTCACTAATGCATTGAGAAAAACTATCTCCTCCCAAATAACCCCAAAAATCACCCAAAAATTTACAAATCTCCACAAAACATAGATTCGTGAGATGGATGAACAGTTTTTCGATTGCTTGAAATGCGAACGAGATATTTGCATTAAACCCAAGTTACACGATGGAAAATTGGCCTTCAGGTAGAACCCCACCTTAAAGATGATTTTCAGTCTGTACTGTGCAGTCTCAGCGTGCCATTGTTTGCAAGTCTCACTGGATGGAATATGATTCCTTACTGTTGAAGCGTTTTCAATTCTTTTTTTTTCATCAAATGAAGTCGGAAAAAATGAGGCATAAAGCCTTTCATCCATAATGGCGGTTGACATGAAACATTGAATTTGCTCCATGTAACTAGTTGCAAAATACTATATATTGTCACATCTTACATGAATCTTCTAATAATGAGAGGTTTTTAAAAACATTTCCATACAAAAAAGCGAGATAAAAACATGACATTTTGGTGACAACATGTCATCATTATCAAATATAAATTATTAGTATATACTGCACAAGTGAATAGTGCTTTTTGCGCACACTGATTGGCTAGCTTGGAGGTGATAAGCCAAGTACTATTCACCTCTGAGCAACCAAAGAAAAACAAAATGACTTCCCTTTTCAAATAAAGTCACTCTTAAACAAGTGAAGTTACTCTTTGGTTATTCAGCTTGTGTGAAATATACTAAAACAATTATTCACCTCAGTGTCAGTGAAAGTAGTGGATATTTACCTCCACTTCGGTGAATAATTGGCAATTATTGTGAGTTACACTCATCACAATTAGATGAGCTAGGGAACTGGTGCCTGAAAGGTTAGCAGGGAGCAGAAGCCGTAAGCAGAAGGGGAGGTATCCATGGCAACCCTGGAAGCGGGAACCACCCCCAGAAGCAGCTGCCAACTGGGACCGTCACACTGAATGAATCAATCAACTTACCTGACCCAATATACTTACCTAGAGACCAGCAACCACAGGGGAGGGATGGGAAGGGGCGAGAATCTGCAAAGATTCACAAAAATACAGAGCAAATGGGCCGTAACGATCAGCTGGCAGAATAGCATATGCAATGCAATGTGACACAACAGCCCTGCAAATCTCCCAAAGGGCCGCCCCACAATGCATGACGTGGGACTCAAAATCAAAAGCTTGGGACTGAACTTTCTCCTCCGTGGAGGCCTCTCTCATGTTGCCTTGACTATATGGGCTGTTGCAACGTGGAGGAGGATGGGGAGAAGGGAAAGAAGGAGCACTAAGAATGTACTTTTTCTCACCTTTTCCATTCCCCTGGGGAGCCTTTGCAAAGGGGAGAGGGGACTGAACATGGCAGGACATCTGTCTCTTTGAATGCTTGTCTGCATCCAGAAGTGTAATTGCGTACTGATGAATCTTTGGGGCAGTATAGAAAGTGTAGTGAGAACCAAGCTGAGAAGTCAGTTTAGAGGACTCACAGCACACGATTTTAGAGTTCTTTGGGTCTCAAGGTTCTTGTTGACCCTTCAGAGAGCTATCCACCCACTTTAAAAGATCTTAAAGGACCTGGGGGGGGGGGTACTCGCTATAATGGCCTATACGGGGAGGCTCCGCCCGAAAGGGGTACCTTTTTCAGGCTTCAGGTATATAAAAGGGTAGGGATTTGACAAGTTTAAGTATATGAAAGGGTAGGAAAATCTTCATTCGGGTTTTAAAAAGGGCCTTGAATTAAAACAGATCAAGCAGATGCAACTTATGACTGTTTCATTTTAATTTATTGCTGGCTACGTGAAAAAAATGACAAGAAGACTTCCTGTTTTACCGATTTATTCATAAGTCTTCTTAAGAAGGTATACGAAAGGGGTACCTTTTCTGAAAAAATGGTTTATAAAAGGGTAAGGGGTTGGACCTCGGGGCGGAGCCTCCCGTATAAAACATTTTTGAGTACCCCCCCTCCCCCGTGGGTTAAAGGATTTTGGCTATAGATATAGATTAATATCCAAATAAAAAATGCTCTCTTTTCTAAACTTAGAAGTCAGTTGTTAACCAGCAGTTTTTGTTTAATAGGAAAAGAAGCATGAGTGTAAAGCTGCAGAATCAACAGAAGTCAAACTTTATGCTCAATACCCTCCAATAGAAAAGATGGATGCCTCATTGTCTATGTTATCATGCTGTGAGTAAGTATCACCGGGTTTTACACCTATTATGGTTAACACCTTTGAAAACTGTAAGTAGATTTGCTTTTGACAAGTATATGAAGTACATGTAACACCAACTAGTCTTGTTCCTGTGACTCAGTGGTAGAGGGTCTGACTGGTACTGTTACCGTATATATATTACAGAAGGTCCTTCATTTCCGAGTTTGGAGGAGGTGAGGTGGGTGATGATGGGGTAGTGTGACTTTCCTTCATCCTGTAAATTTTATTCGTAGTTCATGCTTCTTTGTGCTTTTTCCAGTTGAAAATATTGCTGAATATATCCAAATCACCCCCCCCCCACATATATTCATGTTTCCACAATTTAGTATGGATAATTAATAGGGGCAAGTAGAATTAGGTAATAATTTCACAAGCATTTTATCAAAATTTTAATATCAATTTTTTGAGCTTTAAGGTGAAGAGTATACCATTTGATCACATTTTAATATCATGGGTGACAAATTATACCTACAATCATGGGTTTCTGACTTCTTTTGTATACATTTTTGTACCAAACATTCTCATGGCAATATTGTGTAACTTCACCCATAAATTACACATTAACACTGAACTTTTGTGCCAAAATTTAAGAGTAAGTTGTCACTCATAATTTTATAGCTGGAACATTATTTCCACAATATCTCCCTCCTGTCCCCCTCCACACAAGGAGGTTGGATTCCTGTTTGGAGAACCCGTTAGCTTGTGTTAAAGATAACAAAAAAAAGAAAGATACAACAAAAAAGATGGTCAAGTTCATCTGGATTTGGCCCAGACATTTTTGTCAGTGCCATTTTTGGGGAGAATTGTAAATCACACTGACTTGTGAAAATCACCAGCAATTACCCTGACTCAAGTTTTAAAATACCTTTTCATTCATGGAAAAATATGAACATAATAGCAATTGCATGCACAAGCTACAGACAAAAAAATACACAACTCACTGAATTACAGTGTAGTCACATACAGCTCAGTAATGGTCAGTATTTCCTGTCTTCCAAAGTGTAATGTTATTTGACATACCTGTAAAATTAGCACATAGATCAGATATATGTAAATTTATTAAGCTTAAACAAAGAGAATAAAATGACTAGCACAAGACTGGGAAATGCCTTCCTTTAGCCAATATGTTTATAACCAGTAGCTTTAAAGTAATCAAACATCAACCAATGATGTGCGCATGAGAAATTTCACTCTCCCACTGCTGTAATTCACGAGTTTACTGATGGTGTTTTAAATACTTAACTTGCAGAAAGCTGTCATTATCCACAAATTGTATTGAGAAAATTGCCAATCTCAATGGTTTAAGTAAGTTATCTACATTTTTTGTCTTTATTGTCAAGTACAACTTTTGTAAAATTATATCATACCAAATAACCATGATAGTGAAAGTTAAGCCCAGCACATGCATTGTAACAATTTATGAGTAAACACTTTTTGTCTCAGCTATAAGCAGTTGACTGTATAATTTACAGAAAGATATCAGCTCTGAATTACCAGACTTAACAGCACCACCCCAAATTTTTAAACTTTCAATCTCTCAACTTAAAATCTCTTATCTTGCACCTTATGCAATAATTACACTGTCTAATTGCAGGAATTCATTCGTCTCATTTATTTATTTATCTATATATTTATTTAGTCATTTATTTAGTATAAGTTTTTTTGGATGGTATCAATTAACATTCTGCCTGTATTCATCAGGGAATCTGAAAATCCTGTCACTAGGACGGAATAACATCAAAAATCTCAATGGTCTGGTGAGTGACCAAACTAAAACTTGAAACACAACCTTTGTTTAAATAAGTGTAATTAAACATGAATTAGAACAGCTTTCCCCGTACATTTAACAACCTCTAATAAACGATGAACTTGTAGGTCATACTTTTGACTCCTGTTGGGGGTAATTCAGCAATAAGTTTGCATGATTTTTGAGTCAGTGATAAAAACCTATCTCATCTGATTTATTTAATTATACCTTAAGTTTAACATATGCTCATAACTGGAGATCATCAAGCAGACTTATCTTTTCCCCCCTCTGCAATGAACCCCCAAAAGTTTCTTTTCATTTGTCTTGTAGTGTGTTTAATACCCGGGGGGGGGGGGGACCTCCCTTTAATGGCCTATAGGGGGGGGCCCCCCCCGAAAGGGGTCCCTTTTTCAGGCTTCGGGTATATAAAGGGGTGGGG
>OMLO01004594.1_pt1 | contig 11552 bp, 8 predicted proteins | sample 1674811 | NCBI WGS metagenome assembly OMLO01 (sample SAMN06265003, study PRJEB25207) | coral metagenome | isolation source: Coral host | place: Mexico:La Bocana,Puerto Morelos, Mexico | collected 2008-11-13 | reverse complement strand
TTTTAGGTAAATAGAAAAATGAATCGAGCTATATGTTTGAATAGACCTTCAACACTCTGATAGAATTATATGTTTTACTTGTAGATCATAGATAGGGTATTCTCATAGAAATTTTGCAGCATCTTCTTATATTGTCGTTGATATATCCACCACCAATATGGGGAATAATCTTAAGTATACCGGAAACAAACAACGACCGACGTCAGGGTCAGCGCGTGAAAACCCGTTGCTTAAAAAGGTTTTGCTCAATATACTCAGGTGTTTACAGACACATTTAGATAGTATATGTACAACATGAATACATGCACGACTCTCATGTTTCCAATGTTGCCATTCCTACTCAATCTTTTACTCGTACTATAATCTGAAGCTCCCAAATTTCCTAAACGGCGAACACCTCAGTCTTTAAGTTGTTAATACCTGACAAGCGCGTTTTAAAATATGGACATACATGGGTAGACGCAGTCAATTATGTAGATGTAAATTCTACTTTCTAAATGAAGATGACTTGATACAAAACTCAATACTCAAACATGAGAGCAAAAAGCACAAAACGTTTATTTCAAGTAGTTTAAACCACTTCAAGAAACACTGACAGATTTAAACTACACTAAGGCTAATACGCATTTGCTTACAAGACATCTAAAGCGTCTTTTTCAGTCAATTCCAGTCCTGGCTAATCTAAACACAATCCCTTTAGTGTTAGTTTTGAAAATTTTATGATACAACAGGACAATACTTATAACTTATAAACCAAGCGCAGAGGCCCTGTTGGAAAATATCGGACCGAGAAGTTGACAGTACAAATAAAAAAAGAGCAAGGACTTATACTCTCCCAGTAAAGATGATCTCTCCGTTTCGATTACACTTGGTTATCAAAAGATATCTATTATACGCCTGAACTGTTAATGTGCGTAGTTCTGATTAAAAATCGTCTTGGAGTTAAGATTTGACGTTATCAAAAAAAAAAAAGGAAAAAGAAAGTTGGATTAACACAAAAACAAAAGATACAAAAGAACCTTTCATGTGCAAGATATCTCTTGGTGAAAAGTAAGCCATAAAAAAGTACTAGACCATTCGGCAGAGTGCCTGGTCCAATACTTGAAAAATATAGACTGGCAATAGAGCAATCTGATTGGATGATTTTGGTCGATGGTTTTCTGACTTAACTTAGTAATCTGATCATGTCTCGTAAACAAACTCTAACCACCTGTCTTCTTGACTGCAAGGAAAAATTAATTTTTGAAATGACACACTTTTTCTTTTCTTTCAGCACATTTCTTCACAGTTACTGTACACGATACAAAGTTAAACGCGTTTATACAGCAATGACAGCAATCATTTACAGATGACGAAAATGAAAGGAATCTTCCCCGTCCCACATGCTAGTAAATGATAATTCCCTCCACTAATGCATAAGAGTATTTAAATGCAAGACAGGCACAGAGAATACAAATAAAATAGGCAATAAAACAGTAAATTTAAGCGCTTCTAAGCCCAATGGGAGTAAGGATAGCTGGAAGGCAATCTCTGGTAAACCACTGGTGGGTAGGCCCTCCCCTTTCGTTGAAGTGCATTAGTAAAAGAGTCATTTTATCGCTCTTATTGTTTTTGCTTTTTCTCGGATGATGTCGAGTACAGAGGAAACCCGATTACTCGAACCTCCGCGAACCAAAAGCCGTCTCCGTTAGATTCATTTTGCTGTAGTCTCCCCCCCCTCCTCCCCCCCAACATCTTGGACTTCCGATATGCTTGATCAACTTTCGTTATCCCTGCAAGAGAAATTGGGATTCCACTGTATATGACAATTAGCCACTTCAGCTTCATCGTATGCATTCAAGTTGATCTATCGACCGTGCCGGGAATTCTCCCCCCGCTATCTAACGTGAAAGCAGGTGCTGTTTCTCCGTTTACTCTTCGCCAACACAAAATCCTGACAAACGCCATTCGAAAGTTAGGTAAACGCCAGGCGTAAAGAAATGGATTGAGCGCCGAGGAAGCCAACACGAAGAGGAACTGAAGATCTCGAAGAATGTGGATTGCAAAACAACTGCAGGACGCGCACAGGTTCATAACGTATATCATGACACAAGACGGAGTGTAGCAACACAAAAACAAGCCAAGCATCAACATGAATGCCTGGGTCACATTCCTCTCGTTGTCAGCAGTTCGTTTCCTAGCTCGATTTTCTTCAGTTTGTGAACTATTTCGCACCATTTCCAACTCCGATACCTGTGCTCTTATACTACGCAAAAAACCAACATACGTGACGAGGAATGTGATAAAAGTCAACGCGATGGCAGTGTTTGCGAAGACAAACGCGTACAGCAAATATCCGACTTCCAAGTAGACAAGCGGCAAACTGCACGACACAAACCAAATCAGAGCGGCGATTACTGCCGCTCGCTTGGTGCCAAACCTTGCCCTGTATTGAAGAGGATAGGTTATCGCTATGAAGCGATCTGCAGTCAAAGCAGCCAGGTTCAACACGGACGCGGTACAAGAGATAAAGTACGACATGTGAATCAACCAAATGTATTTGATCTTCAGGGAAAAGCTCTCGCGAAAATGGAGCCAAACCGAAATGGGTTCCGTCACCATGCCGACGATAAGATCAGAAATGGCGAGACTGACTACAAAGAAAGTAAACGGCGACTTGAGGCGTTTATACGGATCTTTGAACACAGCAAGGCAGACCAAGAAATTTCCAGGCACGGTGATAATGGCGAGAAATAAAGATAGAGATGCTGTTATGAACGAAAGAGCTGTAGGCGCGGGTACCCCTTCACACGAATTCGAAACAAGAGCCATTTTCTGACGCTCTATCACCGGATGTCAAAACCAGTCCAATCTTTAAGGCCAGGGAACTCGGAAAAAAGCAAATTAGTTCTTGCTCCTCAACTAACTGATGATTGTCAGACCCTTTAATTGCAATCTAGAAGCGTTTACCGAAGTTCTAATGCGATTGGTGTGAAGTCGCGAAGATTTCCAGCAACAACTGCTGTTTTAATGTAGAATTCGCTTGGAACGTGCCAAACTAGACAGTGTTAGAGATCGCCTTCTAGTGATACGAAAGCACACTGGCAGCTGTTCAAAGACAGTTCTCACTTCGTTAGTATAACCTGATGAGATGACGCTTTACAACTTGCCGCAAGTCAGTTTCGAACCTCCGTGTAAGGTGCTGTCATTTCTGACCACGCCTCGTAGTTTTAACACAGCAAACGTAAAATGAAATGTGTAACAGGCTTGGATTTAAAACCAAGCCATGTTAGAGAGCCAAAGAGCCGGAACGTTCAGCTGCAGCTGTCAATATCTCAATTGGCGTCAATTTGCCGCTGTCACTAACTTTTTTACGGCACAAATAATGTCCCTGACAATTTATTTACCATTTCACTTTAGCGGAAATGGAATGTTAATGAAAAGGCCCGGATATAATTTCAACGTGCTATTCATAGCAAATAGCATAAATAGTGAAGACATCACTTAGAACTTCTAACGATAGTAAAATTTATGATCAAACCAATTTGTTTGAAGGTAATTGTCTCTTTATGTAGTTCATATTTTGCGGCGTACAGTGTTTTCAAAATTTTCTAAGAAGCGTTAAATAAAATATTTAGGATTGGGTGTTTACTTCGAACAGCAAACGTAATAACTAAAAAAAACATCATTGCCTTGCGATACTTTTAGCTCAAAACTCAAACTAAGACAACTTAAAATGATTTTTTTAGTTAACCTTTTCAAGCACGCTTATTCAGAATTTAAATGAGTCAAACGTTTTGATAACTAAACCAATAAATTTTGTTGAACGTGACATAATGAAAAGAGTGCATCATTGCCTAAGGACAAAGTACAAACCACTTTTATTCGAAAATTGGTTGCACTGATGAAAAATAACCATTTAAGCACAAAACTCGCTGTGAAAAATATTAGTAATGAAAGATTGAGCGATAAGAAAGGGAAAAACCAATATTACACTGGGAATTGTAAATTCTCTTTCCTTAAGTTGATGCTGTTACTTGCTATACACACACAAAACTTAGCGAACAAAAGAAGAGTATACTGAACTTCTACGCTTTAAAGAAATAATAAGAAAACGAATTTCCGAGTGATTGCTAGTGTCAAAGTTTGACGGATATGGTAAACATGACAGGAAGTCCTTGAGAACTTGTGAAGTTATTGATTCAGCCACAAATAATTCGTGTTGCCTTTAAGAAAACAAAAATAGAAACCACACCTTGCTTCAATTGCTCTTTCACTTTCTATAGGTTTTATAATTTCTCAGGCTGAAACCCACTAACTTTGTGTTAATTTTGTTAGCGTGGTTGTGTCCTATAGTCCCTCAATCAACAAAACTGATAACGGAAAGGCACTTGCTGACATGTATACATAACTGCTTGATAATAGAGCTGCTTAAAACGTGTGCAGACTGATCACACAGCAATCAATTCTCACGTTTAAGCAAATCTGGGCAAATCAGTCGGCGGTGGTCATTAAACGTTTTCTAGATCTCCAGCGTGATGAGAATTTTATGCCGGGTTTTTTTTTCCAGGCAGTGGAAATAAAAAATTCCTTCTTCGGCAAAAGTGTTTTACATGCAATAATTGATTCACTGCGAAGATATCTTCTCATCATGACTTGACAGTTTTTTAGGTTCGATAATATCCACACAATCAATATTCAGCACGACACTGGATCGAGCTGGAAGATCAAAAGCAGGAGAGGGATATAAGCAATAGAAATAAATACAACTGCAAAAAGCCCATTTGGATCTCTCATTGAATACGACAAACATTTTCATCGAGCTACATATGAGGGCGCATTGCTTTTATGGCCAAATCACAGAACGGAGTCTCTGTGCAAGATCAACAAAATACTTTCATTTTCCTTCCGGAATAACCATCTTAACTAATCTAGGATACACCTCCAACCGTTCTGTTTTGAAATCAAATGGGAATTTTTTCTTTTGAAATAATACTCTTAACGCGTGTGTATTTATCTAGAAAGACGTGTTCTACATAACATAACACGACATGACACGACGCACTGTCATGCCATGCCATGTCTTCAAACACGATTATCATGGATATATACATCAGAGGTAAATTCAATAAGGGCATATTTTATATTGGAGGTTCGAAAGCAACTCGAATAAGGTTGTTGTTAGTTTTACCATAAAAATATAAACTCGTCTGTTCTTTCGTGTCTTCTATTTTTTCTGTTAATTTTTTTTCTAATGGATGTTCACAATCAACAAAGAGAGTTTATCGTTTTATTTCTCGGACAATGTTGTTACGGAGCATTTTCACCCCAGTTGCAAGAAGTCAGGCAAATTTATTGGAAAAAAGGATGTGCTTAATAAGAAGAAAGTTCAACTCCCACAGGAATGCATGGCTTGGGACACCGATATGGCTATACTATACGCCTGTTTTTATCCTATTTTTCGATACATAATTATTACGCCTGAGACGTGTTTTAATACTCGCAGTCAGTAATCTTGAAATCAATGATAATTTGGTTTTATCAACTAGGTTGATAATGTGATTTGGCACCGTAAAGAGATTCGAGAGAGAGATGAGCTTTCGAATCTCTTTACGGTGGCCAATTCACATTATCAACCCTGTTGATAAAACCAAATTATATTGTAACACTTCCCACCGACGCAGCACCACAGTTTCTTTAGAAACTTACCCCTTTATTGAACTCAATGAGATGTTTAATTTATTTTCACGCACAATTTGAATTATACGCCTGAGACTTGTATTAATAACTCGCAGTCAGTAATGTTGAACTCAATGAGGTGTTTAATTCGTTTCGGCGTGTAATTATACGTCTGAGACGCGTTTCAATAACTCACAGTCGTCAATCTTGAACTCGATGAGATGTTTAATTTATTTCGACATATTATTATACGTCTGAGACGTGTATTAATAAATCACAGTCATTAATCTTGAACTTAATGAAATGTTTAATTTATTTTGATGTATAATTATACGTCTGAGACTTTTTTTAATACCTCGCAGTCAGTAACCTTGAACTCAACGAGACGTTTTATTTATTTTGACGTATAATTATACGCCTGAGACTTTGTATTAATAATTCTCAGTCAGTAATCTTGAGCGTAGCCAGATAATTACACGCCTAGCCTAGCCTGTGATGTGCTTAAACCTGCGGCCAGTAATCTTGTACCCACGGTGATTGTTTAGTTCGTTATGGCGTATAATTATGCGTCTGAGACGTGTTTTATACCCGCAGCCATTAATTTAAAACTCACCGTGAATGTACCAAGGTAGGCAATGACCCCTGATGATATCATGACGTCACCAACAATGTTCACAATCTGACCATCCATCGCCAGCACTGATTCATGCCAGCGGACTTTCTCGTCACTGAGGCCACCAATCAACTAAACGAGAACAGGTAACAAGCATAAACAATCAATTTTTACGATATGATATGTTGATAACCTAACAATAATATGAAAAAAAGAAACGACCTTAAGCGATCAAAAACTCACTATTAGTTTATAAAAAAATGATTTTTTTTAATAGAAAGATAAATACTTACAACCGAGATAGACTTGTTAAAATACTTAAAATAAAAAATAAAAGTAAACTCATGTTAAGAATTCCAAATGCTACTGCGAGTGTTCCACGAACAAACCAAAAGGATGCAAATAGAAATGATTGCTCAGTGCTAATTATAAACAGAAAGAAAACAGAGATTATTACGATCTCATGCACAATATGACCAGCTCCCAGTTGGCTTGATAGCTCAGTCAGTTGGTAGAGCACTGTACCAGTATCCCAGAGGTCATGGGTTCGAATCATCGCAATATATGCGTCTGAGATACCTTTCTCCGCAATTAAAATATATGATCTTTCATATATTACATTGCTGTATATTAAGTGCCCCAGAGCAGATGCTCTGTCCTGAAACCCACTGAGGGACACTGACCTTTTCAGCTCGACCAAGTCTTGCAGTGCACTGCTCAGTCTTGAATTCCAGTTCCTGCTTCTTGGCAATACATTCCTCGTACTTGGCCTGAAGTGACGCGATGCCTTCCTCTACCTCGGCCAGCCGAGCTTTGGCTTCCGCGAGAACCCGTTGAGTTTCTTGTAGTTCTTCGGTGGCCTGTTTCAAGGCAGCCTTCAGACAAGGAGAAAGTTCAAAGGTTAAACCTTCGTTGACACTGAATTGTGTGAACTCGGGGTCTATTTCCACTTCTCTATTGAGCGTGGTATTAGTAATCAAGCTATTGTGAACGATGCTCTTGTCAAAAGGGTGAAGTCTTATACGCATAGTGACTAAACAGTTTATATCTTTTGAAACTGCGACAAAACATAACAACAAAAAAAAACACTTGAAGAAGTGAGGAATTATCATCAGTGTGTTCGAAGCTGAGGTCGTTCATGAACTCACCCGTTTCGGAGCTACAGCCTTGGCCACAAAGTGATATTTGTGCATAGCTCGCACCCATTGACAAATTGATGTGCAAGCTTTGGATACCTAAAAGCAAGAAACGAATAACACAGTCACTCAACCACTCCATCACTAAGCAAGGCTGGTCAAGGTGTCAGCCATACACACATAAAATTATGGGAATACTCAACAACTAGCCAAGATGTCACCAGTGCATGTTCCAGCGAAAGATGCAAAAACGTTGTAAATGTCGTTTGTCCTAGCCCTATGTAACTTCCAGTGGGAATGTGTGGGATTATAATAAAAAGAGTGAGACAAGACACGAATTTAAAAAAAAAAAAAAACAGAAAACAAAACATCCACATAACAAACTAGCTGTATAAACATGCTTTAAAAACAGGTTAATCACTTCTAATACTCTGTTGAGATTTACCTTGGCAATAGCAGCAGGCTGGAAATCTTCGTTGTCAATGTAGGGTTGGATTTTCTGAATCACTGTATCAGGAATGTTGTCCTGGAATATTTGAAGGAAAAACAAGCAACAATCATTTTACAATTCAATAACGCTATTAACATGAGTTGGTGTTCTGTTTTAAGGACGCCTTACCTTGTCGTATTTGAAGAGACCCTCCAGGAACTTTCCAGGGTCTTGAAGTAAAGCTTTACCAGGTTCCCAATAGTCATCTACTTTTGTGCCAACCTACAGGAAGTGTCACAGAATAATAAGCAGTTGGCGCTTGGCCTGAGTGAGCAAATTAACAACCACAAGTAACATACTGAAAAAGTTTCCATAACGGTTATGGAGACTTTTTTAGTATGTTACTTGTGGTTCTTAAATTAACGGATGGTGAAAATACATCCACGGCCGATGTCGACTGAAGAAGCTTTCTCATTTATAATTCTTCAAGTTCAAACAAAAATCATGACCGTGACGGAGTCTGGGTATCAGATTCTAATAAGCATAGATTCTTGTGAATTTATTTCTCCGTTTTCTCCTCAGTTTTAGTTTTGATTGAGAATATATAACAGACACTCAAGACAGTGTTTGACCACATTTCCAAACACCTCAAACACTGCATTACGTTCTTCACGGTGTTTGGAAGTGTGGTCAAACACGGACTTTCGTGTTTGATAGCCTATATCTTGAGCTTCGTAGCCGATAAAACAAACAAAATGGTTTTACTACGTTACGTTACATAAAGTTTGTTATCCCACATTTGTTAACCTGTTTTCAGTTTATGTTACGTTAGTTTATGTTTTGTTATGTCACGTTATGCTATACTGCGTCACGCTGACATCTCGTTACCTTTTCTCCCGCAATCTTCTTCGGCTTGACGCCTTTCATTATACTAACAGCTTCAATCACAAGCTTTACACCTGGAGGGGGACGCTGAAGAGCTCGAACCTGTTACCAAGACAACGACAAAATCCACATTACTGGTTCAGTCAACCGAAGTCATCACTAAGATTGTTTGGTTTATCTCATACCTCCACAACATCAGTTTTGTTCAAAGATTTGAGACTCGCCAGGGCAGCTTCCTGGGAAAAAAAAAGAAAAAATGAAATTTTAGTTAGTCTTGCAGTTACGCGGGGTGGTAGCACCATATCAGTTATACAAAACAAACAGCTAGTCTCGTACCAGTGCTGGAAGAGCCTCGTCCAAGTCTCTCTGAGCGTCATCAGCGATGGCCTGGGTCTCGGCGGCTTTCTTACCAGCTTCCTCTTCCTCTCTTTGCACCACAACCTTGGTCTCATTGGCAACCACCTGATAAACCACAGCAACGAGAAGATTATTTTACAGCAATTCTCAGGTTAAATGGAGGAGGGTTTTTGCTGGCTGTTTTTTCCGGCCAGGTAGTCACAGTTCCATCATTACCAAGGTAACCGTCCACACTGTCTCCTCTGGACAAGTTGTTTAAGGACAAAAATTTCTGAAGGTCTATAAAATTTCCTTCGGTTGTATTGACGAATGCTTGGAAAATGATCGAAGACGTTTGGGGAATCGCGAAAAAAAAAACCACAAGCAAACAAAAACAGAGAAACGAGAATCCAAAACTTTGATAGGGTTCATGTAACTAGCAGCACGACGCAGTACACCTGCTCCCTAATAAAATAAAGGCTTACTCAATTACTTACAACATGAAGAATATAGGATTATTGTATCAAATGCATAAAGATCCTTACCGAGTCTACTTTGATTTTCTCCATTGTCTCGACAGTTTCTTGAGCTGCCTGAGCTAACAAGGGCTGCATAGACTCCAGTTCCTCCTGTAACTTTTCCACTTCATCTGCTGTACTTAGCAACTGCGCAACAAAAGTAAAGACAACATTGAATAAAGACAGTCGGCAGCACTTCAACCGCCTGAGATGAAATTTGAATCTTCAATTCTAGCTTCAAGGTTAAAGTCTTGATGAAACACTAAACTCTCGCTAGACGAATTCTATAAAATTTTTGAGTTTATGATAGTCGGATAAAATAATCATTTCGTTGGTTGTCTTGTAAAACACGTGGATTCAGAGTGGTTATGTCAAAAAGTTAGCCTACTTACCTTGTCCAAGCCCACTTTTGTTCTGTTTCTTGCAGAGAGGAACTCTGATTTTTTCATGCCAACCAACTTTCGGAATGTGCCTAGAAGTTCCAAGTAGCTTGAAAACGAAATAAAATAAGTTATTTCACGACAAGACCAAAAGAAAACGGGCTTAACATTGGCCTCTCAGCGCACGAGAACAACAGCAACAACGGGGGCGTTCCACAACCAGGCGCGGCATTCCTACAGGAAGGAAAACCTCGCCGTACATGCGGAACAAACTACTTTCTTTAGAACACGAATTGATCTTGTTTGAGGCTGACAATTAGTTCTCAGTCATGACGCTCTTACTAGCATCAATACGTATAGTCATTACCTGGTGGGAGTGACATAGTTGTGTCGGGACAGCTCAGCCAGATACTGCTTTGACTTGACAGCTACTGACTGGTGAATAACTCCACATATAGTAACCTGTGAGTGTGTATAAAAAAACATTGAGAACACTCTTAATTAATGAATTAAGGGTGAAAGTTTCTAAAGAAACTGTGGTACTGCGTCGGTGGGGGTAACACGGTAATTTGGTTATATCAACTAAGTTGAAAATGTAAATTGGCCACCGTAACGAGTTGAAAAGGCGACGCTTCGAGCGTTAGCCCTTCTTCAGAGATTAATTAATGTCCTGGTTGTGTTTATGTTGACAAAATTAGAAGTTACATGAATACAGTGCGACCAAATCCGTTTACACCTCGTCATTTTGAACAATAGTTTCCACCGCAGCCATTATTTGGGAAGAAATATTGCACGACCAAAGTAAGAGGGTAGCAACGGGCTTACGCGTTATGCGCAATGGGGACGAAAATGGATGGGTGATACGAGAAAGTAATTAAAAGATAAACGAGATTCGTGAATAATTAGTAATAAGTTCACGTTAAACGCGATCACAACTCCAACAGCCCCCTTTCCCTTTGTTCTAACAGACAGCGGCTGTGAAGGATACTAACTTGGCTCCAGAGAAATAAAAAATCCTACAAATTTACATGATCCCTATAATAAAGGCTCCTTGTTGGTCTCGTGGATACGAGATTGAAACAAATGTTGCCTCTATACTTCAATAGGTTCTGTAGCTTTGGTGTCAATATTAAGAGACTGAATTGAGCCTAAAAACTGAGATTATGTATGATGATTAGGACATACCAATCCTTCCATCGCAGAAGACTCATCCAGTTCAGGTATTTCTCCAAGGAAAGTCGAGGCCACGGAACGCAAGGCTTCCTCGGGCCAAGCCGAGAACCAGTCAATCGTACAGCAGTTGACCAGAGACGGAAACTGTCGAAGGCGAGCTCGGAATATCTCACCAATCGGACTGTAAAAACAAACGGGATTTCGAAAAATTATCCATTGCTCCCCTACTGTATAAGTAACCATTAAACAATTAGATTATGAGCTGGAGATTTCTATCACTCATAGGAATCGATGTAGAATCTAGCACTCTCTCTTTACACTTTTTAGTTCATTAGCGTTCCTTGCGGGGGAATCTGTTTTGTGTTTCTTTCCCGCGCGTTTAGTATAATTTGCATCTTATTTAATATTCTAGTTTTTTAGTTT
>OMLO01004593.1_pt1 | contig 11553 bp, 3 predicted proteins | sample 1674811 | NCBI WGS metagenome assembly OMLO01 (sample SAMN06265003, study PRJEB25207) | coral metagenome | isolation source: Coral host | place: Mexico:La Bocana,Puerto Morelos, Mexico | collected 2008-11-13 | reverse complement strand
TTTCCAGTGGAAAGGCCCGTTCCATTTGATTTCCCACCGGAACGACCGGTTTTTCCAAACAAATGGAAAGCGCCCCTAGTAGAGCGGTATTCCGTTAAACGTAACGTAAGAACAGAATGTAATACAACATATTGTGACTAATTTTGAAATAGCGTAACGCAACATAATATGCTTTCAACATAACATAGTCCAGGATAGTCTTCGTCGAAATTTCCCCATAAATACCGTCTAGAAAAACGGAAAATTTTAGCTCAGGATAGCTAGCAAAAAATGATAATATTTGAATTTTATTGGTTAATTTATTGATTAGCAAAATCTAGGGGTTTTTTGGTTATTCGATTGTTGTGATTGGTTATAGGAATAAGTTTCATATAATCAATATAAAAACAACTTGATAAACTGAGTAACTGCTTCCTCTAGTACTAAACGCTAGGTGATTACGGGTGAAAATGTGTCTTATGTGTGAATCTAAAACTAAAACCCTGTTTGTCGAAGCAAACTTTGAAAACCTCTGATTTGTCCAGCTTACAACTTGTTGCTGATTCTGTTTGTATGATTTACCCACAAGATTTGAGTTAAGAAAGAGACTCTCGTAAAACGCTTTAAAAAAATCTACATACTGTACATACCAATTTCGGTTAACATTTTAACCCTGAATTAGAGCTAATTGACTTTTCAACAACTGGGGACATCTTTATTACTCTAGCGATGTGCCCGTAGGACGTCACAACTCCCTGTGAGGTCCCCTGTCAATCAAAACAAACCTAAAAGAAAATATTCTCATGATGAAATAGTTGCGTGTTTGTTTAGCAAACGAAAAGAAAGAGAAAGAAATGCCAAAGATAGAGGTTTTTCTGGGCCATGCTCAGCACTTTCAATCAGCTTTTTTGATAGTCTTCCCTTTATGTCGGATCGAAATGAAAATTACACCAGTAATTGGAAATTGATTTGAAGTTTGATAGAAAGACGTCCGTAAGGCAATCGATATTTCCATGGAAACAATAAACCAATAAATTGAAAATCGGCAAAACATGATTGAATGTTGCGCGGACCACGTGTGATATGGCGTGATACGACGTGACGAGGTAAAGGAGCGAACTTATGGTTTCGAGGATTATTTTTATTGCGGGTGTGTTTATCGAAAGCCATTAGTACTGGCTTGCTCGACCTTGTTTTGCCAAACACCAAAACAAAGAAACGAGAATTGCATGTTAAGTGCCTGACTTGAAAATATGCGTATACCAAAAAGTAATGGCATCCTTACGGTTGGTATGCATGTCCTTGAAAATGCTATTTTGGTGCAGAAAACAGTCAAATATATAGCCATTACAAGCAACGTGAGGCTATGGTCAAGAGAGCGAAGGTTTATAACTGAGTCAGATATCAATCAGTGAATAACTTGGCATATAAGGACTTCACAACAGCGTGGGCGTGTTTTGTGTTAAAGGTTTCTTAATTATAGATATTGCTGAAGCAACAGAGTTTTTGCTTCTGAATTGACCATTTGACTCAAACCACAACATCTAAGCGACCATTTTGCATTGTCCTTGGTCCGGACATCTTGAAGCCACTCAATCGAAACACTCAGTTTTTCATCCGACAGTAATTCTTTGACTCGACAACAAGTTCCTAGACACTTCCTTTCTCAATATCTCGGTCACGCCGTTAAAAACACTCTTCCATCAAAACAACCTGAAACGTGCTGGTAATACACATGAAAAAAAAAACAAAGCTTTTGCCGAGTGTCGCATTCCAGAATTTACCTCAAAAACACGCTTTCAATATCTGTCACAGATGTTCCATTCTGAAGGCGGTCTGAATATTTGTTCGAACGCAACCTTAACAGCCCAGCGAAGACACCGACGCTAGAACTTTCATTGCAAAAACATGAAGGTTCCGGGCGTTGCGTCCCAAATGAATTTTTGGTCCGTCTTGTAATCACGGTTGTTATCTAAATAGGAGAAGTTTACTCTGACCAGGAGTTAGTCTGTCACGACAGAAGACAAGGAAATGAGTCCTGTCGGTTTCATTGCCGGTGATTCACCTTTCCCTATTCATGCCATCCTACCCTAGTCTGGGTCTAATATCTTCCCCTGCGACGACAGAGTTTTTTATAAATTTCTGCTGAAGGAGATTAAAAAGGCATCATTCAAACACATCTGATTCTAGCCATTAAACATCAACCTTGACTTTGAGTTTTTTAGGGGGAACTTTTCCAGCTATTTCTAATTAAACTATATAAGCCTTCTAGTTAAACACAATTTGAAGTGTTGCTGACAGCAGTTAGTTCTTAATACACCTCCAGTAAAACAAAATTTTAGAAATGGTTTAGTGGGCGCCTTGAAGACGGGGTCAGGAGATACGCGAAATTGAGTGGGATTCAAAAAAAAAGAAGCTGTTCCTTTGTAGAAGGTCAAGGGCTAACCACTAAACGATTTTATCAATTTCGCAGCCTTAAGAAAAACATTTGTTTTGGCAGATCAAAGCAGTACAATATAGTCTTGAGTACTTTCGAGATTAACGATAAACAGGATTCTTTACTCTTAATTTAAAGAGATTTTCCGGCCATTGTGAATGATAGGAAAAAAGACTGACGCTTGTGACGTCATAGGTGCCGGAAGTTATCAATCCGGCTGATGATTTATAGTGAGGTAAGGTATGTTATGAAGTCATTACAAATAAACAAGAGATAGAGAAAGGTACTTCATTCCTTCAGATAACGAAACCACCAAGCGGGAGCAACTCTGTCTTCGAGACAACATCGTGATTTTGTTACTGACGAGATGGGGCTCAGCCGAAAACTGACGGATTTTGCGTTAGTAAGCGGGGCGATATTTTTGGCTTCATTGGCGACAGTGTCGTCGCAGTGCAACAGTGAACAAGTGAAAGCATGTCCTAACGGACTTTGTGACGATGAAACAGCATGTGAAGGCTCGAGCTCTCAGTCAGCCGGTGGAGTGGAAGCGATAGTGGCTATCATGAGCGTGTCTGTAGTTTTAATTCTTGGTTTAGTTTTTCTCCTTGTTTATATATGCCTGAAACAGGGACCTTGGTCACACACCGCCGAAAGAACTGATTCGAATGAAAACACTTGCGAAAGTAGTTCTGTGGAAATTCCAGAATATATTATGCGACGACGATTTTCATCGCTAAGCATGGCATCGGGACCTCCGCCATACTTCAGCCTTTTCAGGTTTATTTTGAACGAGAATGGAGAGATAACAAACACGGTTATCGGAGAGAGCTCAGTAAGAACTGAAAATACTCGCCTTCCTAGTGCCGATCAGCCGCCACCCGACTACGGAGTATTGTTCGCGCAATCTCCGCCGCCTTATGATCGTGTCATACAGAGTGAACAACTGACTGTTATAACAACTAACGTCAACACCATCTCTGAGTGTTAAAGGACGTTCGTGGACTTCACTGTAGTGAAGCGGCTAAAAGGAATTGAAGACGAGTCTTGTCTTAAACGCTAGAATGATCGCGAAGGCTTGTCTGCGTCCATGACTGTATGGGTATCACTTCAAATCATGTTTATTTGAAATCAAGAAGTAACCATAGACGATGACACGAGTAAGGTGAATAGTACTTTAGATTCGCACTTGAAATGACAGAACTAGGTTATAAAACACCTCGACAAAACCATTTTGACTTTGAAATTTAAAACTTTAAACAACAGCACGTTGTTATGAAAGTGGTCACTGATTTTATGCTTAGATCCTGCTTTTTAATTTCATCTTTAACTGAACCTAGTGATTTTACTTTTTAAAACTAGATTATTGTAGAACAACGCGTCAAACCACACTAGTCACGTTGTAAGGAGGAGGATAATATCACAGTCTTGTTACCATACCTATACCGACGCGTCACAGAAATTTCGAGAGTAAACCAAAGTCGGCGAATGGTTGAAGCGTAAAATACGATGATATTAAGGTTGATGTAAACTTGCTTTCATGTTATAAGAACTAGCTAAAGGCTGTAAAAACATTGCGTAATTCAGCCGAATTTGCGCTTTGACCATTTGTTTATTGCGCGCGCCAGTTTGGGCGATCCGGAAAAGGCGAGTCCGGAAAATCGTCCCACAAGATGAAAGTCAAAAACTACGGAAAATCGATTATGTTCCCTTTTTTTTTGTAGGAGAAAGAGAAATTCTCAAAAAAGGTCACAGGCTATTATGATTCTATTACCTCTTTGTACTTTTCGATTTTTCGTTTTCGATTTCGCATCTAAGTGGACAATAATTATTGTATTATATTGGTTTCGTAAAATAATCCTCTTAGTATTTATTAGGTTATTTTTGAGCTCATACCAAAGGTTATGATCATATTTATTTCTTTATTTATTGTGTTCAAAATAAAATCGTCAATATGTGATATTGTGATTGTTTGAGTTCAATGGTAATTTCTATGATGAATGCCTTCAGAATTAAACAATGGAAAATTAATTGCGATCAGAAAAGCGCCGTTGCGAATCGTGGCAGAAAACGTTTGCCCACAGATTTCTAGTTCGCCACGAACTACCATATACTCCTTAACATTCGCCAGTCTTAACCTTAGTTGTTCCTTTTCAGTTCATTATTACGCCTTAAGTGGCTTCTTACCTAATCAAACGTATATTTTCCAAAAAAGGCTTCCGTGCGTATCATTCAAATTTTAATTTGATTCAACACAAAACCTGACGCACTTCTTCATGAGATCGCTTGTTTTAACATGACGCAAAATTTAAGCTTCCTGTTTCAAGATTTTATTTCGTTTTAACATGGTTAAACTATGTATCTTCAGTCGGGTTGAGCGAACGAAATTTTTTTAACCCAAAAAGAAAGAGGTTAACTTTAAAATTTGCTGCGTGAGTGCCACTGTATCTTATATCATGTTTACACTACTAAAGTAGAGACTGAATTTTCTCTTGATGCAAGAAAGATATTTATTTATATCTCTTACTAATGCTGTAGAATATATGTCGTAAAATTGACGAGTGATATCTTACGCGTCCCATGACGTAACAAGGAGGATGATGATGACAATAGGAATTGCGCACTAATCATAGTAGGCCTTTCTACAAATATCACGTAAAATCGCTTAAATATCTTTCCGGAAATTCTCAAAAATATGTTCTTAATATCAAAAAAGTTATCTTAATATCTTGAAAAACTCTTTTGTCGTAAAAATACACCGATTTTAAAACACTTTAAAATACTAAACACACAAATTGTCAAAAATGTTATTGCAGCACTAAGAGTTGAGGGAGAAAATTCAGGCACTTCCAAGTAACTAGTATCCGCCATTTAGGAAAATTTAGTGATGATTTAACTTCTAGTGATGTGGAATATATTTGTCGAGTGAACTGGATTGTTTTTGGCATAGAATTGAGTATTGTTTCAGGAAAGTAGTTAAGAAAAGCCCAAAAAGTTATGAATATTTCGAAATATCCTTAAATTTTCTAAATATCTTGAAATTTTCTAAAATATATCTCGGAAACTTCTAAATATCCAGAACACTATCCGTATATTTGTGGAAAATCATAGCGCTCGCGGGATTCTGAATGGTTTTAGTTTTGTTTTGGTTCTAGTTTTGTAACATGTTTATTTTTTTTTCAAAGACCAAATAGTTTTCTATCTAGTTTTACCTATTCATTAATATGCTTTCTTATCTTTCAATAAAATCGACCTTTTGAACTCAGACTAAAAAAGTCTTTGGGCGTAGGGAAGAAAAAAGTCAAAAAAGGGAGGAGACAGTAAGGTGGTGGAGAGGACAGGGCGGGAAACGGTGGAGACGAAAACAAGACATCATGGGAACGAATCGGGGCGCGAAGTAGTCGAAAAAAGGAAAGATTCATCGCAAATTAATCCCGTTTTTTGTAAGTGAAATTATCAATAAAGCCGATTATATCGTTACAGTTTATTTCATTGTAGGAAAATTATAAACATCGTAATGTAACGTTGGGAAATGCCCCTGCACTGTCTTTGTGGAGAGCCGAGGTTGAAAAAGTCTTGTGTTACTTAGCTGACGGTGGGTATATAAAAATTAAAATCACATTTTTAACCAAATGTAATTCAAGTGCCAGGAGTTCATGTCTAGCGACTATCATGCGCAAGCCCAGAACTCGAAGGACTTGCGGCTGCAGAAAAACATTAAAAATAAATAAATTAATTACAAAAACTTTAGAAACAAAAAGAGTTCCAGACTTTTGAGAAAGATGTTTATTAGATAGGTGAAGTGCCACACGCTACTGGGAAAAAATCACTGGGAAAAAATCAAATTATGTTTAAATAATACTGGTCCTCTATAATATCGTAAAAAAATGTAACCTTGTCTATTTATGTAAATACACAGTTACTGTGGTTACTTCATGCATCGTTATTTACATATTTACTAGATAGCTGTCTTGTAGACCGTCTCTTTTCTTGTTTATATTACTGGGTAAATATGTTTCACTCAATTCAGGTCTAATTTAGTTTGCTTCAACTGATTTCCATAACCTAGGCTGTACCAACTGCCAAGTTCTGTTTGCTAACCATAAGGCATGTCAACGAAGTACGCAATAAAACAATAGGGTCATCAGAATTCAGAGCGCCCGTTTATGAAAACATTGCCCTGAGAGCTTGTTATTGCTTTGATACGTGATGTAGCGGTGCTCTTATTCTCATGTAAATGAGGATTTAGTTTAGTAAGCCAACGGGAGTTAGGCCACCTTGATCGCCTCGCTGATCAACAATAAAAACATGAACACCCAAGTGGAACAAATTAAGAGGAAATATTTTAACCGAAGTGACTAAGCAGAAATGTAAAGTAACGAGTCGAGCGAAAGAGTTCGCGAGATATTTTCCGAAGGCCGTCAAAGATGTCGATGAAATTCCTGCTGTTCTTAACAATTTCGTTTGAAGTTGTAATGATCTCTCTATCTTGTCATCCGCCGCATAATTGTGAGAATGCTACAGCTACAGGCAGTAACAGTGATCCAGTTGTTGAGGTTGTGAATTGTAGTTCGTCGAACGTTTCTTGTGGCTCTGGAAAGATCTGTCGAGGTGGCGCTTGTATCAACGTAGAATCAGACATCCCGGATGAAGGCGACGGCCAGCTTCCGTCGATTGGTTTGCCATACAGAACAGAGGGCAAACCTTTCACAACTTTTAGCCCTACTAACCAAGAGAAATCGACCGAATCTTCTCACGGTTTGATTTCGGGTAATCAGGAATTTGCAATCGCGCTTGTAGGTTTTTCAATCCTCTTCATTAACTTCTGCTTGATTTCGTTCTGTATGGCGCGTATAAAACGAAGGCGACTCCAGCAGCAGCGCAGCCGGCGCTCGGCAGCAACGCAGAGCTCGCAAACAGGAGACGACTGGAATGAAAGTAACATCATGAGCAACAGGGGAATTGAGAATTTTGCTCTGAACGGAGACCTTGATGCGTTCGGCAGTGAGTTTATGTACTCACCAGTGCATCTGCCGCCTTATGACTTCTCCTCAGCTTACCACAAACCCCGGCCTAGGTCAGAGGACTCAGAAGAGAACGGAGCAGAGGGAGAGAGTAGCGAGGCTGCTGTCGACACTCAGAGTATACCCATGAATGAAGACCCCCCTCCGTACAGTGATCAATGCAACGAAGGCTCGCGGAGCCCACCAAGCTATGAAGAAGCATTGAAGGTTACGATAAATGTGGAGGAATGTACGTCTGGATTATGATTTTCACAATAATCAACAGTCACTTATTTGGATGAGCAGCTAAGAAAGTCAAAGACAGAGGAAAAGGAGACATTGGTGACAAATACAGTATAGCTGAACTGTCAACTGATGACCACCTATCATCCTTCATTACAGCATTCCAATACACATCAAATCGAGTTAATTAAAATTTTACTCGTGCCTATTATTGAATCATTTAGACTCCCAGATTACATATGTACTTTTTAATTTAAATTATACAATATGAAAGAGGGAAACTGTCAGAAGAACAGCTGTGCTTTTGAAATAGAAAGTACACATAGGGCTATAATATATATACAATTCAATTCAATGTGTTTTTGACGGTCATACTGAACAAGATACTGTCGCTAGTCTTCACCAGACAGTTTATGCATAACAGCCTACGGTTCCATGTTCAGTTTCCTGATAGTTTTGACAGTAAGCCAAACCAACTAAATGTCTTTGGAATATCGTGAGATTCGTAGGTTGTCTTCGAAGTCGCCGTCGTCTAGTTACGTATCTGCTTCCTGTTCAAAGGGCAATGTCTTCCATCGTGGCGCTCGGCCTCCGGGAGGATTTTTGCCTTTTCACAGCGAGCCGATGGAGAAATAATATGATTGACCAGTCCTAAACAGCTGTCATGTGTTTCGGTCATAAATGGAATCGTTTGGTCATGTAATGACTAGTTTTTTTTTAATTTCAACAACGATTCGGTTGCTGTCTTCACTACGCAGTTACATAATCGACTAAGAGTAGTCGATGTATCTTTAATGATCTTTTCCTTGTGAGCCGATAAAGATATAATATGATTGATTACTCCAAGATATTTGATTATTAAAAAAGAACAATTTCTCTTAAAGAGAGTTAAAGAAATTGCACAATAAAGAATGCAATCATTAACTATGATTTTCTTTAATTTCAACAAGGATTCGGTCGCTGTCTTCACTACGCAGTTACGTAATCGACTAAGAGTAGTCGAGGTCGGCGAGGAATGTATCTCATCGTTTCCTGGTTAGCTGATAAAGAAATAATATGATTTATTAGTCCTAGATATATGACTATTAAAAAAGAACAATTTCTCTTAAAGAGAGTTAAAGAAATTGCACAATAAAGAATACAATCATTAACTATGATACAATGGAAGAGTTGAAGCATTATTAACTGAAGTTGTAATAATAAATATGTATTAGTGTAGCACACTAGTGTGAGCAGTTTGATCCTAAGAGGAATTCAGGAGCCCTTTGTTTTGAATACGTTTGAGTTTTGTACCATAAGAGAAAATAAACTAATAGTAATGAATTTTCGTGAGTGTCGATCCGCTCAAACGATCGGGAAACGATCTAGCAACAGATATGTTCGTTTCTCGCACGAGACTGTGCACGTGCACACTGTTTAGCGAGGCAAATAATAACGTAGACAGGAAAAGGGCGTTGTGTTAAATGTTTTGACGAAATGCATTTCATCATTGCATGGCGCCTTTGGCCTGTGAAAATGGGCCCCTGTCTGCGTACATCCGCCGCCTCCACTCAAAGAGAAAGAGGGGAGAAGGGTTGTACACAGGCTAGGCACCATTTTATGTTCAGTAATGAATGAAGAAGTACTTAGGGACGGACCATTATTTTTAGATGGTTCAGTGGAGGGGGCGGGGGGTGGTGATTTTCTTGGTCATGAATTTCGTTTTCTCACGTTCAGGTTGTGCACACTGGCTTTTGGTGGGGAATAGCTGCAGGAAATTTTTGGAAATCGCAACCCTCCTGCCCCCCCATCCCCACCTCTACAAAAAACAATGTTGGATTTCTTAGTTGGGGCCGATTCATAATACGGTTTTAGAGAGTAAGAGCTCATGTACAGGTTGTTGAATTGATGTGTCTGTGTATAAGTAATTAAGTATACCTGGTTCTCCTGATTGATATCTCGTTCTCAAACGCAAGCGTGTTAAGCAAGCAAGCATACAAGTGGCATGAAGTGGAAAGAGGTATGGCCCAGTAGTCCATGCGCCGCCACTAATCGTTACTTTTCTTGCGCGCAATTCAGTGACTCTCTAGCTGTACAGTTTGCCATTGTCTACAATCTGAAAAATTTCATTTTAGTCCACTCTTTTTCGCATTTCTTTCAATGAGTGAATACGATATGTATTACGATTTCCTCTACGCTGATAAACTACGATATGCCACCTCCTGTACGCTGACAATCTCCGGAGAGCTGCTACGCTCGATCACGAGCCGCTGTTCGGTAAGGGAGCCCGCGCGTAGAGCGGACTCGAGAGAGCAGTGGAATTCCAGTATTTTGAGCTGACAGTTCAGTTCAGTGGGGACCGACCACAGGAAAACGCGGGTGACATCTTCTTTTTCTCTACCAGATCCCGCTCGAAAAAAGAGAAAGAGCATTTGGAAGATAAATAATTAGTGGTCACCACAACACTGTCCGTTTAGATTGCATATCGTTGTTTCCTGTTTTTTTTTCTAGATTAGCGCAAATCATAAGCGGCGGCGCAAAAAAGCTATTTTGCAAATCGAGTACTATAGATAACCTTGAAACTGATTGGATTTAAAGTTTGCCTAATCCTGGTTTATATTTATCCACATATTTGACGCGATCCGCGAGAAAAGATGTCGATTACTTGGCTACAAAACCTTTGAAAAGCCTTCGCGAATAGTTGTGGGTAAGTGCGAATAACAACGCGTGGAGAAAAGCGAGCCTCTTGAATAAGACGGTGCAAAATCTTGTTGCCAAACTCAACAGACTTCTGAAGCAGTTTTCATAAAGCACAACGTACATTTAGTACAATCAGCACACGTTTACGCTAACTTATATGTCATTACAACATAGATAGCACCCTGCGCGCGCTCTGATTGGTCAAAAACCCATGTTATATCAGAGAATAAAACATAGAAAAAGAGTGTTTTATTGTTTTTCTCCACATTATCTCTATATCATAAAGCAAATGAAGAAGCCTAAACCATGTATTCAGTACACTGTGATAAAACACTTCGGACATTTTCCTGTGGCTGGAGTTTTCTACAACTCCCTCGTGTTCTCAAATGCCCGTCGTGTTTTATCACTGTGCAATACGCGACTTAGTCTTCTATATTTGTCACGTAAACTAGCTATCGCCCACGCTCTATGCTGGCGTTTTGAAGCGACAATCAAGTCCTCAGTTTACCTCCGGCTTTGATATCAAAGGCCTTGGAATGTAACAGCGATGTCCCTCGACAGTGGCCTGGTTCTATTCATAACTTTCCCTGTGGGCATGCCGTTATCAGTACTAGATATATTTCCTAAAGTGTCTCTCTTCGTATCTCATTATCCCTGATGATGTCATATTTCTATAATGGCATTACAAATAGTCCTGAGGCGTCTGCTAGAAAGCCAGCCATTTCTCAACAGGTGTGGTATTCAGAAACTTCTCCGACTCTCCCTTAGCCATTCCATCTGTTGATACCCAGCGTTCGCTTGAAAATAAAAGAAAAAAACGCAAAGTCAAAAAAGCATCGCATATCATACATATATACGCGCACGTGGCAGCTGTTGTTTAATATAATCTTGTCCTGATTTGATTTTGAAATTAATAGCATAAATAAGAATAGCTGAAACGGAAAACCCTAAGGGCGTAGAGAGAAGCAGGCGTCTGTTCGGTTCCACTATTGTGAAAGTTGCTATTCTCGGTCTGTTTCTTTGCTTTTATCCCCAAACATTCTTGTAGACAGCAAGGGCAAGGGCAACATTTCACGCTCTACGCTGGCTAGTTAATTAAGGTTGCGGGAAGACGAGCATAATGAAACGAACCGGATCACGAATTTGAACTGACCCCGGCGCAGAGTCAGCTAGCTATCAGATGTTATTCAAACATTGAGCCTGAAAAATGATGAT
>OMLO01004592.1_pt1 | contig 11557 bp, 15 predicted proteins | sample 1674811 | NCBI WGS metagenome assembly OMLO01 (sample SAMN06265003, study PRJEB25207) | coral metagenome | isolation source: Coral host | place: Mexico:La Bocana,Puerto Morelos, Mexico | collected 2008-11-13 | reverse complement strand
ATAGACGCTAATGTTTGTGCCATGGTTTTTGCCATGCTTAGACTGCAAAGGCTAGAGTAGTCTTAGTCTTGCAATCATTTGCAATCAGTGGCTACAAACACTGCCAAGGCAAACGCGCATGGAAAGAAAAGCTAACATCATGTGAACCAACCCCTTCAATGTTTTGTATTGCAGGGATGGGTTCCAACTATACGGTCTAACCTCAAGTTTTCTCGAATTTTTGTTTGGCCCCCCAACGTCCATGGTCAAAACACTGGCCACGCTCTATATACGAGAACACATCTGGGACGACTTACATGGCCAAAATGGCGCTGAGACATATCTCATCATGAATCTGGGCATTGGGGTAGAAAGCGTGATTTTTCATGGGTTTTCTCCACACTTCTATAGAATTTTGAAGCCAAACCTTTGCCGTAGAATGCATACAAATGTTTTCTTGAAAATCACAACCCATAGGCTCATGGTCCCAAAGAAACCAAATTGCGGGGCACGCCGTATCCCAACGAAAAATAATCAGGAATCCTCTTCGGAAAACAAGGGATGTATAATTATGAATAATTCATATGTCCAAGGGATTCCAAGGGTGCACTCGTTTTAAAATTCATTGGCCATTTTTCAACTCGCCGCCCGCGAAATTTTGGAGCAAGATTCCCTAGCTTTACAAAAAGGCCAGGGCCCCAGCAGTGCTGTTTGAAAACCCGCTGAATGGTAAGATAAAAGATCTCATTATGAAAAAATGTCGCCAGATAGAAACAGGGGAGGTTTCCAAATATCATCTTCATAAACATTGGATGGGGTATTCACTGGATGGGGTGTTCACTGGGGCCCGCTTGGTAGCTACAACTGCAGAGGCCACAAGCCCAGCGATGCCACTATCATGGCGTTCCACCTGAGGACGGCTGTTGGGTGCCATCAGTGGTAACGGATTTTCAGATGTCAATTATCCCCCATCAATCGCCCAAGAACTGGTGAATAGTGATGTAAGACTAAATTCAACTGATGTGGGGAGAATCCTCAAAACAACATCTAGATGTTAAACCCATGGAATTGGGAACATTTGGGAACATGTTGGTGGAAAGTCTTCCCCTGAAAGATTATTAAGGTAATATGTTTGCTGTTGTGGTTGGAGTTAGTGGGGTTGATGTTGGTGCCCCTGTTGAGAACCAAAAACCATTTGCTGAAGATGTTTCTCCAATGGAATTGGCAACATGCTGGTGGAAATTGCCCCCGGAAAGACCCTCAAGGGTAATGGTTTTGCTGCTGTGGTTGGGGTTATATAGTATTGCTATTGGTGCCACTGCTGTCCCATCAACATCCATCAACGAATCAACGATTGGACGTGGATCACCCGCCATTTTTTGGCGACATCTTGAACCTCGGAGATGGTGTAGCCAGGGGTCGCATATGGATCCCCCTGGAACCAAAAAAAACTCCAGACTGCCGGAACCAATGTTCCGTTGGCCACGCCTGAGAAGCGTAGACTTCCTCTGTGGTTGAGACGGCCTCGCCTGACAGAAGCGAGTGAAGCGTTCGAGCTTGAGTTTAACGGGACAGTCCAAAAATGAAAGCCAGTGGATGGCTCCTTGGATTTTGGGTTTTGTTCGTTTTGGATGGGTCGGCACATCGAGGAGGAAGAGACGGACAGAATTGGATTTCTCGCGCAACTGCATTTTATCATTCATTACTATAAGACTATTGAACCAATGTTCACTCCCATCATGATCTTTATTTAATCTTCAAGTTTTGGTGGGAAAAAACAATGAACCAATTGGTCCATTTCAAAAGGGACACCCCAACAACACCCCAGCACCTATGGCCATCAAATTGGGCTGCAAAAGCCGAAGTTAGAAAAGGGAAATCACCTGCGCATGGGGGCAATGAAGGTCATTTGGAAATAGAAATAAACCGTGTCAGCAAGATCAACTGGTATCAAAGTATCAACTGATTGATGAATCTGAAGCAAATCGGCCGTGACTGTTTGTCAGAACGAGCCACGCTTTTTTCCCTGACCTCTTGTGATACAGTTGGGCTCCCAGCTACTGCCACCGCTGCTGTTGGAATGATGGGTGAAGAAACAAACCTGGGAAATGAATTATATATGATTTACACCGATAACTTTTACTGTATATATCCTGAATCATATTTTTCCAGAAAATCGGTTTGAACAGTCTGAAGCGGTACCGGATTCGTCTGAAACTGGACTGTGCCCATGTATTTTGAATCTGTTCTGTTGAAGAATAGCTTTTATTGTTTTGTTATTGTTTCCTACCCCAAGCCAACATCCATGGGCACAACCCCCAATCACCAATCAGTCACATCGTTGCCGGTTTGGAGCAACTATCACTCCACATTTTGTACCTGCGCGAGGCCAAGTACCACAGAGTATGTATAAACCCACAAACGTCAACACCACTGAGTTTTTTCTTGCAAATTAGGATGAATTGGGACTGGTTGATTTTCGGGGCCTCATCATCATCAGCCTCTTCTTCCTCTTCACCCTCATTCTCATCATCAGCTTCGCCCAAGGGTTCTTCATCGGGAGGGTCAACAGTCAATCCCTGCTGTTCTCTAATCATCGAATCCTAGCGTAGTCAGTGAGGGGCTGAAGTGTTGGGACGATTGGGATGATTGGTGATTCAAAAACCAAAGGAGATCTACAATGCAACAAGTCTTTGGGAGTACTGTGTGAACGAGCAAGCTGTTGAGATGTAACCCAAGTTCCTTCAAAGCTTCAGCCGCTTGAACATTACCACCAGTCCGTTTCAATTCATCTCGGATAGCCACCTGAACAATTTTGTGGCATTCAAAGTAAATGGTCACATGGAAGTTTCCCTCAATGTGTTGAAAGTTTTGAATGTCAAGATGTCCAGGAGTTTGAAATTAAATACCAAGTAACAGCAATCTCCTCAAGCCGCTCGTCAGATACACGCTCTTGAGGCTTCAACTTAGCACAAAGAAAATCATGGGGTAAAGAACCAAATGGAAAAGGATCCAACAATGAAATGCACCAGCTTAGGAAATAGAGATGAAGTGCAGCAACAAGTTGAGACATCACAAGACTGTGCTTCCGAGTGGCAGTCATCTTTTGTTTTCCATCAACTTTAAATCCATAGATACCTGTCGCCTTGTAGAAACATTTTCCAATCGAAGCTTCCTTTGGCTTAGCAGGCGGCTTAGCAGCATTCTTAGCAGATGCTGGTCGTTTCATTGGTGGATCCAAAGTTCCCACCGCAGGGCGTTTCATAGGAGTGGAAGGGGGTGTCTTCTCCTTCATAGCCTTCATAGGACTGGAACCTGTTGGTTTCTCCTTCATAGGCTTCACAGGAGTGGAACCGGTTGGTTTCATCGCTGGTTTCTTTTGTGGCTCGGGCGGGGCAGTATCATCATCAGACAGTGCATCAACTGGCCTAAACATGCTTGCCAAAAAAGTATGCAAGCCACTCATTCTAAATCGTATAAACTTCGAGATTGCAATGCTACGAAATTCATCACAAAGTCAATAGCAGAGACAAGCACCCCCCACACAACCCCATGTAGACGCAATGCATAAGCACCATGTTGTCCACAAAGTTGTTTTCCGGATCCACGCGACGACTTTGGATATTGTGCAGGTGGGGTTGCCTACAACTCAATCCTCCCGCAAAGCATTGTTTATGACAAGTTTTGTTGTATTAGCACTCACAACTTTTTTATAGGAAACAAATTTCGGAAATTGAATATCATTTTTTTGGTTTCGGATTGAATATTGTCAAAATTCCACCTCCAAGAAAAGGCCATTGCCATGAACTTATTTCAGTTTCATAGCCTGGCCAGCCGCGATGGTAAGATCACCCAAAAGAAAGAACTTTGGCTTTGTAGGAGAAACGACGGCTGGGCATTCTTCTCCCACTTGAACCTGGGGGAAACCGTTGTTGAATAATGTCTCACATGATTTTGGGGAAACAACACATAGTTACTAGTCATTTTTTGCATTTTTCTCCCAAAGCCAGCCTCCCACACAACGTCGCAATGGCTGGTGCGCGGAAGAGCGTTGAAGCGGCCATGCCATACGGCACCGAGCTGAGTGCTCCGACAATTGGTCTTGTCCACGTCACTCGCAAGTTCTTTTGGTTTGTAGCAATGGATGTTGACGTTTGGAGTCACAAGATAGCGGTAGGCCAAGGCTGCTTGTGCCCCATCAGCACCCACCTTTCAATGTTTGTTTCAGGGTCGAAAACGAGACCAAAGCTGACTGACCTACTATACCACAATTCCGTTTTGCATACTGGAGTTTTGAGTTTCAATAGTTTAAATGGTTTAAAGTTGGCCTGGCCTTGACTTTCGGCCTCATCACATGGTCCACCAGTTTTGCCTCTGTGATTCCTCTTTCTTTGGTCACATGACACATCACATCAGCAAGCGTGCAAAGCTTTTTGGATGGTGGGTCTCCGGCAACGAGGCAAACCAAGACCTTGTCATCAGTGAAATGCCAAGGCACATACTCGGGCATTGCAGACACCGTTTCTGCAGGGTTGTTGTGGTGATGTCGAAAGGTTTTTGGGGTGTAAACTTTACTTTACTTTGTTAAAATCGATTGTTGGAATTGCGGTTTATAATGCACCCCCTCCTGCAGCAACTTCCACCCAAGCTCCAGTGTTGAAGCCAAACAGCTCACCGTGGGTCAAATCTTTCTGGGCGTCCGATTTGTTGACAAGCCACAAGTTGGAAGTCGTGGTCCATACAACATGAATCCCTGGTTCTCGAGCAAGTGCGGCAGCCGCTGCCACCCTAAGTATTGAATAGACGGCGGTGAGATAATGGCCAATCATTTTTTGGATATTTTTGGTATCCTGTTTGATGAAGGGTTAGTTGAAAAACACCAAAACCCTAATCTACTATCTGCGGGGTAAATAGCCGAGAAACGTGTTGCTGGCCTCAAACTCAGTCACTGGAATTGCATCAATTGAAATCCGCTTCCTGAAGTTCACAGGGACCTCACCATTCCAATCTGGGGAACCATGGGTGCGACTGGGGGTTGGAGATCAGGTAGTTGCAGCCGAAGATGTTGTCCTTTGCCCCTGAATTGCCTTCAAGTCATTCTCCACTTTCACATCTTCTTTCAGGGACGATTCAATTTCCTTCAAAAAGGAAGCGCCAATGTTTTGGTACTTCTCCATCAGCAAATCCGGTCTCCTAGGTAGGTCAAATTGAGGTAACATTTGTGTTTTAAATGAATGGTTTGGAATATTCCAAGATTTGAGGGAGGGGTCACAAAAACAAAGAAAGTTATCCCAATCAAAGATTACTATCATATAACATCAATCCCAAACTCTTCACCTCACCATCAGCCAGTGTGAGAACTTCCAGACTTGGTGGTTCTTCTTGAAAGGCAGCCTGGGGCCGGCCTGCGCGTCCAGCCTCCGATGAAACGTCCCACCGCTGGGACATGCCACGCCCTGCAATTGTGTCCCGGCAGGTTTCCATGTGGTTGTGCTGGTCACTGTGGTAGATTCCCAAGAAGCTTACATCATAGGCCGTGGCCTCAGGGGAAGCCTCCAACAAAAGCTCTCGCTGAAGCTCCCAACAGGCAAAGCTCATCTCCGAGAACCTAGCTCGACTTGATGTTTTCTCAAGTAAAGAAAGTCGTTGTATGACTGTTTCTTGACACCACCCACAAGGTTAAAAAGACAACATTGTCCCAATATTTCTTGAACATCCCACCTCGATGGTAAAAGATCAACGATGAGGATGGGCTGCTTCAAAGGCTGCACATCCACACCATCCAGTAACTGCAGCAGAACTTGTTTTGCAGCAGGAACCCCACGCTGCTGGACCTAGATTCTAGATCCCACTTCAAAGCCCAGATAAAAACAAACAAAATCTATACCACATAAACTGAACAAGTGTATCCCATCTAAGAGCCGCAGAAAGCCAAAAGTTACATTACCAAGGTACACGCCACGCAGGTGTCAAAGGACGCTCAGCATCGGGGTTCTGCAGTTCAACCACTCGGGCACGTGGAACTTGTGATATGACCCCCATCAAAGCTTTTGATTTGGCGAGGGTTGCATGATGTCCACCCAGGGCGGCCATGCCTCAGAGAAGCATGGAATGAAGGAAACATCAAAAGAATTGGGTTGGGCAAAAGAAACAAACATATTCTTTTCGATACAAACAGTTTGGGGATAGAATATTTACATGATTATTTCTTGCCAGTGACACTGCTGGCTCTTCTTCCTTTTGTCTCCACCGTGACCAGAATCTAAGAAATTGACAGAGATCTCATAAGTATCCAGAACTGCCACAATCTTGTCCTCAAGAAGTCTCCGGTTTTGAATGACCACATTCTTGGTCGTTGAGCTGTGGTACTGCGGAAACATGATGAATCCCATGGTGTTGGAGTTGCCCGCACAAACAGACTGAATGAGGCCAACCGCTTCATCAATAGATAGTACTCCTCATACAATCAACTGGGTTTTTCATAGCTCCACTGCTTTTGGGGATATCAACAATGTCATAGCTTTTTTTCAAAAAAACCAAGGGACGAGATGGCCAAATTGTAGCATCCAAAATCAGGATGGTCAACCTCAGATCATAGAGATTCATAAAGTGAGAAAACAAAGAACAAGTCTCAAAAATGTTTCAGGAGGGCGGTGTTACAGTGTTTGGGAAAATATGGTGAAATATTCGGTAAATTCAAACTCCAAGAAACCCAGAGTTGCCCATGTTGGCTTGCATTTGGACAATGGTGGGATGTGCTGCAACCAAACTCGAAACCCCAACCAACCGGTGTTTCTTCTCCATGAAATCATCAACGGTCTTCTTCCCGCGTTGGAATCTATCATTCAAAAATTTGAAGTCAAGAAGGCCCTGCCAACAGGGCTGGGAAGAGATCAGGTTTTATAGTCAACAATCTCTGGAAAACGGAACAGTGTATCTTTTGTTTTCCCCTTGTATCCTATTGCCGAGCCCACTATCCCACCTGTTGCCCAGCAAAGATTTCAAAACGGGCGGACCATTCCCGCAGCTTTTGAACATCACCTTCTAGTTGCAATTGGGTTTGTTGCCATGTAGTGGACAACAGCTGGGCACTCAACCTCAAACAACAAAGATTCCACAACAAAAGGAAACAAAGATTCCACAACAAAAAACCAACTGCAGCCAAAGGACTCGGCTGCTTTCTTGCTCTTTGACTGATCCACCTGCCAGGCAGCTTTGGGGATGGGCTTACAGGAACAATGGATTTCCATATTGTTTGGTGGAAGAAGATCACAACCAAAACAGGTATTATATGATAAGCGCACCTGGCTGTTGAATTTTCCCAATGCGTTTGCAAAGATCGAGATAGAAGCCAGATCAGCCGGTGGCACTGTTGTTTCTAGCATTACCGTGATGTCATTGTCCCCATGACGCAAAGCAAACCTGACACCATCCCGACCGTTTTGCAAGTTGGCTATAGTGTTTTTGAACCACATATATCTGATTGAAGTCACCATCATGCATGGACTTTTGTTTTTTGATTGCAATATCACACTTCTCCAAGTACGAGGAACGTTTTCTCAATTTCGGGCAAGTGAGATCCAGCAAAGGCAGAAGGGACCAACGTTTCGAACCGCTCCACGCATGCCAGGTACCCACCGCAGACTTTTTGCAAGGACTCCTGAGTTTTTTTGGCCGCAGGTTCCAACTTGGCGTTGAAGTGTGAAACCACGTGATATACATTGATGTTGAAGTCAGTAACTAACTCAAATTCCACAAGTACAATGGTACAATTCCGATGAGGTTCCAACTGCGCAACTCCCCAAGCTTTCCGATTTTTTGGGGCAGTTGATGTCCAATCCCTTTCCATCCGCATCACCAATAGACCCAACAACTTCTCGTTGTTTGTCAGATGATGCTGCCAAGGGAGGGTCACCCCAGCTGCAGAACAATGGTTCAAGTTCAGTAGGTTGGCAGCAATGGCTTCGTGGGTCACAAACTTCGGCATGGTATGAGTCCTCCCAACAAGGATCAAACATATTTTGCTAAACCTGACCACTTGTGCATCCAAGTAAGCAAAAAAACCAGAATAATGTATGTCCTCACCAAATCCGTCAGAGCTGTTTTGACAGCTTTCGGAATGTGCCGAAGTAGATTGATAGCCGCACCGCTCTCCATGGGTCCAAGAGCATAGGCCGAAGCGAAGCTCGAAGCAGTCTCATGCGCCTCCAAACAGGAAGAAACCACAATTTTCCAAGTCTAAAGGACAAGAGGGTTATCACTGTTACAGTTCAGGGATACTATATGTATGAATGCTGAGCCTGCAGGGATTGCGTGACTGCCGCATCCGAGTGTCCACATCTCGCTAAAAACTCCAGTTGATGAACTAGATTGAAAGCGTTTGGGCTCCGCCGAATTTTGGATGACACCAGCCCCACACCTTAAAGAGCAGTGATTCATGGCAGAAACCAGTCTTTAAACAACACCACATCATTTGCGTCGAAAAAACTAATACTCTGAGGAAACTGCCACGGTTGGTGCTTACCACCAAGGATTCATCATTATCCACTGATGTTGCATAGACGCTGGAGAAAGACCTCAGAAGTATACTGTAGATTTCCAATCTATGGGGTCAAGCAAGAAAATAATGGTAATCAAATTCATGAAGCAGCAGCCCATGCCAATTCCCTGCTTCTTTCTTGCAGGACAAGATGCTTCCGAACTTCACTTGGCAAGGCCTCTGCCGGAGGGAATTGAAGGCAAACTATTGGCATTTGGTTTGGGGAAATTTGAAAATTCATGATGTCAACAGCTTTTTCGGGGCCTCAAGCATTGATGTGTTTTCGAAGCACGCCCACAGAACAGCAAGGCAGCACACTCCACGGTTCCACCCTTTGACCATGAAGATTGACTGTGGTTTTACAGCTTCACTCAGAACCACGCCGTCCAAGTCAAGGGCAGGTTCCATAAGCCAGTCACTTCGCATACATGTGCATACCACCTTCTCTACTCCAGGAAGGTCAGCGTTGGTGGTCATACCATTCAAGCAAATAAGCTGGGCAAGGGCATGTTGGATCTCCTTAGGCCCCATCCAATGTGAATGTGGTTTGGTGTTTGGGGAATAAGTGTCAAAAGTTTGAAGAAGAAGATGACTACTAAGCTCCAATCCACGTCAGAAGTCCCCCTCAACCCGTAGTCCAATCTGTGAGGTAGGTGGAACGGTCGAAGAATCTTGGCCCCCGTGGTCTTCAGATCAGCTTCTGTGATGTAAGACCTCATCATCATTGAAGTTGGAAAAGGTTGGTAATGTTTTATTTCAAAGCTGAGCCCGTGACACACCAGCTTCAGCCGGAAAGGAAGATTCCAGCCATGAGTAGAATTTGGAAGCGTCCTCCTATCATGATGGGTTCAGGGTTATAACTTCATAAAACATGAGAAAGACAAGTCCATGTCCTTGATGGAAAGTCGTTCACCCAAGTACATGTCGTAGGCCTTCCCATTCAAAGAAGCATGCCTTACCGAATTCAGTGGTGGTTTGAGAAAAATCACCAACAACATGTAAAGATATTTTTTGGCCAAGCTGTGAAAATAACATACAATGACGATGTATGCATCACAGACACCAGTCTTCAAACATCTTCATGTGGGGTTTGGCTAAAGTATCAGGAGGCAAAGCCGGATCCCCACCAGCACCCTTCTTGGCCGATTTCTTGGCGGCACCCGTAGCCCCGCCACAGGCCGATCGTTTCTTTGGAGCCATGACCTGGCCAAGGAGGAGTTGCCCAGGAATACAGGGATGTGTAAAAAAAGGTATCCTTTGAATATTAAACACTTGTGTGGGAAGAAAATTGCTCAACATAAACATGTTAAGGGAAAAAGTGTTGTGACGAAATCTCCATTCCATCTCGATTATCTATTCATTGTGTGGCGAATCCCAATTTCAAATCTTGATTTTGTGACGAACCCCCACTGCAAATCTAGATTTTGCGCCGAATCCCAAATTCTGATTTTGTAACGATTCCCCATTATTCCAAATCTTGATTTTGTGACGAATCCCCATTATTCCAAATCTTGATTTTGTGACAAACCTCCATCGTTTCAAAAAAAGATTTTGTGACGAATCCCCAACAATAGATTTTGTGACGAATCCCCAACAATAGATTTTGTGACGAATCCCCGTTCCAACAATAGATTTTGTGACGAATCACCCTTCCAACAATTGATTTTGTGACGAATCATAGTTCCAACAATTGATTTTGTGACGAATACACATTCCAAAAAAGGGTTTTGTGACGAATGACCATCCCAAAAAATCATTTTGTGACGAATTCAGGCCGGATTAGTCACAAACTGGAAGAGTTAAAAGTTCAGACTTATGGGAAGGGATGGGTTGCGATAACTATATTCTCACAAAGTGATGGTCACAGAGCACCATCCATTTCGTGCCTAATCCAGCCCGCATTAGTCACAAACCCTTACCCCCATCCCCGTAAAAGTTTTATGGGGATATGACTTAATTCAACAATTTCAAGGTCATAGTCAAACTGAAAGGCTTTGTGACTAATGAAGGCCGGATCAGTCACAAACAAAAGGGGTTAAGCAAGAACCCAGTTTGTGACTAATATGGGCATCACAAATCATCACATGTCCACTCTTTTTTTTACCTGCCAACTTCTCCAAAATCAAACCCCATGGCCCCAGGCCACCAGAAAACGGTGAGCGAAGATTTATTAGCATGAGCAAGAAAGCCGTTGTCCATCACAAAACAAATCAGATTTTGTATAAGTAAAGGATGTTCCAAAAAAACCCTAAACCCTAAACTAAAGATATCACAAAAAGCAGTAGTGCCTGGTAGTTCCAAAAAAGGTCTTTCTACATGTTGTTTTTATCAAGCTGGGATAGACATCACGGCTTCCTCCACTAACTCTATGGCCTTTGCCATCGGAACCCCCTTTCCCCAGAGTGTGGCAGCCGCCCGATAAACTGCTCCACTGCGTTGGATCTGCCGATACCTAGAGGCCGATTGGAAAGTGGGAGTGGGGATGGAAATGCGAGGGAAACATCTTTGTCTAGTGAGAGAACTTGGGGCAGCACTGCTTCCAGATTTTGTCCCACTGGGCGTGGTCCACCACGCCCGCCAAGTCCAACTGCTGGACCAGGATGGGGTAAGGCCCTGAAAGTAAGAGACAAGGTTTTGAGTGTTTGAGGGGCACCACACTGTCAAATGAGGTTGAAATTTTGAAATCTTAGGGTAGGACCAGCTAACATCAGCGAATGGTGGATGATCATATGCGTTGTTCGCGATGGCTTCCAGTGCATTAGCAGCATCGTGCATCTCCCAAGGATATTGTCCTAGGGGTACGAAGGCCATACACATCATGAAATACCTAGACATGATACAAGTTGAAAAATGAGGCTCTGGCGCATCATGGATGCATATCTCCGAAGATTCTTGTTCTCATCAGTCTCTGTGTTCCAAGGAGCTTCAGTAAATTCTGCACAGGGGCTAAGCGGGGAAGTGGTCTTTGACCATTCAAAACACCCGGAAGCTTCACGCACAATCAAGCAAAACACTAAAAATCCAATCCTGGTGGGGTTT
>OMLO01004591.1_pt1 | contig 11558 bp, 5 predicted proteins | sample 1674811 | NCBI WGS metagenome assembly OMLO01 (sample SAMN06265003, study PRJEB25207) | coral metagenome | isolation source: Coral host | place: Mexico:La Bocana,Puerto Morelos, Mexico | collected 2008-11-13 | reverse complement strand
ATACATAGACACGTGACCAGCCGCAACCAGGGTACTTTCTCGAGGGAGGAAGAGATAGTACCCTGGGAACGAGGTTGAAATAAGACCAATATCTAACGAACCAAAAATATGTCTTTTTACCACCAAGGCCCCACCGACAAAGAAGGACGGGGGACGCTGGGGACGAGAATGACATCTGCCTCACACTTCGGCACAGTCCTGAATTTGTAATCCTAATAGAGTCGGCAAGAACTATAAGAACAACCTAACCTTTTAATCTCTCAGCAGATCTTTGTACGCTGTTATTCTTGAATCAACAATGGCTCAAACTGGTACGGTTACACTCCATTGTGAGGGGTGCGGTTCAGAGCTAGCTAGAAAAGAAATCCTGACATTTGCTGGCCCACCTTCTAATCGTCAACTCGCAGTCAGAGAAGGAAAAGAAAATGAAGCATACACAAAACTCACCAAGGATAAAAATCCGAAAGGGAAAAGCGCACAGCGTTGTCCTGAAATCGTTCATTGTGTCAGGTGTGGTTTACACGTGGGTAACATAACAATACTAGCATCGAGAAAGCATATCTGCTACAAAATAGAAAATGTATACATTTACCACGATGGCGAAGAGATTAGAGCGAAAAAACTGAAGAAAATAGCGAAGAAGCTCGAAGAAGAGTGTGGTATTGAAGATGAGAATGTGTCGTCTCGAGGCCAAGCCGCCTCTTCGTCCCTTCGATCTAGCGAAGCTTTGATCTATTGTGATACAAGTGGATTGGCCCATACCTCGCGGGAAATCGATTCCTTAACGCGCGAGATCCCGCGGGATTACCAGCGCGAGCTTTTCCTTTCCGCCATGAGTGGAAATACCCTGGTCTACCTGCCCACGGGCTCGGGAAAGACGTTGATTGCGGCGATGGTGCTGAGTTGCATGAAGAAATTGAATCCAAACAAACTGATGGTGTTTCTGGTGGACCGGGTTCCATTAGCATACCAGCAGAGTGACTACATCAAGTCCCAGGTGCCAGATTTAAGGGTTGAAACGTTGGTTGGTGAAATATCAGTGGAGTTGTCTCATAGAAAGAAAATTCATCAACTGTTAGCAAAAAATAAAGTCGACGTGCTAGTTTTAACACATCAAATTTTTCTCAGTTTTCTGGAAGTCGCAGAAAATCCATCTGTTCGTCTCACCGATGTCTCAGTCCTGGTTTTCGACGAGGCTCACCATTGTCATGGTAACCACCAGTACAAGCAAATCATGACACACTACAAAAACACGCCAAACAAGTTTAAACCTATTGTGCTGGGTTTGACGGCTTCGCCCGCTGGAGAGATTACGGTTGAAAGAACCATTTTGAAGCTTGAGGAGTTGTTGGACAACCTTTCTAGCTCGATTGCGATGCCTGTTGTGACGTCAAGTGTGATACATGAGAACATTCCTGATACATTTTACGAGTCATCAGAATGTATGAGCTACAGGCATGTTGTTCTCATGAGTCGTATAATGGACCATGTCAAGTATCTCAAGACGATGCTGCAAACTGACAATGCACCGGGACGCCAACCTCTTGAAGAGTTTCCTTTGTTCTCCTCGAATTTCAGAGGGGCGCTACGAAGGCTGATTGACAGTTGCCATGGCAACAAGAAGAAAAGAAAGATGCTAATAGCTGGCGAGCATGCAATGCAGATATTAAGTGTTGTTGATCTTAACGAGGTTCTTGGCTACCAACATGCCATGGAGTGTCTTAAAGATTGTATCTACCGCACAATTCAAGCTGTTTCCCCTAAAGAAAGCGCCCTAAAGAAACTGATTGGCAGTCAACCTACCTTTAAAGCTCTTAAAGAATTAGTTGATGCTGTGGTGCAGGATGATTCACCTGTGTCAAACAGATATACAACTCTCGTGAAGCACATAAGAGACTTTGTAACCCGCGCTCAAGTGGATAAAACCTCCAGAGGTATCATCTTTGTCAGCATGCGCAAAACAGCCTACAAGCTATGCGAGCAAATCAGAACTATCCCGGATGTGACGCAAACTTTGAATCCCGAACCCTTTGTTGGCCATGGACAAGGAAGTTACGACGGGATGACGTGGAGAGAGGAACAAGAGGACTTATTAAAACAGTTTAGATCAGGAGTAACGAAGCTTCTCGTTTGCACCAGCGTGTTAGAGGAAGGACTGGATGTTCCAGAGTGTAACCTGGTCATCCGCTTTCAAGGCGCGGCTACCCTGCGCGCCCTTGTCCAGACCCGCGGGCGCGCGTCCCGTCGACCCGACAGCAGATTTGTCGTGATCTGCAATGAAAAGGAAAAAAAAGTTGCGGAAGACTTGATTCTCAGAGAGCAGAACATGGAAAAGGCAGTTGGAGTTCTGCTGGAGAAGCAGACGACTAGATCGCAAGCGGGAAAGTTTGAATGCGAAGTTAAAAAGCCAAAACTCTTCTTCCCTGAAGCAGAAGAGACCAGCGAAGATGTCCAGATCGAGCGCTACAACCCAAGCGTGACTGTTTTGGTGCATAATCTGACATGTCACAAACACCGCGTTATCGATTTCTTAATCAACAACTTTGAAGTTATGTCCTCGAAAGTCATTCAGTCCACTTCAGTTTCAAGTGGAACAACAGAAAGCAATGCCACTGCACAACATATGGAGTTTGAACTGCAACCTAATGAGAACGGTGATGACGAGTTCAGATCTCAAGAAGAGTTTATTTGTCACGTGACGGACGTTTGGTGCTCACGTCTAACGAACCCAGATGAGGAACCACTTCCGGTTTGGCTTCAGTCCTCCCTCCCCAAGAAACGTCGCAGACCTGGCGAGCCTTTTCATTGGCTAAAAGCAAATTCCTTGTTTCTTGGGACTTTCATTGATCGATGCCATTTTCGATCCGAATGGCCTTCAGAGCCCGTTGTAAAAAATGTTCACGTTAATTTCGACCACAGCCTCAAGATCTTGACCGTGCTCCTCTCCGTGCAAGGGAATTCCTTCAAGCTGGAACTTCGATACGATGAACTCGAAGATTTCATTTCTGTGGATAGCGACATGAATAATGAAGTGAACAGAGTTTTTCTCTCAGTAAGACACCCTCCTCGATTGTACCATAACAGCGACGACAATCTTCCACAAGGTGTTCACGTTGATATACAGGGCGAACAAGATGCCGACGAGGGTATCCATGATGATCAGAGTGACTCGGAAAGTGAAGGTTTCTCGACCGATGAAGAATACCCGGATGTTGTAAGGAATTTTCGCGAACGTTCCTCCCCAGGTTCCTCTCAAGATTTTGCAGGAGGTGAACGTGTGTCAGACATCGGAAATAGTGAAAATGCTTGGAGTCAATGCTTTACCTATTGTCTCGCGATACCATCAAGGGAATCCATCAAACTGAGAAGTCTCTTGACTTCAATCGAGAGAAGATTCGACAAGAAAGTATTTTACTGTCGCGTTAAGGAAAGCTTTGGCAGACTTCCAGATGTCAACATCCCATCCGATTTACCTTCCGACGTCAAGTATCCTGCACAGAGTGTCGTCAGTTTTCATCCTGAAATTCGCGGAAGACAGCCTGGAACATTTGTCGGCCTTCTACGGAGTAAACCTCCTAATATGGTCATCAACGCTTTGGATGAGTTAAAGAAAAAACTGGAAAAGGACAAGTTCTGTGATCCTTGTCAAATTCTTCAGACAGTGCTGAACCAGAACAGTCCTTCTACTTCTGGGATTCAAAACAACCTCGTCCCAAGCCATTGTGCTCTGATAAAACGCGCGGTCATCACCCCGACGAGGCTACTACTATACCCAGCGGAAGTCATGGTCAAAAATCGTGTGCTCCGAAAGTATAAAACGAACGACTTCCTTTGCGTCAGTATCCGTGACGAGGACCTGTCAAAATTGTCGGCGGCAAGAGGAAGCGTGGATCTTCTGCTTGACGATGTTCAGCGTGTTTTGGATGAAGGACTAGTAATAGGTGGTCAGCGGTTTCACTTTCTGGGGTCCTCTAACAGTCAGCTTCGTAACCATAGTTGCTGGTTTGTCGGGCCCAGCTTGCAACCGAATGAAATACGTAACTGGATGGGAGACTTCAGTCATATCAAGTAAGTCAGAAATGTCTAGTCATTTATCATCATGAAATTTAAGGACGTTCGCACTAATTTTTTCTGCGCATTCTTACTGCGCACAAAATTCTCACGCCACGTCATGGATCAAGCACGCGCTAAGTAGTAAAATGAACAATAGGGCAAGTGGTCAGTGCTATAACTTTGCGTGGATTTAACGATCTTGGACGTTCATTTTCTCTATCGATTTTCTACGTTTTGCGAAAAATTGAACTTTGAATTTTTGAATTTGAATTTTTTGCAAAGCGCTCAATCGAATTCCGTTCATTTGACCTCTTCGTGCGACAGTTTCAAACGCCTCTTTAAGGGTTAAGGTTTGTAAAAATGATGGAAAAATTTGAAATTATTCACGCCACAGACTCGCTTATACAAAATATTTTTAGTATTTTTTGCGTCTATTGACTTATCTTTGATATTTTAACCTAAAAACCCTGGAGACCATGCTGAATTACGCGCTTCAATTTATCAAAATCTCTGAAACGAAGCCGTTGACCCCAAATTTTTTTTTTATTTCTGAAACAAGTAAACCATTATCTCACTGCAGTAGAAGTTTAAAAAAATCTATCGAGTAGAAAATTCTCGCGCGAACATCCTTAAACTTAAAAGGGATTTTTTTCGAACAGTCTTCATTCCTTTCATGGTCAGCATAGACTGGTGACTATCTTCAGAGCGAACATCAGCGTTCGGGCGACCAAATCATCTACCCAGCTTAATATAACCCTTTTTGAAAAGTTGGGACAGAAATCTAGCTTTCCTTTTAAATCAGTCTATCAGTGTTATGAATCCTACATGTGGGTAGTTTATAAATAATGTTTTAGTTAATGTTTTTATCATTGTCTCTGAAAAGCCCTCATGGGGCTTGGCTTGTATTGGCTCGTATTGTATTGTAAGACGCAGAAGATCTGGGAACAAGTTTGAGTCTAAAGGTGATGATCTGTTCTGATTGGTTATGTTCTGTCATGTGCTTTATGAGGATCACAATGGCAAACATGCTTTGTGTGGACTTTAACATTTAAGTGAATTCCAATAGCTAAAAACTCGTAGGAGGGGAGACATGAAGATTTACAGCGTGACTCTCTTTTTTTTCTTACTTTTATTTTTAGTCTCAATAGCATATCTAGAAATTTGTACTATAAAAAGTGATTTTTCATCCATTTTTGAACGCTAGGTGTGTCGCCTCGTACATGGCTCGCATGGGGCAGTGTTTTTCCACCTCCATGGACACAGTGGGATTTGCTATCAGTGAAGGGACTTTTTATAGCGACGAAGACGATGTTAAGACAGATGACCACAAATACTGCTTTTCTGACGGAGTAGGAAGGATATCAGAGGAGCTAGCAGCTGAGGTATGTGCATGAGAAAGGCGACAACGACCTGATGTAGCAACAAATTCTCAGAGCTTAAGTTCAAAGAAATTATGCTAACAAGTTAGGAGAGTTTCTATTTCTTTGTCGAAGCTGAAGGGACGTAAACTTAACATTCGTCTTGGTTTCGTTTAATTCTTCTGAAAGGTTGTGAAGAAAATCGCCAAACCGTTTAAACCATCTGCATTCCAAATCAGATTCGCTGGTTACAAAGGAGTCCTTGCGTTAGATCCCAGTCTACTAGGGAAACAGGCTTTGTTCCGACCCAGCATGCGCAAATTTGAGAGCCCTCACCGCAGGCTCGAGGTAGTGCACACGTCTCGTCCCCAGACCGTTTATCTAAATCACCAGGTCATCATGTTGCTGTCCAACCTGGGAGTCCCGGATGAAGTCTTCATCCAATTGCAGAACGACATGTTGGACCAGCTAGCGGGTAAGCTTAATGATATAAAGCGCCCGCGCGAGTGCGTGAACTTGAGAGAGTGCAAGACTGTGTTACGCTAGTTTCCAATCAAAAAAACTCAAAGTGTCTGTATGTTGCACATTTCACGAGCGAGAGGGACGAAGAGGCATTCTGCAACCTTGCCCTAGTCCCGTTTTCGCTTCAAATAATTACGCTTGTAACTTTTTAGTCACTGGTAGAAATCCACGTAGAGACCCTAGTGCGTGATCTTTCAAAATAAAGCTATAGAGCAGTACCTGTTCGTTAGCCCTAAAGACAAGAATTTTCCTTCATTTGTTTGGCATAATGATCGATCAAAAATATCGAGTTCAAATTTGATCTGTTCCCAGGCATGCTGGTAAATGAACGTGATGCTATCCAGTTGCTTGGAACTGGAGCCAAAATGGGCATATCCTATCAGAGTTTATCAAGCGCTGGGATACCGCTGACAACAGAGCCGTTCTTCAAGTCCCTCCTGGTCGCTATGCATAGAAATAGCATACACGACCTGCTCTCTCGAGCCCGCATTCGTCTGCCGCCAGCAGGGGCACGTTTAATGATGGGTGTCATGGACGAGTTAGGTGTATTGAAAGAAGGCCAGGTACGTTTTTTAGAGGATTTCCATACAGTTTGTAAGTCTACGACAAAAGATTCGAGGAAATTTGGACATTTATACTTAAGATAAACACAGTGAAGACCACTGTCGCCTGTTACCAATCCCCATGATGACTATTATAGGTCACTAAACGCGGGAAAGATCCATGTTATATTTGTAAAAATATAGTTGTAAACAGGTAGCAAGTTATTCAGTTTTACAGGCCCGCGATGCGTCCAGAGTATTAGACATATTATATTCAGCTTTACAGGCCCGCGATGCGTCCAAAGTATTAGACATATTAAACAGATAGCAAGTTATTCAGATTTACAGGCCCGCGATGCGTCCAGAGGATTAGACATATGGGTATCAAATTTCAGGTTTCTTCAGATTTTTCACATATTGACTCAGCGTAGGGTCAATAGCGGGATTGGCCAAATTGGTTTTTTTTTTGGCGTCTTTATGTTCCGATAGGCAGTCGATATTCAGAAACACGCAAAAAAGATTGAGGCCAATATCCAGCTACCTTGACAGAACAGACTAGGTCAAAAAGAGAATTTCTAAATGGCGTATGGGATATCCTTGTATTGCAGTATGCAACCGTCTGTCGACAGAAACTGACTTGGTCAAATTTTGCTACATGGCGCATAGGAGATCATTTTCTTTCGGAATACATCGGATAATCCCGAGCAGGCAAGATCGATAGCCTCATATACCAATCACGAGGCAGGATTTGGTTTATTTTGTCCGCTTCATACACACGCGTTCACATCACCTGTTATTGTATGTTTTCATCACATCAGGTTTTCGTTCAGTATTCCGAGTATCGTGAGGACCGGGAGGACGAGTTCAACATGAATCGCAGACACGTACTCAGGAGACCGGTGGTGGTGACCAGGAATCCATGCTTACATCCGGGAGATGTTCGCCAGCTCGAGGCTGTGGAGGTACCACAACTCGGTCATCTTGTGGACTGTATTGTTTTCCCGCGTCGAGGATCGCGCCCTCATCCCAACGAGATGGCAGGTAACAACGTTTGTTGTTTGGAATCAATTTTATTCTTCCCAAACTATGGATTTGTCGACTCTAATTAGTTTTTAACACAACCTATTTTTCACTAAACTAGACCGTTAGCAGTAAAGGTGCCCAACGTTGCGCGAGCTCATCTCCTTCCATCGATTGAATACCACTATTTCTATATATTCCGATACCTTGACGAAATGTTTTGTTCTCAGTAAGTTTTGTGATTGACCGCTAAAAACATTCAACATCCAACATTTTAAAATTGTTTTTTAAATATTTTGTTTTAAGAATTGTCAACGACTTGTTAATTACGGGACCGCGTGTCGTCCAACTCGTTCTGTAATCATACATGTGATTAGACAAATCGCAATAGCTCCCACTACGAGGTCGTCCAATTTTCTCAATCATTTTTTTTCAGTGACGGACCGAACTGGTCTCCGCTCAGTCTTGTGTCAATTATTTTAGAAACGATCATTTGGCGGTTTCCTTGGTTATGTACATAGTAGGCTAGAATTAAAATCGTATTTCACCTTTTAACCAGTGGATTCATGTGACATTATAGGCGGTGACTTGGATGGTGATCTATACTTCGTTTGCTGGAACGAAAGCCTGTTGCCAAGGAAACCGAATTTCCCGCCAATGGAGTATCCAGCGCTTCAAAAAAAGGAGAAGAACGAACCAATCACAGCTGCTGACATGACCAAGTTTGTGGTTGATTATATCCGGTCTGACCAGCTGGGTGTGATTGACAACGCGCACAAGGCCTTGGCTGATGTGGAAAAAGGTGGAGTGGAATCTAAGATCTGTCTGCATTTAGCAGAGCTACACTCCCTAGCGGTTGACGCGCCTAAGACGGGAAAGTGGCCCCAAATGCCAAAGATGAGACCGTTGAAAAATTACCCTGATTTTATGATGAAGTCCGATAAAGCTAGTTATCCGTCTGATAAGCTGTTAGGAAAGCTTTATCGCCGCTGCCGAAAGTTTAAGGACACAGCTTCGGAAAAACACAGACAGAAAATGCGAGTCGACAGTTCGTTTCTGCTGTCAGGTCATGGCGAGTACATTGATGAGGCTCGAGAAGTGTATGAACAGTACCGTACTGAGATGGAAGCCTTGATGCGTTTGTACGGCATTGAAACCGAGGCCGAAGTCTTCACTGGGTGCTTCTTAAAGCTTCGAAATCGTTTACGCAAGGAGAAAACCGAGATCGCAGATATCGTCGGCGAAAGGCTGTTCGCGATACGATCGGAATTCCGACGAAAATTCTTTCGTGAGTTCGACCACGATGGGCAATCGTTAGTAGACAGTGCGCAGATCTCAAACGAGATGCTCCTGAAAGCGTCAGCCTGGTACCAAGTGGCTTATACGCATGCGCATGGTCACGAAGATGACTCGGATCCAGTCCATGGAAAGAGAATGCTCGGGCTTCCCTGGTTTATCAATGACGTAATGCTCGCCATCAAAGAGTGTAAAGTACCGCCAGGTTCGATTTCTGCTCAAGCCTTAGATGTTAGTACTCTCGTGGGTCAGAGTCTTACTAGAATGTTTACTGAAGAGAAGCGGTGGTTGCTCGAAGACTTGAAAACACGAATGCGAATAAAGAACAAGATTTCTAGCCATCTTAAATCCTTCCAACCTAAACACTCGCTCACAATGATCGGGTCTTCAGCTACACTTCTGTTTCATCAAAAGTCAGACCTGGATCTGTGCGTTCTACCACAGAGACACCACACAAGGTCTCGTGGTGTTCCTGGGGCTCAACAGAAAGAGAAGATCCTTCCGATCGAAGATCAAGCGAAGACTCTCGAGACCCTGATACCACATTTGAAGGAAGAATCGCAAACCGAAGAACAAGAACAAGAAGACGAAAGCGCCACAAATCTATTCTGGAAAGTTCGTTTGGTTAACAAAAAGCATTTCCCAGTAAGGATGAATTTTCATTTATTTATATAAGGAAACCCTAAAATAGGCAGCGCTTTTTCCCGATTGTGTAATTAATATATTGATTACTCAGCTTGTTCAGGAGCCCATTAATGGACTCCTGGCTTGTTTCAGTTCTCCACTCCTCAAATGAAGAGTTTGAATTCAAAAAAAGGCTCGATCTAATAGTTGAATATTTTTTCCATTTAGGACCAAAGATCAACATTAGCGTAATTTTGTCATATTTGGCAGAACCGTTTTTTCAAAGATCAAAGATGATTAGCTAAAAGTTAACTTAACAAAAAGGTCCCCCAAATTACTTCTCTTTGAGAGGCGTGCAAATCTGTTATTCACTATGTCAACAACGAATTCTTAAATCAGCACCAAACGTTGAACCCATAGGACAAGGTTTGTCTGGTATCAAAAAACGAGAATGAGTGGCTGGCCTCTTGTTTCAGTCCCGGTATTCTTTTCCCAGCTCAAATACTCATAGCTTTAATTGAACTTTTCAGGTTCTTGTTTGTAAGCGGCCCACAGAAAAGCTCAAAGCTGGTAGCAATTGCCCGTCTACCCTTTCCTGTGATTTGAGTTCTTCTCCAGACAGCTTAAACGCGGTCATATTGGTGTCCAGATACATAAGGTCATATCCGCGACTGTTGCTGTTGCTGCGTGTCATTCACCGATGGTGTTGCGTGACAGGAGTGTCACGTAATGCCGCTGGTGCTGGAAACCTTTCCAATATACTGGCCACTCTGCTTCTTGATCAGTGCATTCGCGAAAGGCATATTGAAAATTTTAACGAAGAACACATTGAGACCAAGAAACAACAGCTGGTACAAGGTAGCGTGACTGATGGCGCCCAGTACATGGATTGGGAAAACATTCTTCGCTTTCTTGATGAAGTCTGTAGTGGAAACCCAAACGCCTCACCCCTCACCCGAGCGGAGTTGGACACAGCCCAACTTGGTACGGTTCTTATGACTTTCTTTCAAACGCACGACTCGTCTTTTGAAAACGTCCTCCCAGATTCTCTTGCGCGCACCTTGCACGTCAGAAAACTTGCAGATCTGCTTGACAAAGAGCATTTACTACTGGTGAAAGAGCATATGCAACGCGCCTATCAGCTGTTAGCGTTGTATGGAGATGTGCAGATCATGCTGGCGATAAGCGGCTCTGAGGATTACAGCGTAATTTTCCTTTCTCCTCTCCTTACAACCTACTTAACGGGCGTCGAGAAAAGCAAGGCCCAGAGAATTGCGAGGAAGACTGGGGCGACGAGCATCGTCATTCGCCCCAGTTTTTCCCGATCTCGCGCTTCAGCCATTCTTGAAGTGAAAGGAAGTGAGCCCGCCATCCGAGCTGTAGAAAGAGAGCTAGAAAAAATGTCAACTCAGGCATCAAGTGACAGGGTGTCCCTCATGAGTGGCTGTTTTGTGGAAGATGCCAGTCTACTGTTGTTTGAAGGCAGTTGGAATCAAAATGATCGCGTGACGCTGACACCATATGACGGGCCTTGCCATCAGACACACGATAACCTCGCACGCCACCTCACTTTGTTGGATCCGGAGCAAGCCACCTCCAACGAATACGCGTTTCGTCGCTTCATTGAGAAGTTCTTTCAACAGCTGCGGCTGCTGGAGAGGGATTTCGATTCTCAGCTGCATGGCTGTTACGAATTCGCCGTGCACTTTGGTAGAGTGTACATGTTTAACGTACCACACTCCTTGCTGGAAGACAGCGAGTCCATCACCATTGCCATGCTACGAGCGAATAAGCGGAAGTCGACCATCCCTCAAAACAACCGCGAGGCCCCTAAAACGGTAACATTCGTAAACCCAGAGGCAGAACGCGCCCGTCGAAGACGACGGCAGCCGAAACGCGCTGTTAGTACTGACGAAAAACGAAAGAAGCGCGTACGGGCAAAACCTTCAAGAAGCTCATTTTTCACCGTTGTGCACTCACCAGAGGGAGTGAAGGTGTTTCTTGAGGCACTCGGATTTCAACCTGACCCAAACCCCACAGAAAAATACCTGGTTGACATTTGCGATGAAGAAGCGGAATTTTACGCCCGATTTGACAACCACCTTAAATTTGTCGACATCAAGTTTCCAAATCTTCGCTGGTG
>OMLO01004589.1_pt1 | contig 11562 bp, 4 predicted proteins | sample 1674811 | NCBI WGS metagenome assembly OMLO01 (sample SAMN06265003, study PRJEB25207) | coral metagenome | isolation source: Coral host | place: Mexico:La Bocana,Puerto Morelos, Mexico | collected 2008-11-13 | reverse complement strand
TGAAAATGTATAGAGTTTAACGATATTGTTTGCTCTCAGGGTCCTGTGTACCGCTTGCAGTGGTCGCCATTTTTGTCCGATGCATTCCTTAGTTGTAGCGCTGACTGGACTATTCGGCTTTGGCATCAAGAGAAATCACAGTGCGTTATGTCATTCTTCTCGTCCACTGTAAGTACTTCCATGTTCCAGGTTCTACATTTTTCTTATTGAGTTCTTTTTAATTTTTTTATATCATTTCTTTTTTGATAATGACGTCAGCTCAACGTCGAAACGTCGCCGTTTATAACAAGCTTTCTTAAAAGAAATCTTTTATTGCAGTTCTTTTTATAGTTAAACATTTCTTTTTTATTTCAGAAATCTGTAAATGATGTCTGTTGGTCGCCATCTTCGGCCACTCTCTTTGCGTGTGTTAACGATAAGGCCGTGGAGATCTGGGATCTAAGCCTTAACACGTAAGAAATCAGTTTTCAGTTGAAATAGAGCCTAGGTTACGCGCGGTCGTGGGGACTAATAACACCCGTGACACATCGGCAATGTATTATCCCGCTTCTGCGGCTTGTCTTCTTACTCTAAATTGTTAAGTCGTTCGTAGTATTTCCAGCTGTTCTGCTATGGTGCTGGACCAATGAGTATTTGTTTGTTTGTTTATCAGGTTGGATCCAATCATTTCACACGTGCCTGTACAAGAACTGAAGTTGTCAGCTGTTCGTTTTGCTGTCGATTCCGAGGTGATTTTCCCCTAGCCTGCGTACCAGGCGTTCATGAATTTTCAAAAATACGCGAAGAGAACGAAACAGCGAGCAAGTGCGACAAAAAAAGGAGCAGGGGAAGGGGGTGAGGGAAATACTGCCAGGCCTTTCCTCCCCACCCCTTTCCCCTTCCTTTTTTTTTTTTTGCTCAGCCCCTCCCCACATCTCCCCTTTTTTTGCTGACCCCAGGCGCGCTCGTTTGCTCTCTCACTTGCTCCATCTCCCCGCCTGGAAAATGAAAAACCGTCAGCTACGCAGGCCAATATTCCCCATAGTAAGTGTTTCCTTGCTTCCTACATAGGACTACATTTTCATGGAAGAACTGGGAAACGTAGCGTCGGGTGTGTTGACAAACGACAAAACGGCAACGTCAGAAACAACATTCTTATATAAAATTCGGTTCTACCCGGTGTATTTACAGAGTGGCTCGCGAATGCTCCCTAGACATTCCTAGACATTCAGATAGACTTCGTTCGTTCGTCTGTCCTTCCGTCAGTTTGAAGATTCCTTTGAGTTAGTTTGCAGTGTTGTTTCTTGGTTTTGAGGTGTTTTCTGTTGTTCAGATCCAAACCATTTTAGTGGGCGACTCGGAAGGCCAGGTTACAGTGTATCAACTGAGAGGTCTGACAGCACAAAGCGACAACCAGGTATGAAAAAGGTTATGTTATACAGCGAACTCCTTAGGCGGGCACCCTTAAAAGCGGCTCTAGCTTGTCCGCTTCAGTGAGGTATCTGTCTGAACGAGAGTTTAGTTACAGCGAAGCAAGTGAACGAGAGACCGCTATTATTCTAGTGTATCAGGTTGTTTGAGCTCAACATTTCATAGTGAAGACTTGACAGCGTAACTTACATTTGTTTGTAAATTTAAAGATATTTGAGTTAAATTGTTTTCGAGAACAAGGTAAAAAAATCGGCTGTTTCAAACTGACCAACAAACTTACAGGTGGTTTAGACGACTTCGCGCAACGCGTGGCAAGTCACGCTCCACTCCACTCGTCTCCCGCGAAAGCCCTCTAAAAACGCCTGTCTCGTGTCTGCAAAAAGCCATTTCCGAGTTAAATTGATTTGCATAAAAATGAACCTGTAGACAGAACACACTTTCATATGAATGGTTCGCACGAAGACTTGTTTTGAAACAGAGGCAAAAGGCGACTCGAAAATAGCCTGTTAAGATTACATCAAAGTCAAATAGTTTATGCTTCTTCACTCAATCCGCCAAGAAATTCTTGTATTCTCCTTTCGTTTTGCCCACAATTGCTCTTCTCTCCCCAATACTCGTCAATATTGTTATAAACCTTTGGCGGTTGCGAATCATTATTTAGCGCTGCACACATTTGACAAGTCCATGATTCGGGATGCACTGGTTTGAAGTGTCTACGCCACCTAAAGTACTCGTTATAAGCTGTGTCGTTTTTGTCCAGGAAGAGAAGATAATTCGCGAGCGACTCCACTGATGGAAAATCCAAGATATTGATAAAGGAACCTGGTATGGTAATTTTGTCGTCGTAGTTAGCCCCTCCTAAAACAATTGGCACGTTATCGTGATCGAGTGGCTTGTACCAGTATTTTTCTGTGATGTAGTCAACACAGTAAGAATTTTCTAATGCGAAGATAAATTTATAGCGTTTTAACTTGTTATCGCAGACCGAGGAGGACCTGGGACAAGTTTCGGTTTGATTAAAACGCCTTGAACACGATCCGAACACGTCGACCTTAATGAATTTCATTAATTTTCTAACGTAGTCTTCTCTGAGTCCTTTGCAGTGACTTACCATCCAAACCAGCAATCGGTCCTTCCCTTGCGCATAGTTTCGGTTTTCCGCTTGTATTCGTGCAATCTCGTCGGGCTCCAGTCGGGTGTATGTTCGGTAAGGCACGAAGAAGTCCGAATCTCTACGATATGACATAATCCAGTTGAAATACCCGTTATAAGGCGACGGGTCGTAGAAAGTGAATTTCGGGCTTTCGTGTATGAAATAAACCCATCTCTGTTGCGGAGGTTTCTGTTTCACAATACGTTTCATGTGCATAACACTTGGTAAGTCCCTTCCGTGGAAGATTACGGCATCGCTTCGACTAAGGTCGCTTTTGTTGTAAGTGACTCTACATGATTGAACATCGCATGGAATGTGATTCCAATGGGTAAAGTTATAATCCTTTTCGAGACCTGGCCATGGCAATTTTCCAAATAACGGCGTGTAAAACAAAACCAGCTTTAAATCGTTTGAATTGCTGATGTATTTTCGCCGCTCATTGTTGAAGTCCAATTTCGCAGCTATTGGGTGACGTGACTTATCTGTTACCGGAAGTTTGCTTTGAAGAAACCAGTACTGTAGAATTACGATTGAGCTTCCCAAGAAAGTGATAAAAACAGTAAAGTTTCTTTTCTGATTTCGCATCGTTTGCTTTGCCCGAAGTTGGATCAGATCAAAACTACAGTTGACGAGACCCGTCCACGCCAATGAAATTGTTCCAACTAGCGTTTGGTTTCCTAGAAACGTGTCCCTTCAAAATAGAAATCCTCAACAACTCTGGTAAAAATAAGATGACAGTTGACTAGGTCGTTTCCTTAAAAAATTTTTCTATATAATTAGACAATTATTTGTCTCTTTGTAGACATAAATTTGTCTTGCTTTAACCCTCGATTTTTTTTATTCATAACAGAAATGTCAGTCCATTTGAGTAGCTAGTAAGCATACATCGATGTTAAAACAACTCGAGTAGACATAAACAAATCAAGACATTTCTACGATGATTAAAACTTCTCTGTTATTGTTTTACAAAAAATATTTTTGCATTGATGTGGTTTTAATGAATACACGCGTTGTTTGTATTGTTGAAATTCATGATAATCTGACAAAGAAAAATTGCTATCACAAAAGACCTGTAGGTTTATGGTGCTGTGTTAACGACGTTTAGAAATTTCTGCGTATCGAATGTGACTGCGACCTATATTTTCCAGTCCAGTTATTACCGAAGTTTGCCGAAACTGTATTCTTGAGACAATAATTAAATCATTTCATAAAGTAAATAAATAAGTTCTAGCAACAAAATAAATTGTCGAACATCTCTTTGCGGAAACCTACATAATATGGACAACTCTATATTACGGCCAGTTAACGTAGATTCAGCGCAACCAAAATTCATATTTCTCATCCTCTCTGATCAACACCAGAAGGGCACTGGAAGCTAGTAGATATATTTATCTCAGGGAGACTGGAGGGTAGTAGACACCACAGACACCGAACGGGCACTGAAAGCCAGTAAAGATCTACGACGGGGAGGGGGTCTAGAAGCTTTTGTAGCATGAATTTCCCGTCCTACCACGCTGGGCGACTGGGAGCCAGAAGAGTTGTATTGTGATTCGCTTTTGTCCGCACGAGTCTAAAATTTGCTTGTTTTTATTTCCACAGGCGCAGATTTTGACCAAGTTAATCAGGTCTGTCGATAACTCTGCAGGATCACCAGGGAAAAAGACAGCAGACACGGACTGAAAAAAACACTCTCGTTGATTGAGGCATTGCTCGAACGAGACATAGGTCTACACGAGTAATACGAAGCCGTCCTTATTACAAGTCCGTAATTTGTTCGTAACGTGTGTTGCGTTCGAATTGTTTATGCTTACCGTAAAAGAAACAAACTACCAAGCAAAAATGAAGCGAATATTTGAATATTTGTAGACAAGCGAACCAGCTTAGTAAGTCTTTATGTGCGCGGGTTGCATTTTGTGTCAACAATATTGGTTTTTAAAGTTAAAACAATAATCCACGTTGTCTGCATCACTCAGAGTATTAGCACGAGTTTGAAGACGAAGTCTTCAAATATTATTGTAATCGGGAGACAATTTTCCCAATTCACAGGAAAAAAACGTTTGTACAAAACTTCAGAATGTATAATTTATTTATTTTATAAAAATGTATGTTACAAAGACTTGTTTTAATAAAAGAAATGACTCTGTCTGTTTAGTTTGATACCAGGTATGAATGGAGAAATAAAAATGTTTCTTACTTTGCTGCTAGTGCTGTTTACTACTTGGAGGCATGGTGTTTAAGTTTCACTTTTTCGCTCTTGAATACTTTATCTTTGTAAAATCTAGCGAGCAATTGAGGTTCGTTGACAAATCCTTGTAAAACTGAGGATCCCGAAGAGCTTCCGGGGATATATCGACGAACCAGAAACAGCACGTGCACTCCGAGGATAACCGAGTGCGTTTGGCGCTATCTAAATACGACGCGCTGCATAGCAACATATCACGTGCTATCGTCCCTTTGGTTAGCAACCTCTTGCGAAAATCACAGGCTCAATCAAGTCTCATCTCGAAATTGTTTCCATTTGTACAAATATTTTGCTAGTTCATTTTGACCAGGGTTGCAGAGTATTTTTATCGCCTTCATCTCTGGGGAGGAGAGGGGCTGTTGGGCAGTCTGTTTCTCAAGGAATGAAGAAATACAAGTCAAGTTCTTGTCATGTTTTGTCTTTTGTCCACGCTTCAAACTTTCAATGACACACTTATAATCTTTATGTCCTCGTAGGGCTTATCGTTTTTTGGATTTGTCTTCACGGTACTTATGGCTTGTGCAACATCCATTCCTTTGGTCACACGACCAAATACAGTGTGCTTGTTGTCCAGCCACGGCTGTCATAAAAAAGATCACAGCTAATTAGTCACTCGTTCAATGCTTCCCTCGCTCGAGAGACGCCAGAGACTGGACCCGAAAGATTCCATACTGCTGACTTAAACTTGTAGCATCTCTGATTGGTTGCTACTTGCGCGCAAAAATTCAATACCGAGAAACAACCAATCGGAAGATTCCACCTCATTCTACCTTATATCCTGATAATTGTCCTTTTTATGGAAGGCAAATGGCTTTCTTTCTATTTTAAACCAATGTTTCGGAGAACGTTATTCACTGGGAGAAAAAAAAAAGAAAATCCCGATAAAACTTTTTGGAAGATTAGTAGCTCCCATAAATTATTGCAAAAAATGAAGTAAGCTTTTTGGACTCAAACTTCCATCGCGTTTCCAGGATCATGGGAAAGCATTTTCGGGAGTTTAAGAGATTACTTTTCAGACACGAAACGTTTTCGGAAATGAGACAAAAGTCTACTTACCGTTGGTACCACAGTAATAAAGAATTGGGAGCCGTTGGTGTTTGGTCCAGCATTGGCCATGCTTACTGTGTAAGGACGATCGTGTCTTAAATTTCGGTTCAACTCGTCTTCAAACTCTCCGCCCCAGATGGATTCTCCACCAGTACCATCCCCTGGGGAAAACAAAATCAAAAAGAAATCTATGAAGAACTGGGAAAACGCCAAGGAATGACACGAGAAGCGCTGCAAAATAACTCTGAAATTCATTATAAATTCATCACATTCAAACAAAGTCAGTTATGATCGCGACGATGTTTCCATATCTGAGCTAAATTGGCAGAGATTTTGACGATTTTTTTTTCTCTGTTTTCTCCTTAGTTTCAGATTCGATTGAGAAGATATATCAAACACTTAAGACAGTGTTTGGCCACATTTCCAAACACCTCGAACTTCGTCAGTTTGGACGTTTGTAATCAGCCTTAGCTTCATTTGTGGAGCAGGCATGACACAGTCGTGAGAGCGGTCGCCTCCCACCATTGTGGCTCGGGTTCGGCGCCGGCTCGGTTCCCTACTTAGGTTGTGTTTGTTATTCATTCTCGTCTTACCCCGGAGTTTTACTCCAGCTTCTTCGGTTTTCCTCCCTCCACAAAAAAACACATCATCTTCAAATTCCAATTCGACTACGATAGAGGAGGACCCGCATAAGAACCAGCTATGACTGATGTGGTTTCCTCTTTAAATATTGTAATGTTTTCATACAAAACTACAGAAAAAAACTAGGGATCAAGACGAGGAAATCACCTTCAAACAAATTGTCAGCTAGGCCGCAAGAGAAGGCAGATGCTTTTAAGATATCACATCACACCCTTAGCCCAAAAATTGAATTTAAACCTCCTTTTACCTTCTGGATCTCCCGTCTGTATCATAAACTGATGAATAACACGATGGAAAATATTCGAGTTGTAATAACCATTTTCGCTGTGAGTTGCGAAGTTTTCCACAGTCTTGGGACACCTAGAAGAAAAAAAAAACAAACGTGAGAACTTTGCGTCTAATTCAGAGCACAGGTACCACGTCTGTAAATTATTAACTAAGTAAACCTAATGTATTTTTTTTTATTAGAATTATTTTTCTAAACTTACTCTTTGGAGAATAGTTTAAACGTTATGTCACCCATCGTGGTATGAAGAGTAGCCTCTTCAGGGAGTTTCTTTGTTCCTTCAGAGCCCTAACATACAACACACGCATGAAAGGTTAACGTTCTTATTTTTACTGTATGCTTTTGGAGTGTAGTAAAGCAGGTATTTCATTTAGTCGTGTTTGCATCTTTTGGACTGGCGTGATTTGCGAAATGACTAGGGTTTTCTCTGAAAACGCGATCTACCAAATCTCGCGTTACAAATCTTTAAGAATAAGAATCGAGTTTCTTGAGTGTATTGTGTTTTCACGTGCGTCTCGCTATGTTTACGTGCAACCATTTTTTGCTCTCGCTTTTGTCGCTATTGGCTCGACGAACTAAGGGGTAGAGTCTAGTAGTCACGAAAACATCGTCAACTGGAAGGAACGACCTCTTTATTCCGCCCCACCCCGCTCCCCCCACGAAAAAAAGGGACACCTCCCAAAAAAACTTTGCTTCCGCAGCGTTAAGTCGGACTCCTTTCTTTGTCTTTTTTAACGACGCACCTAAATAGAAGGAGCCATAAACTCTGGTGTTTCCTAAAAGAGAGCTACACGCAATGGTCAAATAAATAAGATATGTCTCGCATACTCTGTAACATTTTAAAAACCGGTTTAGGCGAATCCTCGTGTGCGTGTGGAATAGAAACTTTAAAATAGCAATTTACCTGAGTTGCTGCAAGTATCTCTTCTCTGGAGGGTTTTTCATTGAACACATCACGATCACTCTCGCCACTGAAATTTCAAATTGGAGGAGCTATGTTTACAATAAACACATTTATCAGGTAGCGTAGGCATCAGGCAACGTTAATTAACAACAGGTGGAAATTCTCCCTTCTGCTTTACAGGGAATGTATAGGGGACATTAAGGAGAATTTTTAGGTTGGCGATTCAACTTCCCGATCACATTGCTCACTGACACAAGCTCGCTCATTTCGTGCACAGTAAATTGGTCAAGTTTGTCAACAACAATTAGGCAATTAAGTACAATAAGAGTTCAACCCATATTGAACGGCCACCCTCGACTGAGGAGATGAATACAAGCCGCTTAAAGGAGGCTGGCCGCTTAATAGAGGTGGAAATAATAAAAGAGTCGTGATAGCCCATTTCATAGGGGTTTAAATTTTGAAGAATAACATAAGCTTAAAGCCTCCCTTAGAAGGCCAAGATCATCCGCCGAAACAGAGTGCCCTTGTGTAGAAATATTTGAAAGATAAACACATCGGATATCTGTTGCTCCAAAGTTATCTGATCAAACAAAATCGAACTCAAATCCTAATCGAGCACAAAACGTTTTGGTAAGCTCGATATTACCCTCGCGTAAAACTTTGGATATGAAAATGAATTCGATTTGAATGAAAACGAACCTTAAGACGAACGCATTCTCCTGTCAATTCGTTTCGCACGAAGGTTAATTTTGACAAAGAGGCAAAAGGCAACTCGGAAATGGCTAATTAAGCTGGGACGGAAAATTATTTATTTATCCTTCATTTCACAAGAGTACAGTAAACGCAGGGAATCAAAAGGAAAGATAACAACGAAACTAAAAGTTAATAACTACTTTCCTCCTAGTTTCTAAACATAGAATCCAACGGCCAAAATAAAGTAAAGACGAAATGTTTAGATTTCCGTTCAGAAAACCAGTACAGTCAGTTTATTTCGAATTGAAAAGCCAAAAGTTAGTAAAGTAAACTAAAAATCTATAAACCAGTTCAACACAAATGCGTCCTTCTATTTTATTTCACTTCAGTCAATAATTTTTCTCGAATCTTCTGAGGCAGCTGGCACCCTAAGCTCGTTCCCAAGCTCTATCTCCTCTGACTCCAACAAAGGACGCAGAGGAGAGAGGCCTGGAAACAAGTTTACGGTTCCACAAACTATCAATAAGAAAGTGAGGGACACGAGGACGTGAAAGGGAAAAAGTTCAACATGGCTAAAAGAGACTACCGCGACGCCGATGTGTTCGAGTTACAGCTCACAAAACATTCTTTGAGGATGAAATTCCCGTTGCTAAAGATTTTAAGCCCTTACAAAAGGAAGACTGGCCGTCCAGCATGCCGAAAAACTGGACAGGAATAGTCTATGATATAACAGGGTTTAATGGTCAAGAAGTTGTCGCACTGCTCTCTTTAATTGTGAACGACAAAGATCAATTCAAGAAGGGTAAAACCTTCTACTTGCTGATCCGCCGCAGTCCAAGCGACGAATTAGAGGAACTCTTCAGACTCAAAGCAGATCCCTCACCACATCAACCTGGGAATGCCATTGTATTCCTGGGCCCCAGAGGAAGGCAGCGATTTAAACGCGATTCACCGAGAAAATACGAGCAGCTGATTGGTGCTTTGAAGGCTTTCTATAATGACGACACAGCTTCTTTCGCAACACATATGAAGCAACTTTTTAAGAACAACACGCAGATTGGTGACTTTCCACAACCTACCGCTGAAGCCCACATGCTTTTGCTGTTTGAGATCGCCCGGCGTCTAGTGAAAACAGAAAACCCAAGCGAATGAAAGGAGGCGTTCGACGTTCTTCCGATCGGAAGTGCAATCGCACGATTAATAAACTTACTACAGCTTCGCAAAGCTACTTTCGATGAAGTGTTTCTCCCGAAAGAAAGATTTCCCTGTTTCACAGGAAAACCGGAAGATAGGAGAAGGTAGTCTCCTCCGCAGCCGTTATTTGGGCCGTCACGCAACGGTTCTCCCCCACGACCCAAGTAACGGCTGCGGAGGAGACTGAGGAGAAGGGCGATTGAAGAAATCAATGTGACCATCAAGAATACCAATTGCCCGAGGGCGGAAGTAATCAGGGTCATCAGACTCACCTCTTGTCCCCCCAAGGAAGAAGAAAGAGAAACAAAATGCGCACGGATTCAAGAACTTCGAGAATGGTTTTGCCCCGATAAGCGACGAGCAGAGATCTCTCCTGAAGAAGAATCAGGGGATCGATTACTCGTATTGAACAAGGAAAGTTTGGTCAGTCTCGACGGATGCTCGCAGAATATACTACAGTGTTTGATCATTTGGAGTGAGGTTAATTCTCATGATTCTAGCCTTGAAATTTCGCTTACTTGAGGACTAGACAAGCATACTTTCTGGTTTTCTTTTATTGACATTATGACATCAAGTCTTTACTTAGAGTTAATGCGTGTGGGTTTCATTCAACTGCTGTATCTCCTGGTTTTTACTTAGTTTACTAGAAAAAATCTAGAGTAGCGGGAGACAAAACATTTTTTTTTTGAAAAAATTGATCGTATTATACTTTTACTTAATTGTTTGAAGTGTGTTTTCAAAACACTTTCAGTTTCCTAATGCTAGGGAAAATCCCTTTATGGTAATAGAATATGGGCACGTGCTTCATCTTGTCAAGTCACGAGATCATCACATGATTTCAATGCCATCAGAAGAAGGCAGAAAATGACAAAGGCCGCACGCGTTTCAAGCTAGCCCTTGCGCGGGGCTGCTCGTACTCTATTCTGATTGAGTAGTGGTTGTCTTGAAGACTCGGAATAATTACGTAATTACAATAAGAAAAGTCGCATTTTTTCACCTTATTCAGTTTTGCCAATTTTCTTTTATTCCAAGGATGTGTGTTTTTTCAGTGTAAAGCCCCGTAGGATGGGCTTCTAACAATTTTTAGCTTGAGCCTTAGTTCCTATTCAGATTTCCTCCCTGTTTTTTTCCTACTGCGTTTTTTTCGGACACGTTTATTTCTGGATGCCGTCTGACCGGTAGCTAAACTCTCCCATAGTTCACTCTGTCTGCTCCCAAATTTTGCATACACTATTGTTATGAAATGCTCTTGGGAGGTCTGCATATTCCAAAATGCATTTCACAACAATAGTAAAATTTTGGGCATAAACAGAGTGAGTTATGGAGAATAAGAGAATAGAGAATGTGTTTCTTATTACCTTGTATCATTAATCTGCTCTCCATAATTAGCCTTTTTCACGCGCCAATTATAGCCGATTAATTAGGTTACTTAGTTAGAATGGATATTTCCTGGAAAGGTTTTGTGTGATCTGTAATCATTTCTTAGTAAAGTAAATATGATATTTGTAATAAAACCAAGTGACGTATGACCGATTCTTTTATTTAATTACATGGACGCGCTAAACGTTGTTTAGTTTAGTTGCTGTGAATGGTTGTCATGTCTCAGCAAAAATGCTTGCTTTACAACTTGCAAAACAGAAAACTCAATCAGTTATTTCCTTGTAAGGTCCAAGCAACTTAGTTAAATAACAAGTAATTTTAAACAACGCCTACAATTGTAAACGCGTGACTAACCCCTAAGAACGTCTGCGTGGGAATGCTCGCTAACAATAGCAATGTCTGTAACAAAAGGCGCTGTCTCGAATTCTCCCAGCCCTCCCCGTGTTTGGATGAGGCTGTTTAAACAAGTAAAAAGTGCTCTATAGCTAAAACTGATTGATCACAGTCACTAACTAAATGCGTTTGTCATTGGATTAATACTAGGAATAGTTACCACTACAGCTGCCCCCGCTGTTAATCTGTTCTTTTAATCGTATCCGTTACTACAGTCA
>OMLO01004587.1_pt1 | contig 11563 bp, 9 predicted proteins | sample 1674811 | NCBI WGS metagenome assembly OMLO01 (sample SAMN06265003, study PRJEB25207) | coral metagenome | isolation source: Coral host | place: Mexico:La Bocana,Puerto Morelos, Mexico | collected 2008-11-13 | reverse complement strand
AGCCCCCCTCTCTACTAAGCCTCTCTGAATAAGCTCTATCGAGGCTTATTAGAGAATTCACAGTACTTAATAATCTGGAACATTTTTAGTCAATCCACAGTTTGAGAGCGAGGAGTTGCAGAACATGAACCAGTTTAAAAGCAATGGTATTTTGGACTACACATTTGTTTACCTGGCACATCCTGGCCCTGTGACGGGCATTTCCTGGAGAAAAACCAGCAAATACATGCCAGTGTATGTAATGGTCTTTATTGCTCATAGAATTAGAATACTTTTAGTGTCAGTTATTTAAGCCGTTTTTTGTTGTTAACAGCAAAATATTATCCTGTCAGTTTAATTCTATTTTGATGACTATTAAATTGTTATAATGTTAAAATATATGACTGATGTGAATAACGTCATTGTTATAATTATCATTTGCCAGCTCCACTGTGGCCAACTGTCTATTAACGTCCTGCACTGATAATGTATGCCGCATATGGTGTGAGTCGATTAAACAAGGTGACCACAATGACTTACTCTCCCATCCCACAAAGACCAACCACAAGTGCCTGTGGCATTTATCCCAGCAACAGAAAAAATCCCAAACAAAGGAAGATCCATCGACTGATCCACTACTAAGATACCAGCTTTCATCTTCTTTGCAATTTCACATTGCTGTGGCAGTTAATCCCTTGAGTGATATTCCGCTGCTGTCGTCACTTTATTCCATCTCAGACAGTAATCACAGCAGTTTTGTTCTACATTGGCTGAATAACAAGGAAATCCAGTTCACTATGGCAGCCGAGTCATGTCTTGGTGCTCCTGTGCTTGCTCTCGAAGTAGAGAGTGTTGATGTCAGTGACGACTCTTCCATAAGCAGCAGCGAAGCAGAGCTCTTAGTACCCAGTGATGAGGATGTTTTTTATTCCCCCAAACGTAAGTATGAACAAGGCCAACTTGAAATGTTAAAATCATGCACTCATCTTCAACAATGTGTGAACAAGTAAGGCAGGGTATGTGCCCCAAAAAGGCGATCCCACCCCTCAAGTTAATGTATATTATAAAAAAAGTATTTTGTCATGTGATGCATTTAGACCAACCCCGTGGCGGTGAAAAATATTTTTACACTTGCAGACATGTTGTTTGGATCTTTTTGTTGAGGTTGATGCATGTTAAGTCGTTGAGCTGTCTACATGAGAAAAATCTGTGCCACAGGATTGTCTAGTTTCTAAAAACAACTTGAGCGGAATTATCTGGAAATTACAGTAAGTCTATATGGCAAATTCACAGTCTCTTCTTTTCCTTTCAAGCTTCCCCAGCTGTGACCCGCAAGAAAGAGAAACAAACCCCAGAGAGGACGAAAGAAATTAAAGTACCGTGTTCACCAAGGGCAAGAACTCCACTAGACTACTTGAAACACCTCCAAGAGGATACGCTAAGTGACATTGAAGAATCAAGTACTTATGCTGTAGTTGTGTCTTCATGTATTGGAAACCTGCTTCACGAGTGGTACAACAGTCTGGACACACTTCTAGCTGTGCATCCAGTTGATGGTTCACTGTTGGTGTGGCTTGTTGAATGGCTTGATGTTCAGAATGGCGTTCCATACAGACAGCCTCAAGTTAGTTTTTTGTCTCGGATTCCAAATGTCCTTCCCCCTGCTGATGCAAACTCACTTTTAAACAAACTCATCGTGTACTGTCCCAGAGAGGACAAAGTCATGGCTTTGAGAAATGTGATGTTAAATAAGAATGATGACGTTTCTGCAGGTCAGAGGATACCAACCAAAATTGGTGGCATGGCTCTCAACATTTCACGATCAAGTTTTGGGAGTTTCACCGGAGGGACGCATCCCACAGCAATCATGATATCCACACACAGGGATGGTGCGCTGAACTTGTGGCAACTGGCATTCGCTGACAACTCATCTTTTTCTACTGTAGTTAGTGTTTCTCATCATGCACGTAGATGTGGACATAGGTATCCTATAACTAACATTTTAGCACATCCAGAATTACCGCTGTTGCTTTCAACGTCAAGCCATGAAATGGAAGTAAGGAAGGGAGAAGACATTTGGAACAATGCAGATTTGGTAAACCTGTTGGATAGCAGCAGAGACAAGACTCACAAACTACATTGCAATGAACTTATTGTTTGGAAGGTGGAAAGTGTATCACCCTTGCGACAGAGTGGTGGAGTCATGGAGCTTACCCGTGTAAACTCATCACGTCCCAATGCTTTTTTGAACATAGCATGGGTTCCAACTTTATTCTCATACTCACTGATTTCATTTGACAGCAGTACTTCAATACCACCCCATGCTGTAGCGCCTTGTGCATGTTTCTTGGCCCTAGATGGAACTTGTTACAGATTTTACCAAGTTATCCTCGATGCCAGAACTTTACAAGGCTATATTTCAAGCCACAAGACCAGAACACGTTCAACGCTGTACTCTAGTGGTAGCGAAGGCAGCCTAGACTCGTTAGACTTTGAAAGCCCGAGCAGCTCAGTTCCTATTGAATGTTTTATTGAGTCAATAGTGAGTAGGCAGTCGGGAGCAACACCTGGATGCATTCTTAAGCTTTGTTCATTAGCTGATTCTAAAGATGTCCTACGAGACCCACTCTTGCTGCACGTTTTCACTGAGAGTTCTGTGAAGTCATCGTGTTTCTTTTCACATGATAAGCAGAGCTGTGAAAATGAGGAAGACCAACAGCAAAGTTCACGCAAATCCGAGGACAGCTTTTACGTTGTTGGCATTGAAAATGTCATTGATCAAGACAGCGACACTGTGTCTATGATTTACATGTGGCAGGTGACTGTAACTGCCACAAAACCAGAAGTAAATGTGAAAGGATTGGGCTTGGAGTCGTTATCAGCATATCCTGAGGTTGTTCGGCCTCTCAGCAGAAGCAGCAGTAGTGCATCCAACCGCAGTGCAAGCCCTCTTAACTTACCACAGTCAGGACATGTAACCAGTAGCATTGTATCAAGAAGAGTGTGCTGCCAGAGACTTCCACTTCCTAAAGGGACAACCATCACTACAGCCACCAGAGCTGCAGATAAGATGTCTTCCTCTGCGGTAAATCCAACATGTCCAGCGCAGTACTTGTTCACTTCGTCATGTTCTGATGGGAAAGTTAGATTCTGGTCTTGCAGGGAAATTGTCTTTGAGAATCGGTTTGTGTGGCATGAGACCTCTTGGCAGTCAGATGGACGAAAATGTTTCCATTTGACGAAGGAGCTTGATAGCCGTGTTTTAGGTTTGGATGCCCCTGGTGAAGTGCTTTCTCTTAGCTGTGCACACACTGGGAGGATCGCCACACTTTGCAAGAAATCTGAAGCCCAGGGAACAGGAAAGCCAGATCTTTCAGTCCACATCTGGGAGAATGAGTCATCTGGTGGAATGGACTGGGTTCTGGAGGATACCTTAAAACTTGATTGCAAGTTTGTTACTGATGACTCGCAGATTCGATTGGAGTGGACTTCAGCTGAAGACGGCTCGTATGTCCTAACAGTTTGTATCGGCAGTGAAGTGTTTATTCTTGGCTGTGCTTCAAGAATAGCAAACACATCTGTGAGAGGAGAGAGTTCTTCCACTGGCAAGGAAATGTGGCTGCTCCTTCACAGTGTCCATTTGACATCAGAAAATAAATGGCAGCTGTTGACAAGAGCATTGTCTTGGATTCGAAATGGAGTCCTCGTTGTTGGACTTGGCACTGAAATGCAGGTCTATTCACAGTGGAGGGCAGTCACGGATGGTACCCTCTCCCCCTCGGACACTATGACATTTGCTCCTACTGCAACCCTGCAGAAGGTTAGCGAAGCCTCAAGGGGTGGAACAGGACAACTTGTTCCTCTTTCATTGACACCAGGGGGTGGGATTGGTTTGTTTGAAGCGGCTGCCACAATTGCTCCTGTTTTGCCACAGTTTCATCCCAAACATCTGATGGAGCTGATGAACTTCGGCAAACTGAGACGAGTCCGAGCTATATTGCATCATTTGGTAAGGATTTGCAAAAGATGTCACAATTCACATCTTATACTATTAGATATATAGGTGTACTGCACATGTAATCTGCTTGCCGTACTCCCAGCTTCCCACAGGTTTGCCCTTTGATTCATAGTAAATGTTCCTTTTGAAACTTTGTCAGGTTTGCTGTGTCGTTGGACGAGAAGCCATGGAAGCAGCAACAAAAGTTCTCGATCAGTCATCGCACAACAGGCCACGCCTTAGCAGTATGAGCAGCATGAAGAGTATAGGGAATGTGTCCAGCAGTAGTGAACCTGATCTCAATGGATTGGAGGGCGATGAGAAAGAAGGAGCTTTGTCTGTTCCACCGTTACCATTGTACGCTCTTCTGGCTGCTGATAAAGATACAAGTGGAAGTGGATCGACAGCTGCAGGTGCTGTAAGATCCTCTGTATTACCCACTCTAAAGTCATCATATTGTTATCCTAATTATCGATTGCCATGATTATAATTTAGGTATTCATGGTACTTGTTATCGGACAATACCTATTCTCGGAAAGCTGAAGAAAAAGACTCCGAAGTTTGGAAGAAAACCTCATCAAGCCAAATTCAGCTAATTTCTTTTTATAGCAGGTCTTGTGTTGAGTCTAGCGATCGATTTTTTATCCAGATCCGTTTATGGTTTCCGGAGGAAAAAATTCGCCATTTGTATTTTATGAATAAAATGGTGCCTAAAATACAGTGTCACATGAAAACTCTTTCTGCATGGAAAAGTCTCAAAAGAAACGACTCAAAACTTGACAGTGAAACCTTCAATCTCCGATGGTCTAAAAAGCGGTCACCATGTTGTTTCTCACGAGCCTTCTGAGGTTATGTTTTGACTGTTAACCGCTGTTAAGTCGAACTGTTTTAGCTTGGGTGCGAAAACTTGATGTCGGACAGCCGCCAAAATCCCATACAAACTCAAGTAAACACAGCCGTTTTGAATGACGAATTTACGATCGCAAGCGCGATGTTTTCGAGAATTGGTTTGATGTCCCACTAACTGCTAGCCTCATGGAAGACAAACACAAACACTTTTCTTGGAAACAAAGTCGGAATTTCATTGTGTACGTCTCATATTGCCAGGCATGCGCTGTTCAGCAAGTAAGAAGTTTGTTTACTTTTTGCTGCATTGTACGTAAACGAGTTACTGAAAGTGTTATTAGGTTGAAAGAAATATTTGACAAGCAAGAGTCCAGCATTTCCTAAAAGCACACATCAATGTTCTTTTTTGTTACAAACAAGAGTTTCCTGATAAAATCACGATGCAAAATAGTGCAGAACTGTAAAGGGGTAACTTAGTGTAACAATACCGGTACATGGGCAATTTGTGTCGGATGCATACACTACAGAAATAATTAATGAGAGTTACTTCCCTTAACGTTTAAATCAACTGTTTTTAGCAGGTGAATAAATTTTCGTCAACGACAGTTTGCAGCATTGTTCAGATAGTTGTTTTGCTTTTGAAGCATTTCAACGGCACCTGCAACAGTTTTTACAATGAAGTCTCAGGGCCTTGATATTATTTTTTCCATGGAAGTCTCAAGAGAGTCGCTTGCATTGTGCTTCCAAATCTTGCTAAAAATTCTTCCGTTATCGGACCTACCTTATAACATGAAATTTTCGCGACACGTTAATTTCGCGAATTTTGCATTTAAAAAGAAAGCGCGAAATTAAAGTGTGTGAATAATAGGTGTCGCGAACATAACACATTATGCTGCTGTTGACGCATAGTGCAGGCCTGGTGTTTTTGTTACTTTTGACGTTAACGTTCCTTGTATAAAGTCGGTTATCTAAATTCAAGTACATGTGTAAGTAACATTGCCAAGGAAGTTAATTGTGTGTTACTCAAAAACCTGAAGTTAAAGCGCTACAAAAGAGAATTTTTTTATGCAAAATCACTGAATTTGAAATGTGCGCACCCCTAAGTCGCAAAATAAACGTGTCACGAACATTTCATGTAATAGGGTAGCCAACCTCAACACTACGCTAGTAGAAAAATTAGCCAGTAACATCTAAATTATTACTAGCCAATAGGCTAGTACATTGAAAAGTTAGTGTCAAGCCCTGACTTACCAGCTTTTCCACCCTGTCTATCCTCGCCATTCTGGTCACCTTTTCCACCCTTGCTGGCCTGGGCAGTGCTACTCTCGTCATCCCTGCCGCCTCGGCCGCTCTCGCATTTAGAGACCCAGTATTTACTAAGAGGCTGCCCTTGTTTCCTTAGCAGACTCAGTGGATGGATCTCAAGGGGCATCGACAGATGAGACTGATTACAGTGCGCTATTTGAAATATCACGATATGGCTCTAGTTTGGAATCAGACGATGAGGACAACAGATTCCTAGATAAGAAGAGAAGCAAAAGTAGTCCAACACATGTGGCACAGGCTGGTAGTCCTGTGCACTTTGGCTTGGCACAGGTCAGTCAGAGTGTGTTTGTTGCAAATGAGGTGATCAGCCTTGTGGACTCCAAAAATAAAGATTATGTTCTCAATAGAATTTTTTTTTTTAATTGTAGGTACCCACAGCACACCATTACAAACACCTGTTTAGAGTGTGTTCCCTTGATTCACATCAGTCTTTCACATAAATGATTTGTCCTTATTGTAAAAAGGAATGCTTGTCCATTGAATGAAGATCAGAATGTACAGAAGCATGTAATTAATTCCGCATTCTCTCAAACTGGTGTCTGAGTTGAGTGCTAGGTAACATTAAACCAATAGTTTACTTAGAACTTGTGGAGGCATGGTGGCCTCATAGTTAGTGCGCTCATCTCAGTCCAGATTGAACAGTTCAGGCTCGTGCTCTGGCGAGGGACACCGTGTTGTATTCTCGGGAGAGACGCTTTACTCCCACAGTGCCTCTCTCCATACAGGTTTAAAAATTGTTACAGCGAATTTTATGCTGGGAATAAGCCTGTGATGGACTAGTATTTTGTTCCTTGTCTGTTTAATGGTCCCATTTTTTTTCTTCCTCTCAGGCTCGATTACTGTCCTATCAACTCACAAAGAAACCCCTTCCTGGCTTAACCAGTATTGAACAACTGGAATTGTTGGCCTTGGCGGATACATTTGCCTCGGCCAAGCTAGACCTTGAAGAAAGCCCTGGCTCTATTGAGAGAGGAGTCAAGTTTGCAAAGAAAGAGGGTAGGCTATTTTGGTCATGAAAAATGATTTCTTCTCCTCTTTACAGTTATCTGTAATTTGAAGGTTGAACTATACATTTGTGGTTAAATACTATCTTATAGAAGAGTTAATAAAGCCTTGATTGTTTCTTCCCAGATGAAAGTTACAGTAGCATTGGCGGCCTTATGGGAGGTCCCGGTGGGGGAGGAGGTGGGTATGCTACGACAGGAAGCATTGGTGCCACAGCAGGGAGTGGTGGGGATGCTGTTGATGAATGTGGGCTGCGGTTTTTACTTGCCATGAGACATCACACCTGCCTGATGAGATCGCTTCCTCCTAAACACAGAGCAGTGCTTGAGGAAAAAGTAAGTGAAACTGGCCTTTTATTCACATTAATCTCACTTCTGCAAAGAAGACACTTCTCTACGAGATTTACTTTCCCAAGACAGTCTCTCTGTTTTCCTTATTGGATACACGTCTGTTAAGTGGACACCACCATCCTTAGCAGACACTCACCTTTTCTGGGAATCATTAACTTGTGGTGAACACACACTCTTCTTTCCTAAGCATGCATATTCCCCCTGGTAAGCGGATACTCAGACACCTACCTAACCACACACTTACTTTTTTTGAGCAAAGAATTCTGCTGGACAGGTGGTCGCCTCTTATTTTATCTATTCTAACTAGATTCGCACCCCTGTTTAAGTGGACATTCACGGTCATTTCTCCCAAGTGGACGCTTGTAACTCCTAAACACACACACACCTTCCCTGAGTGGACAATTCTCTTTCATAAGTAGACACTCGTACATGTACGTCCTTTGCGAAATACACACTCACTTCCTCTAAGTATTCATACGTTTCTTGTTCACACACTTACATTCCCTGTTCAGTTAATGTCTAGAGTTCCCTGAGCAGACATTCACTTGTACTTTTTCTGTTGCACACCTACTTTCCCTATGCAGACACATTCAACTTTCAGAGTTCCTTCAGCAGACATTTGTACTTCTACTAAGCGTTGTTGCTAATTGTTGAATTCTTTTAGGGCTTGTCCTCTTCATACTATGGCTGGGCTTTCCATTCTGAATCTGAGGAAGAGTTGTTAGCCATGGTTCCTCCAGTGCTGAGAGGTGAAGCCATCTGGTCAGAATTGAGGAAATACGGCATTGGATGGTGGGTCAGAAGTAATGACACACTGAGAAGGCTCATAGAAAAGGTAACTGAATAAAAAGAGGCATTGATGTGTAAATAGTATCCTTGCTTACCTGCAGACAGCTGTACAATATATGGAAAACCTTTGCACTCTTACCATTCAGGAACTCTGATCTCTGTGAATAAAACTGATATGTGAATAAAACGGTTAAAAAACTAATTTTGGAACGCCTAGCCCTTAACTTGCTTTTTACATTATTTGTAACCGTTAAACCACACATAAAATGGGTGCAGTGAATCAGACGTGCTAACTGCAGTTATAGAACAGCTTTTGCCTGAAAGTGATCAACGCTTCGTCACTATTTTTGATTTCAATCTTGTCGAGCCTTATTTTTTTGCTGCCTTCTTACGTGAAACTGCATAAGTTCCTGAACAACTGTGCAGTTTCCTTTATCATAAATTCGTTACAATCTAACGTACAACGAGTGTGATTGCCACTAAGATGAGAACATTGTGACAGTCAAGAACCTGCTGACAGTTAACAACAGTCTTTCAGTTTCGCTTACCCAAAACATTCCATGTTAAACACGTGTTATAGATTTATCACAGGAGTAGGCTTTCATGTTCACATTTCTATTTCAATCCTCCTGGTATCTATCAGCATTGCAGAGCTTTGTGAAAGGGAATTAACTTCAATCTACATTTTATATTGGCTATTGTTCCTTGCAGACTGCTAAAGCACAGTTCTCAAAGCAGCAAGAACCCATCGATTGTGCGCTGTTTTACTTGGCGATGAAAAAGAAGAATGTCATTTGTGGATTGTACAGGTTTTGTTACAGTTTGAGTGTAAATTTGTGACTAGTCTATAAGTAACTAGTTTTGTGACAGTTGAGAAGTTGGCTCGCAGCGAGTGGTAAATCAGTCACTTCTGATATTTTAAGATTTGCAAGTTTTATCAAACTACTTAGATGGAGCTTTAATCAACAACACACGCAGGTAAGTTGTAAGAGATAAAGGCACTGCGGCTTCTGTGGTATAACACTGGATAACACAGAATGTAATAATGCTTTTCTATTAGCTACCACAAATAGCTATTTAAGCCTTCCTAGTGTCTATCAGCATTGCAAAGCTTTTTGGACGGTAATTAACCTAAATCTACTTTTTTATTGGCAGAACTGTTAGAGATACCAAGATGTCTCAGTTCTTTGCTAGAGACTTCACTCAAGATAGATGGCGCAAAGCAGCTCTAAAGAATGCCTACTCGTTGTTAGGCAAACAGAGATTTGATCATGCTGCAGCATTTTTCCTCCTGGCAGGCTCCTTGTGGGATGCAATACAGGTGCTTAACTTCTGTTCTAACTTCGAATAATAAGCTACAATTGAGCCCAGTTGATTGAACGGTTGATTATACTATTGATTAGTCGTAGTAACTCAGTGAACAGAGTGGAGCACAATTCAAGGAGTAATCCCGCGATTAATTTCAAATTGATTTGAAATACGAGCAAGATTACTCCCTGAATGTACAACAGTTAATCGCATATAACAAATATCGGGGAATTGTCTTTTGAGAACTTGTTTTGAGCGAAAATGTCTGCGGCACTCTAATTAACATTGTAAAGGAAGCCATTACAATCACGCGTAATTGACGTGCAAATCACGTCGGTAACCAATTACAGGTATTCAGTTTCAAAGAGCTTCAATTGGATACCTGTAATTGGATACACTCGTTATTGCGCGCCGATTGCGTGACGAACAGGCACGCGGAGAACCAATCACGATCGAGAATTTTGTTATAGGTACGTTTAGATTGGTATTAGATTATATAGCTGTTTACAAAACAAATTACGCCATGCAATGAATGATGATTTCTGCGGTAAAAGTGTTTCGATCCTTTGATTAACTGGAGCTAGGGCTCAACACTTACATGACTTCTCCATGACACCTCCAGAGAGTGGATGCCTCTATGAATTGATCTCAATATTTTTCGAGGAAATTAGTTATTTTAAGATTACGTTTCTAAAAATCATCAGGGTGTGTTTTAAATTGTCCTAATTAATCCGTTCTTCAGGTTTGCATTAGCCGTCTACATGATTTTCAACTGGCTATGATCCTAGCTCGATTGTACGAGGAAGACACTTCAAGTGGACCTCTGTACACCCGCATATTGAAGGAGTCTCTCCTGGGTCAGGGCGATAATGCTCATGAACCAGTCCAGGGTAAGGTGTAGAGCTTCAATTAAAACGTAAAATACACAAAGTATAGATTTAACCGAACTTTTTATTGAGTGTTCTTTGAAAACTTGATTTCAATGTGGTGGAACTTTGGATAACAGTTACAATTTTTTTCACTGTTTTCCGGAATATCTATCACATGCTTTGTTTGGGGGGCTCTCAGACCCCCTCATTTTGTATGAGCGATAGTCAGCTTGTTCACGCCTTGTTGACTTTTTGTTTATGGAAGACGCGCGTGAGTAGTCTTATGCTAAGTAGCTGAAGTACAATCAGAACTCTATTATTGTTGCACGGAGAATTCACTAATTGATTTGGCCCTAAACATATAAAAAATACCAAAGTCATTAAAAGTGAAAATATGTGGCGCGAAGACATTTTCTCCCAACGGACCACCATACCATATATGGTCCAGGCAATCCCATAAGCATAAGCGTCAGTATCGAATCGGCGCTGGTTTCACCGGGCAAACAATCAACAGTGTTACTCCTTGGAAGCTTATCTTCTTCAGACATTTGCTGATCAAGTTGAAAGTGGGAAAGGCGTAAGCCCTCTCTCCAAGCATCGAACTGTTTTTTCAAGAGGATCTGGCAGATAGCTGTTTCCCTGTTGGAAAAAAAGGTCTTTTGTGAAAGGACCGAAACTCTAATTTGGAACCCCTAACACTTCTGAATCTAACTTGAACTCCGTAGCCATTTCAAAAATCAAGATTAGATTAATTTTTTTGAACATTGAACCTCTTAGCCTTATTCTTAGAACGACCAGTGGGTTCAATTTTTCGCTAATCAATTCATTATTGCATTCTAGAAACGACTAGCGGGCTCAATATTCAAATAATCAATTCATTAATGTAATCTTGAGGTGTACGGTTCACTTGGTTGGAATGTAAGCTGACTTGCTGGGAAGGATCGCTTTCGGCGGTCTTGCTGTTGCGTGGAGCTTCTTGCAAGGCCGACTGATCCTGAGAAGCGTCAGTTTGTTCGCCCTTAGGGATGCAGGCATCTTGTCATCAAGTTCCGAGCCCATAGGCTAGTGATGAGATAAATTGTCATCAATCATAA
>OMLO01004586.1_pt1 | contig 11564 bp, 7 predicted proteins | sample 1674811 | NCBI WGS metagenome assembly OMLO01 (sample SAMN06265003, study PRJEB25207) | coral metagenome | isolation source: Coral host | place: Mexico:La Bocana,Puerto Morelos, Mexico | collected 2008-11-13 | reverse complement strand
AAATCTTCCAAACAAAAAGAGTGGACAGGAACGAATTCTTGTGAAATGAATGTATTCTGAGTGGCACCTGTTCCTCTCAAAAAGGCATGTCATACCACATCATTGGCTCCATATTGCCACCACAAAAACACACGTTGCACAAGCCTTTCTACAAAGCTTCCATGATCCCTTCCATGAAGTCTCATCACTTTTCAGTGACTCAAACATCCAAGGATTATTTGTGAACTACCAGGCCAGATCGATGACACAATTTTCATATCAACTAACTGATTCTTTGAATTGAATGTTTGCCCCAACATTTCCCAACCCCTTCATTTTCAGGTTCCCAACAAGCAAGTTAAAAAGGACATAAAATCCACCCAACCATCGCAAATGGGGAAACCCACCTCCTTCTCCATGACCTGAACATCGAGCTAAAGTGCCCATGGGCTTTAGCTTGCTGATTACACATTGGAAAACCTAAACCAACCTAAAGACACCAATCATTCACTGATACGTTAGTATAGAGTTTTTTCGGAAACGGAAAGATGGATTTTCTATTCAATCTACAAGTATTTACGGGTTCCAAAAATTAGGTGATATGACTATAATGAACAAAAATAGATCCGTTTTGTCAAAACGAGTTGGCCAGTGCCACAACCACCCACCAATTCCCCCCTGAGTCTCCCACGGACAAATCGACGGTGAGACCGACTGTTAAAAGCTAAGTGCCTGTGTTTGACGGCCTATGTTTGAAAGGATATCTTTATCTTGTTGGACGTTTTTTTGTTGAAAAGTTTCCCTATTTTGATGTTTTAGGTCCATTTCTTGACCAATCTTCCAGCTTGAGCAAGTTGGCTGCGGCTACCAGGTTTCTTTCGAAAAAACAAATGCTTCATGTAGCGACGAAAACAACGACCAGCAAGGTCCAAATGGATTTTTGTTAGGTGACGAATCATAGTAGTATAGGGTATTTGGATGAAGTCATTGTTCATTGAAAACCAACATGTAATGCTTTATTGAGACCAACACTGTTTAATGTTCAGTCATTGCAACTACATCCGTGTTTAGTATGTTTCAGTGAAATTACTAACTACTTATATGAATATACGTACAAATAGATATGTGATATATAATATATATATATATATGATATATGAAAGGGCTCGAGATAGCCACAGGATAGGAATACTCGATTCGCCCCAGTGCCATAAGTGCACGTTGTGATCTTCGCTGAGCCATACCTCCTGCATCTCCGCCGTGGCATCGGCGAGAAAGGCTGCACAGGGCAAGAGCGAGATCACGACTTCAAAAGTTCCCGAAACGGTACTCACAGCAACAGTTTGTGAACGATCTACATCTGCTGGAGAGGCATCATTCGCAACCGAGACTTCTGAAAGCGAGAAGGAAGGGAATGTCAGAATGGAGCTCTTCAAAGTGGAATGGTCAGTACTGGGGACAAAAGAAGTCGAAAGGTCGCAATGCGCAAGGGAAAGGAGCAGCTCGCACATCTCAAGCTCCGGCCTCAAAGCAGAAAGATCAAGGCCTTTTCCCCTCCTACGACACCATGGAGGTGGATGGATCTGGAGGACCTTCATCGTCATCACAGCCATCATCGGACTCCATGTGGCAGATGGCTCTACGCTCCATCATCCAATCAAACCCGAACCTGGCCATCCCCAAAGAGGTCACGGATGCTCTTGCTGGGAATGCAGCACAAGAGGCAAAGAGCGAGTTGTATTCCCAACAAAAGCAACTCAATCAGCGCCGCAAAGCAGTCCAGAGAGTGGAGAGATTGGAAGGGGCGCTGAAGCGCAAGAAGCTGCAGATGGTGGCTTATCAAGACCATCTAAAAAGACAGCTGCAACAGGAACTTCAACGTTTCAGGAAAGAGCAAGAAGACATAGAGTCACAGTTGAAGAGTGCCAAGGAATACTTGGAGAAGTTGGATCATGGGAAGGAGGTCGAAGAGATGGACACCTTCGTCGATACCAACGAGAACAGCAGTTTGGCAGAGATGCTTGGGGTGACGGCCTCAACAGACGATCCAGAACAGCTGCAAAAGGAACGAAGGGCCAAGGAAGAGGCCTATGCCATGGTACATCAGCTCCAAACACAGACGCAGATGATTATGCAACATGGTGCAGCACAAAGCGGCTTGTCCGATCCAATGAATGGTGTGCTGTCCGGAATGGCAAATGGCCCGTATGGCCCATCGCCAAAAAGGACCTCGCCACAAGCACCTTTGGGAGTTGGGCCGTTCAGGAGACTCAAGGGGCAAGATCGAGAGAAGACAGAACCATCGTTGAACGAGGTTCTGGGGGTGGATGCAATGGAATGATCTGTATGAGTATGAGCGGATCTCACCGAACTGTCGAGGCTCTGGAGAATAGTCGTATTGGTCCCTTCAAGTACAGCAGGACCATCGGCTCAGGTTCACCAGAAAGACTCTACAGTTCGATGATCGATCCGGGTGTTTTGGGTACAGATGTTACAGTTGCAGCAGCCGATCTACAGTCATTTCGTCATTTCTATGGGAAAAAGGCGGAGGGCTGTACCTCATGGAATCACCTCTACATGCGTTTGGGGTGTAATGAGAACAATTCGCAATTATATGAGAGGTGTGGGACCACGGATGATGTGCAAGTCGAACAGGAAGGGATGACGATTGGGCGTATGTATCATCTGGGTATCATGCTACATTTATTCATGGTCCTTAGCAATGCGATCACGGTATGTCACACGATTTGTGGTGTGGTCGTTTTTGTCATTGGCAAAGTTACATTCCTTTGGGGCGATCACCTGACATGTGGCTTGACCTTGGAGGATCAGTGCTGGCAATGGGTTAGAGTGGCAATCGTTGCGCTTGGAACAATCTGCCGGGCCATTCAGCCACAGTCGCGGAAGCCGGTTTTTCGTGTCGACATTGGCAAGCATCACAGCTTTCGACGCAGAGCACTTCGTGCACCTATCATTGGACGCCATACCGGAAGGACTTGGGCATTCATTTTGCTTCTTTGCAATCAGAATGCATTGGTTGCAGCAAACTTTGCTATTCATGGACCTGGCTTGGGCGTACTACAGACGATGTTGGGAAGTCTGCAGATTGGTGATGTAAGAGGTTCTTATACTGATGACTTCTTACAAAGATCATGGCCCCTTACCACACAAGGGGAAAATAATTTGGCGGGCGACTTTGATCCTGATACATTGAGAGTGCAATGGGTTGCGGCTCAAACGCAACATGGACTGCAAAGACCTATTGACCTTGACACGTACCGGATCACTCGTGCACCCAGACACCGTGAACCATACCGGGAATTACACCTGGAAGTTGCGAGGTTTGACGACCCTGACCAAATCATTGATGAGATCCAAGACTACTGGACGGATCTTGTAGCGCAGCAATGGTATCTCATACCATATCATCCTTCGTGCGCACAGGGACGGATATCAGAAGCCTGGTGGTTTCAATTCTTGTTGTGTACACCGGATGAATGCTCGGACCCGTTCCTTGCAATTGGACAAGTTGAAATTGTTTCCAGATTTGAAGAGGATGAACAATCAATTGCCTTTGTTGCTTGGCTACCAAGGGAAACATCGTGGGCAGACTTCTGCAACTGGTGCCACTTTGATGTGGCATTCCAAGGGCAATGGACGCACCACGTCACGGTCAACGGAAGACTACGACTACAACAGCATGAGGCGCTGCATTTGGATGAAGGCTTCTTCTTTCAGGTTGTGGCTGTTGCAAACAGCGGGGACGACTATCATGGGCTTCCGAGAAGCTTTGCAACTCGGTGGCTCACCCTCTTCTCGAGAGAGAGGAATCTACAAGCTGGACCAGTGTTTGTAGTATCAGATGATCGACCCTTTTCAATCGACTACGTTGAATTTCAGGATGGAGATGATGCGATTCAGACACGCTGGCCATGGCTGGATGGAGGACCTGTTCACTGGTTACATGTGTCCGCAAATGTACGAGTGCCACCTTGGACATCGGATAACCCAGGACGCATTGTGCAACACATACCCCTACCAGGACAAGTGTGTGTTTTGGGGCGAGTTCAAGATGGCATATCCTCGAGAGACAAAGCTTTTGCAACATGGGCCAGAACCTCGGTTCTGACGCTACATGCTGACTTGGAATGCCAACACCGCTGTCTACAACCAGGCATCGAGTGCATCACGAGAGTAAATTCCAGACTATGCTATCATGGGCAAATTCTTTATCTCAACAATGGTGACTACGTAGAGGTCACAGTTGCAGGGAGTGAAGAGGAAGGAGCCGAAGTCAGGATGGAAGATGTCCGAGAAGATACAGACAGTGGTAGTGAGGTCTATGCAGATACTAATGGAACTTATGCTGGGGGGTATCCTGATGGTGGAGAGGTTGGTACATCCTTTCGCCAACTTGCACCACCTGGACACTACTTGGTCTTTGACTACAAGGCTGATGATGTGATTGAGAAAAACAATGGGGACGTGCGGAGCAATCCTCTTGGTGACGTCCCACCGCTTAGTGGTGTTGAGTTCCCACCAGAAGTTGCTCTCACCTTTCAGTCTCTATGTCACGGCAAATGTCGATCCATGGATGTTGACGACTTGCCTGACCTTGAATGGCATGAATCCACATTCAGCTTGCTACAACAGCGTGCTAGGATTGCGACATCACCGAAGAGCCCGGAGGTGTACATTTACACGGATGGTTCTGCGGGACAGGTATACCAACAGGAACAATATAGCTACCAACAGAGGGCGACATGGGCCTTTTCGATTTGGTGGCTACAACCACAAGGATGGAGACTATTGGCATATGACAGTGGACACGTCACAATGGATGAGGAATCCACACAATGGACTGGCGCCTCGCAGCTATCGTCCTCTGAAGGGGAAAAAGCAGCATTACTTGCAGCGGCAGTTTGTGTGATCCGCAGTGGACTACGTGGACAACTATTCTTTTGCTTTGACGCTACTGCTGCTGGATGCTGGTTTCTGGGGAACACCGGTAGGAAGCAAAGACAGCTCCCTCCTACGATCAGTGTTTCAGTTGGTCCAAGAGTTCCAGCCTTGTACACCCCAATTTTTGCACGTCAAAGCACATCATGGAGATCCATTCAATGAATTTGTCAACACCTTGGCATATCATGCATACATTGTTGGCAAAGAAAACCCGGTCCTAGACTTTGATGTCCGCAGTGCTCTTCAAGGACGGAGGCCAGCTTGCGAACAATGGATTCTATTGTGGTGTAGTTCTCAAGGACATCACGCGTATCCAATGTTTGGTAAACACCACTTGCAATGGACTACTCCCACATCAGTACCGAGACCTGATGTGGTCTGGGCAGGATTTGGTGAACAACGCAGCTGGGAGAAATGGCCGTTGAACATTACAGTTGCTACCTACAATGTAAGATCTCTTCAATTAGCAGGGGAACGGTTTGCTGGGCTGACGGCCTACCTCAGAGCACAGTGCGCTGACAGGCACATTGACGTCATCTGCTTACAGGAGACGAGAGTACGCGCATCACAAGTTGTGAATTCCCAAGATTTTGTCAGGTTCACCTCGGCTTGTGATGCAAATGGCCAAGGAGGAACTGAAATATGGTTGAAGAGATACCAATGTGGAAAACCCTCGCCTCTTTTGAAAGAGAGAAATCATTTGGTACTACATCATGACAGTGAATGCCTCATCTTACAGTTGAAGGTTTTTGGAGCAGCTTTCTTCGTTGTCAGTGCACACGCACCACACAGTGGAGTTGGAAGGGAGGCATTGGAGATTTGGTGGCGGAAGTTTGACAAGCTACTTGGTAGCAATGTCGGGCTTGGTCATGTTATCATTGGCATTGATGCGAACACGCATTTCCAATGGCCGGTTGATGGGGTGGTTGGTAGCCATGACCTGGAAAAGAGACCCAGCCTCTCTAGTGACGCCTTTGTGTCGGTACTGCAGAATCAGGATTTATGGCTCCCATCAACTTTTTCAGAATGTCACCATGGACCGTCGGGCACGTGGAAGCACATTGCCTATGGTACTTGGCACAGGAACGACTACATCTGCCTTTCTCATAGCTTGCAGTGCTCTGAAGTTGCGACATGGGTCGACGGCACTTTGGACAGTGGTGGCAGCAACATCGATCACTTGGCACTACTTGCACAGATCAGATGCAGTATCGTTGGCCCTACACAAACGAGAAGCAAAAAGCCCAAAATCAATGTTGCTGCCATAAGGGAAGCGGACCCGCAGAAGCTCTGGGAGACCCTTGCCACATTACCACCCATCCCTTGGGAAGTCAGTGTTCATGAGCATGGGACTATCTTCACACGACAACTACTTACCGCTCTGGAGCAAGCTTTTCCTGCCACGCAACGACCTCCTCATCGCGAATATATCTCTGACAGCACATGGGAGCTAAGAGGACGAAGGAACGAAATTCGAAGACGACTGTATCAAAGGCATCGAGTTTGCAAAACCTCACATTTGCGATCTGTGCTACAAGCGTGGAGACATGATGTGGGATTGGGCGAGGTGCTCTATGAGAGTCGCGTTTGGGAGCTTCGGTGTATTCTGGTGGATATGGCCGACAGATTGCAGCTCCGAAGACTCAACTATGAACTCAAACAACAACTGGCGAAGGACCGACGACTATTTTGTGAACGAGTCTCATGTGAAGCCAATCAAGCCTCACCTTCCTTTGTCATCCAAAAACTACGTTCGATAGGTGTTGCTGGAAGACAACGGAGGAGAGCCCCTATGGTACTTGCTGCAATGACTGATGAAGCCGGACGTTCGGTCAAATCGATTGAAGAGCTCAATGACCTGTGGCGCAGACACTTTGAGAACATGGAGGATGGGTTTTCAGTTTCGAAAGAAGATCTCCTGACCCGTTGTCATGACAGTCAAAATCAAAGGGTTGCGCCAATGCCTGTATGGAACGAAATACCTACACTGCATGACCTGGAACGTTCGTTGCGGCAGAATCGATATGGGAAGTCAACATTGTTTGACGGCATTCCTACCGACGCCTGCCACAAGTTTGCGCATGCCATTGCCAGGGCGTTTTTCCCGCTCTTCATCAAGCAAACGCTGCTCATTCGTGAGCCGGTGGGGTTCAAAGGAGGTGTGTTAGTGCACGCTTTCAAGCACAAGGGTTCGGCCAACGAGTGCAAGAACTATCGTGCTTTGATGGTGTCTTCGGTGCTTGCCAAGTCAGCACACCGTATCTTGAGAAATGATCTCATGCATACTTTTCAGGGTGAAGCTCTACCCTTACAAGTCGGCGGCCTGCCTGGAAAGGCAGTTGGTCAGGGGGCCCAATGCCTTTGGGCTTTCTCTTCTATGTGTCGCCAGAAGAAGGTCAGCGCTGCACTCCTTTTCGTTGACATCAGACAAGCGTTTTATCGTATGATCAGATCGCATGTTGTGGATATTGGAACCTTTGATGAAAGTGTTGAGCGTCTATTCCATACTCTGAAGCTGCCGTCCAATTCCTTTGCCGACTTCGTGAAGGAGGTTGAGAGCCGCACTGCAGTACAAGAGGCAGGTGTGTCACCATTTTTGGCAGCACACCTAACTGAGAGCATGCTTTACACGTGGTTCCAGTTACCAACCGACTCTGGCATATCTCAAACCCGAAAGGGATCTCGCCCTGGAGATAATCTCGCTGATATTCTGTTTTCTTTCTCCTTCAGGAAAATTTTGAAGTCAGTTATGGACGAGTTGAGGGCCATGGAGATTGATCTTTCATTTGAGACGATTGCTGACAGGAATCCTTACCCATATCAACACGAGGTCAACAAAGAGATACAGTTCGATAGCCTTGGCCCGGTATGGGCGGACGACTTGGCGATTCTTATTTGGGACGAGTCTCCACATCGCATCATTGAGAAGGCAGCAGTGGTCGCACAGGTCCTCATTGATGCATTAGCCATCCGTGGAATGGATGTGAATTTGGATCGGGGGAAAACGGAGCTGATCTTTGATTTACGTGGCCACGGTGCTCATGAGGCAAAGGCCAAGATCTTTCGTCATGCAGATCCAGTTATCCCAGTACGCTCACGACTGCTTGGTGACATCTATGTACGGGTGGTCACGAGTTACAAGCATTTGGGTACCATTTACACCAGTGGTGGGAAACTTCAGGCTGAGATCCGCCAAAGACTGGGACAGGCACGCCATGAGTTTCGCCGCCATCGGAAGAGTATTTACAGTAATCCTCAACTGACGGCTACCACGAGGGTTTCCATTTTTCAGACTATGGTCCTTTCGAGTTTGATGTTTGACGTGGCGGTATGGCCGGAACCGTCGAAGCGAGAACAACAGGCTTTTGAATCGGGGGTATTGGGTTTGTACAACTCGGTGGCGCTGGCAATATGGGGTGAGCAAACCTTCAGCTGGCGGACAAATCGAACCCTTGCACGTCTTGGATTGCCTCATCCGGAAGTCATGATGCGAGTTGCAAGACTTCGTCACCTGCAGCATCTCTGCCTCAAGGCTGATGATTTCATTTGGGGATTTCTACATCTTGAAATGCAATGGTTACAAGGTGTGCGGCGTGACTTGGAATGGTTGAGACAACAGATACCAAGGCGCTTACCCTCAGTTGATCCCCATGATGATTGGGAACCGTGGTTAGCAGATATGCATTATGGACGAAGATGGAAGCACAATGTAAACATTGCACAAAAACACGCTGTCTTACAGATGACCAAGCAAAGCGACTGGCATATGTGGCACAGCAACTTCCTCGATGTTCTCAAGACGGCTGGACTATGGAAACCGGGTCGACGCCAGGACATTGTTGGAGGATTTCCGTGTTTGAGGTGCAAAAAGTGTTTCAAAAGTGAACAGGCGTGGTCGGTACATGCGTTTACCGTCCACGGACGATGTACTCCTTCAAGACGCTATGCTGACGGAACGCAGTGTGCTATCTGTTTGAAAGAGTACGCGTATCATTCTCGATTAGTGAATCACCTTTGCCATTCAACTCGTTGTATGCGGGAGTTGCAACGTAGAGGATTGGTGACTACGCCAGAACCCTCGGTTGGAAGTGCATATGAAAGCAGTATTCAAGCTACCCAAAGAAGTATCCCGGTTCTCCGAGCGCATGGGCCGAGGGAGGAGATCCCCACTCAACCAGACCATGAAGATCATTGGAACCGAGCTGAGGAGAACTTCATCGAGAGTATGTTGGACGTGCTTGAACGAGTGCAAGAAGAGCAACCCACTGTTCCTGCATTGGTCAGCATGATTTGGCATGCCTTACAGGACTCTATCCTACGACCGTGTGATATTCGTACTTTACTTTTCAGGACGGCAGCGGACTACATACAGATGTTGGATGTGGACGACCCGGATGAGAAAGGGAGGTACGATGTGATCACGGAAGCAATGGACACCATTGAGCAAGAATGGCACTGGCAGTGGCTATTTGGACATCTACACGGTGCGATTGAAGTCGACAACACTGGTGATGGGACGATTGATGCCATCAAAGAAGTGGAGAAGTTGGTGGCGGAAGCACCGTGTCGACCACGTGTGGAGAGACCGTTTGCATCCAGGCAACTTGTTTTCTTGCATTTGTTCTCTGGCCCTCGCAGGCCGGGGGACTTACAAGAAGCTATTGAGTTGTTTGCCAATGAGCGGAACCTGTCCATTAGAGCCCTGTCAGTGGACGTAGTTATATCCTTAGAGTACGGGGATATCTTGAAACAAGATACCCAAAAGACCTTCATTGACGCTTTGGTACAAGGTTGGATCTGTGGCATGGCGGCGGGACCGCCGTGCGAAACTTGGAGTCGTGCCAGAGAACATCAATTGACTACTGGTGACGGTCCCAGACCGGTCAGAAGTGCCGAACAACCAGAAGGTCTGTCTCAATTGTCGCTTCGTGAAATACGGCAGGTACTCTTTGGAAGCCAACTAGTGGCGGTTGCGGCGGTTCTTCTCACACTTTGCTGGATCCACGGAATCTGCGGGGTGTTAGAACATCCGGCGGAACCGCCACGGGCGGCTAGTCCATCGATTTGGAAGCTGGCCATTTTCAGATACCTTGCAAAACAAAATCAAGTCAAGAAATTGACGATAATGCAAGGTTATTATGGGGCAGCGTCGGCGAAGCCGACAACTTTGATGTTCACGCATCCTCCTGATGGCTTGGAGCGTCTATTTCAAGACAGTCGGACGCAAGAAACCTTGCCCCTAAAGGCGTCCATTGGACGTCAATCTGATGGCTCCTTTGCCACGGCAGGACTGAAAACGTACCCTAGTGGTCTTTGCAGTGCCATTGCCTTGGCGTGGGGCCATTCCTTTTTGAAACGAACTCCCATTGATATTGACATGAAGCCACCTGCAGTGTACGAGAAAGTGTTTGAATCGCTACACTCTCACATTAGCACGGAGGCCATGGAAGGCGCTGATTTTTGTATAGATGCCCAATATCAACCCGTTTGAGCGGAGCTCAACGGGATGGGAGTTTCGACGACACTTGAATTCTGTTTGCATGTCGGCTTCGGATCGACTTTGGCCGTGAAAAAAAAAGGATGCATTTCCACAAGCTTTTGAAGATACTGCACATAGATATGGTAGGATTGGGTACATGGTAGATGTGTAAAGACTATAGACATCTGTAAGACTGTAGACGTTGTAGGTGTTGGAGTTTTTCTGACTGAAAAAGTGTTTCCTCCACACCTTTGCCCAGCTCCACAGCGGCCTTTGCATGCAAACTTGCGATCGGAGCAGTCCATGTTGGTTGGAAACTGAGCGACAACAAAAATCATCATCGCTGCTCCGTTTCCATGGACATCATGGACATCATGGACATCATGGACATCCAACTGCCAGTTTCTTTGCGAGGTTGGAGGGAGCAATGCCTCGAGATGAGTTCGAAGATATTTTAGAAGAGGCTTCGCGGCTTCAAGTCGCCACAAACCTTTGCATAGATTCTTTGCTCAACTTGCTTAAGAAATCTTGACATCTTTAAGGATGGGAATCTGTCGTAGTCAGTCTCTTCAACGTGTCCTGCCCTTTGTTAGGCAGTGGAACAGTTAGAAGATGCGGCCAAGCAATTTCTTGAGGCAGACTTTGGGGAAGCAGAACTGTGATTGTTTGAAGAATTTGTGTTTTTTTAGAATTTATGTCGTCTATTCGTCTATGTCCAATGTGTTCTTATTGTCTCCATCCCAAGTCTGCAAACCTTAAACATCTCAATCATCCCTCAACCTCTTTTTCAATGTTTTTTTCTGACATTTCTCATTTAATTCATTTTGTTTTCCTGCATCCTTGTGAAACCTCGTGAAATCTTGGCGTAGGGTGGACCTGGAATGGGCCTCGCATCGAAGGTGCGGACGACCGAAGCGACCTTTTTCCGGTGTTTTCCCCCTCAGTCAGTCCGAAGCCGGTGATGTTTCACTCCGGCCAGGTCAGTCCCTTTGAATCAACCCCGCCTCTCTGACACGTCTTGACAATTTCCATGCTGGTTGATTGACAGGATTGACAATTCCATGGTGGTTGTTGGATGGTTTTTTGTTGGGTTGGCAGGCTATGGATAGAGTTAAGACTTCAATTGATGTCGGACAAGGTGCTT